>Ga0316204_10004109_pt1 | contig 27077 bp, 27 predicted proteins | sample 6monrhotite_MG_2_FD_205661 | JGI IMG/M metagenome (GOLD analysis project Ga0316204, IMG submission 205661) | Microbial mat bacterial communities from mineral coupon in-situ incubated in ocean water Damariscotta River, Maine, United States -... | ecosystem: Environmental > Aquatic > Marine >...
CGCACAAAGGGCGGACTGAACCATTGCCCGGCAGGCGATGCTTGCATTGCTGAGAGGGAGTAAATTGCACGCAGTTTGCGATGATGAGGGTCGCCCTGTGCGGCTTTTGCTGACCGAGGGCCAACAATCCGACCACAAGGGTGCGGCGACGTTGTTGTCTGATTTACCGCCAGCAAAGGAGATGCTCGGTGATAAAGGTTATGACAGTGACCCCTATCGCATGGCCCTAATCGAAAGAGGCATAACCCCGTGCATCCCGCCCAGAGCCAAGCGTAAACACCCCGCAACCTATTGCAAAACCTTATACAAACAGCGCCACAACCTTCTCGGGCATGTAAACATACCCTGCCAGCCAGTGGGTCGAAAACCTATTTGCCAAGCTTAAGGATTGGCGGCGCATCGCCATGCGGTTCGACCGATGCGCACATGCTTTCCTGTCTGCAATCCAGATTGCGGCTATCGTTATCTTTTGGATCAATCAATGAGTCCTGACCCTAGCTTGCTGTTTTCTCTATCCGAAGTGCTCATCGCCACACCCCAGATCGCTAAGATCATGTTGTGTGAGATGTTTTTCCCAGATCAGCAGCGTATCGAAGAGAGAGTTCAAACTTTCTCTATCGAGCTGCACCATTTCGCCTTTTGACCCCGAAAATTCCCCTAAGCACTTGAATGGTAAGGAAAATTTCGGAGTTTCATACACCCCATTTTGACTGTATCGAAGAGGCTCCGCAAAGGCCAATCTAAGCACTGCTTGGCGCATAGCGAAGTCACTATTTTCCCAAATATTCCAAGGGCTTGACAGGAATTTCAGAGAGAGTTCAATACAGTCCTCCAGCCGTCCCTTTGGTGGGACTGATTTAGCTATTTTGTCGTTCAGAACCAATTTATCGCGCTCAAGCTTCTCGATCCGTGATTCATAGGCGCTCACCACTGAAGCGCTGTTCGCCTCAACGATACGATCCAGCATGTTTTCAAGCTGACGATTGACGTCCCCTAGCTGCTTCTCAAGCGCATCTTTTTCATTCAGCGCCAACGCAAGGCGCATGTTCCATGCATCACGTAACATGGCCTTGGCCAAATCAAACAACTCTTTCGCAGGCTGCATGCCTTGAAGAATCTTAGCAAAACCTTCTTCGATCTTGGCGACCGGAGTCGACTTGCCTTTGTTTTCACAATGGAGCTGTCGCGGTTTGATGCCGCTCCTTTGATAGCATTTACTGCAACAAAGGAGATTGAATAGCCCCGAGTTTTCTAGGGTCAGGGCTCATTGATTGATCCAAAAGATAACGATACTGAGGGCGATGCTCGGCCACGAACGCGTACTTCATCTTGCATCCTTGGCGAAGTAACCTCTCGGGGATTGCTTCGCATTCCCCTGTTGGTCAAGGCGCGGCCGCCTTTTTTAAGATGTCACGTTCCTCCGTCATCCGCATCAGTTCACGCTTGAGCCGTCGGTTCTCGGCTTCATGATCCACAGATGTAGCTTGTGACGCTGTCCGTGTATAAATCTTCATCCATTTATAAAGCGAATGTGTGCTGACACCTAAACGTTCTGAAACCTCTCGAACGGGATAACCCCGAACTGTAATTTGATGCACGGCATCCTGTTTGAAATCATCGCTGAATTTTGGCTTTCCCATGGTGGCTCCTGACCTCAAAATTAGGGCAGAAAGTGTCTACAGTTCTAGGGGCTATTCAGTCAGGCTGAAACCTTACCAGCGGTGTTTCAGGATATTGCCGATCAAATGGGGCAACGGGTTTTTCGTGGCTACAGAAAATCGTCGCGGCGTGGCGTAAAGCAATCGACCAAAACCCCGGGTTCAAGGCAGACACATCCGTGTATCATCAGCGTCGGAATGACAAAACTGTCGCCAGGGCCGACTTCGCGTTCTTCATCACCCAGAGTGAAGCGAAAGCGCCCGCTTTCGACGTAGGTCGATTGGACATGGGGGTGATTGTGCAGGGCGCCGATCGCGCCCTGCACGGTAAACCGAAAGGCCACGACCATCAGATCAGCATGATCGGACAACACCTGTCGCGAGACATTGTCCCCGGTGGAAACGATCGGAAAATCTGACATTCATGCCTCCGTTTATGAGAACAGCATACCGCCGTTGATGTCGATATTCGTGCCGGTAATAAAGGCACTGTCATTGCAAGCCAGGAACAGCACGAGGTTTGCCGCATCTTCGACCACACCCTGACGTTTCAAGGGCGCGTTCGCCTCAAAACCACGGCGGCCCGCGTCGGGGGTGTGGATGTTGTGGAAATCCGTGTCGATCATCCCCGGGCAAAGCGCATTGACACGAATTTCCGGCCCAAGTTCTTTGGCCAAGCCGCGGGTCATGGTCATCACCGCACCTTTTGAGGTCGCATAAGCAACCGCGCCGGGGCCACCGCCGTCGCGGCCCGCCTGAGAGGCGAGGTTGACGATGGTGCCGGTTTTCATATGGGCAAGGCAGGCCTTGGCCATCATGAACACGCTGGTAAGGTTCAGCGTCATCACCGCATTCCAATGAGATAATTCCATCTCGGCGATGGTTTTGCGCGCGATCAGCCCGCCCGCGTTATTGACCAAAACGTCGATACCGCCAAAGGCATCAACCGTCGCGCCAACAAGCGCGTCAACGCCCGCTTCGGTGTTCAGGTCAGCCTGCACCGCTATTGCCTTGCCACCTGCGGCTTCGATTTTGGCAACCGTCGCATCCGCGCCTTTTGAGCTCTCAAAATAGCTGATCGCGACGTTTGCCCCCTCGGCGGCCAATTTGATGGCAACGGCTGCACCGATATCGCGGCCTCCGCCGGTGACGATGGCCGTTTTTCCTGCAAGTTTCATGATAGTCCTTCCTGTTAATAATCTGTCACATGTGACGCTTGTTTTCTTTAGGTATTGGCCAATTTCTTTAGAACCACCTTGAATGTGTTCTCATCGGCATCCGTGAAATAGAGATCGGCGTCATAGCCTTGATCATCCATAAAGTTAAACACCCGTTTGGGGGCATCCAGTTTGTAGGGCACCAACAGCGTGGCGATCCGGTGCCGTGTTGCCGCCGGGTATTTCGCCGTCAGGAAGGTGCTGACCGGCAGACCCTCGTAATCGGCGGGCTCGACATCGGGGAAATCCGTGGTCTGGGTAATCTCGGGCTTGCCAGCTTCGGACCAGACAACCTGCCCGTAAAAACCCGCGCGCGCACCGGTATTGCGGAACGAGGATTTACCAAGTTCAAACGGGTTGTTGGCATGAAGTTGCCATTCCACCGTCACCGGAGTCTTGGCGTCCACCTTGTCGATGATGACAAAATAGGCGTTCCGCACGAAATAGATCTCGCGCTCCGCACGGGTGACTTCGGGGGTAAGGCTTTGGTAAGCAGGCGTTGCATCGCCATGAATAAAGATATGGTCGTCACGTTCTTCCGCCGCAAGGATTTTGCCTGTCGCACCCAAGGCCTTGGATTTGTCCTTTTCAGCATATTGGCCGTTACCGTTGATCAGGATCGCGTTTTTGGAACGGGTTTGACGTCGCCAATTCCGGTGCATCGAGGAATTGAAGGCAACGTAAAAACCCGACTGGATCGCCATATCTTCGCCGTAGGCCGCCATGCAAAAGGCGTTCTGGTCGCCGTGGCTGTGGCTGACCGAGCCGAATTTTGACGATTTGAATACAAACTGGATGTGCTTGTCCGGGTCGTCCATTGCATGCTGGATACCGACCCAGCCGATCCCCTGAAAGTGACGCAATCCACCCTCGGGCGGGGTCGCCTCGACCACCGGGAAATCCGTCTGAAAGACCAGTTCGTCGAAATTCGTATCCCACCAGCCCCAATTGTAAAACGCGCCTTCGGTGCCGGGATTGGTGCGCATGTTTTCCTCGGCGTACCATTGGTATGCGCCCTTACCCGTGGCACCCGCCAGTTGGCGCATGTTCAGGCCGGTTTTGATGCCCGGCAAATCGCCTTGGGTGCTGTCATCGCCAAAGGTTGCACGGCGCGTGTTGGGGGCCTTGCAAAACAAGGGGAAATCGCCGGTGTTTTGCAGGAAAGGGCGCTGGTACAGATCAATGCCCGTGTAAGATTTTAGCCGATTGGCCGAGTCAATCAGATAGGCGATGCCCATCATCCAGTAATTCGTGCCCTCTGCCCAGCCGCCATCGCTGTCGCCCCATGGCGAATAAACGGTCATCAGAAATTCAATGGAATAGTTCAACCAATCGCGGGCTTCGTCGTTTTCATCATCCCCCAGCAGGGCAATACAGGCCGGCACAATCGTCAGCGAAACCGACCGGACGGCGTGGCTGTCATAGGGAAACAGGTGGATTTTGGCGTTCAGGATCGCATGTTCCGCAATGTCGCGCGTGCGTTCCAGCAACGCGGTGCGTACCGCGCGGCGCTCGTCATCGGATAGATCATCATAAAGCCAGTCATAGCCCCAAGCGAGTGCGTTGCAGACGCGATAGGCCCATTCGTCGGTATAAGCACGAGAGGTGACCCCGGCCGGATTCCAACTGGCGGCCTCAAGCAGCCATTCCTTTGCGCGGGCGGTCATCTCTGGGTTATTGGTAACCTTGCCGCCGATCGCCAGGTGACGGATGGCGTACCATACTTCTTGCAAATCGATATAGGTTTGGCGCCACACAGGGGCCGTGCGTTTGTGATCAGGATATCCTGCTGGTTCTTGCATGACCTCGCGGTCCATCCACGGCAGCACAGATTTTTCATAGAAATTGGACCAGGTGCAATAATCTGGATCGGCCTTCACAGATTTTTTGAAACCCTCAAGCCGGTCGCTTGTCATCCACAAGCGCGGGTGATCCATCGCAACTGTTTCCAGACGCGATTTTCGCGACAAAAGCGGGGTTTCTGCCAAACCTTTACCAACAGTAAAATCGCGCGTGCTGCTCCATGTGCTGGAGGGTGCGCCAGCCTCGGCATTCCACGTTGCATAGGTCCAATGGTACGTTCCGGGTCCCAGAACCGTGTCGGGCGTAAAGAAATTCAACGGCAGATTTTCATAGACCTGCGTTTTTCCCTTTGGAAACTTCGGGTCGGGCGAAACGCGCAGCACATAAGCGGTGCCGTCATCGATCACCGGAAGCCACGTGAAACGGGGTGGATTTTCAACGATATCTGTCTCGGCGACGGGTCCATATTGGATCGTCAATCGACCTGCTTTGGGTTCGTCAAGCATGGGAAGTGCAGCTGTCGGCATTTGTCATTCAATCCGCATAAATATGTGCTCAGGAAGGCGCGGGGCGACCAAAATCGCCGCCCCGAACCAGAAGTGTTATTTGCCGCCGTACTGACGGGTGTATGCGGATTGCATCACAGCCAGGACATCTTGGTAGCCAAGCTCGTCCAACTGAGCGGTATAGTCAGCCCAGTCCTCCATGACGTCGCCATTGCCCAGGATCCAGCCCTGTTGGCGCTCTAGCATATAGTCACGGATTGTGCCCCAATACTTGTCATAGACTTTTTGTTCGTCGGCGTTGAATGCCACACCGAGGAACTGGTCGATCAGATAGTCACCCTCGTCGTAAAGCGCGATACCTTCCAACGCAAACTCGTTAGACCACTGGATTTCGTAGTTGTAATCCTGAAAGTAGCCACGACCCTGAAGCTGAGCACCAACTTGATACAACGAGCGGTTCACCGGACCCGCGTCCAGAAATTCTTGCTTGAAGATCGCTTTGCCGTCGATCAGGTCGTATTGTTGACCTTCGACGCCAAAATTGGCCAAACGGCGGCCTTCTTCGGTGAACCAAAAGTCGAAATACTTGATCGTTTCGACAGGGTATTTATTGGTGTATCCGATGGCCCAACCGTCAGGTTTGATCGGGATGCGGCGATGCTCTTCAATGCGCTTGCCAGAAACGGACGCAGGCGGTGCCATCGCCTTGAACTCGAAACCTTCGATTTCTGACGACAATTTGTTATAGCCAGAAGTTGAAGCGAACCAGTCATGGGTCGCACCACCAAGGTTTTCCGACAACAAGAAATCACGCGCAGAGCTGCCGCGGGTAAAGATTTCAGCGTCGATCAGGCCTTCAGCGTACCAACGTGCCAGATTGCTGATGCCGTCGCGGTATCCTTCGCCTGCATAGGGGTGGCGCAGCGTGCCGTCATCAACGTAAAAATCGTGATACGTGTCAGAACCGGACGACCGGCCATCCCAAAGGGTGACAAGGCGAATAAGCTCTGGCCATTGGCGTGCAAAGTAGGGCACCTCGTCAGCCAAACCATTGCCGTTGGGGTCTTGGGTTTTAAAGGCACGCAGGGCGGCTTCAAATTCTTCCACTGTCTGTGGAACCTCAAGGCCCAACTTTTCGAGCCAATCTGTACGGATCCAGTATGCGCGGCCATACTTGCCATCCGGCAGGTAAGGCACATAGTACATGTTGCCGTCAGCCGCCTGAATCGCCGAGGCAATTTCCGGGCGCTCGTCAAGATAGGCCTGAAGGTTCGGCGCATTTTCCGCGATCAAATCGTTGAGCGGCAGGAACGCGCCTTCGGGACCATATTGATTCACAAAGTCCTTGATGCGGCTGGAACCAACGATGTCGGGAATATTGCCGCCCGCCAGCATCAGGTTCAGGGCCTCGGTTTTGCCGGTGTTTTCGTCGGTGCGCATGTTGGCCCCCACGGTCACGTCGACCAGATTGATATTGGTCCATTCACGGGCCTGCTGTTCAACCGGCCATTCTTCTTCATAGACGGGATATCGGGCGTGATTCATTTGAATGGTCAGCTCCAGCGGATCGCCTTGAACGATCTTTAGGTGGCCATCCGCGAAGACGGGCGTTGTAATTGCACTACCTGCAAGTAAAGCCGTCGCTAGGCTCAGTTTACGCATTGGTTTCCTCCCTTTTGCGATTTCTTGGTCATTCTTTGACGCCTCCGAGCAGGATGCCCTTCTCGAAATATTTCTGGATGAATGGATAAACGACCAGCACCGGGATGATCGACGAGACGATTATGGCCCCGGTCACCGTTTCCGCGCTGAACCCGGCAGCGGTTTGCACAATGGCGAATTCGTCGTTGTCGCTGAGGTTCGCGATCGTGTGCCGCAGGAACACCTGCAACGGGATTTTGTCTTCGCTTTGCAGCAAGACCATTGCCCAAAAGAAACCGTTCCAGCGCGACACGATACAGAACAAAGTGATCGTGGCGATGGCGGGTTTGGACAGGGGAACAAAGACTTTCCAAAGCACCTGAAAATCATTGGCGCCGTCCATCCGCGCCGCTTCCTCAAAGCTCTGAGGGATCGCCTCAAAAAAGTTGCGCAGCAGGATGATGTTGAAGGCATTGACCGCAAAGGCAAGAATGATGCCAAACATGCTGTCCAGCAGGTTCAGGTCCCGCATATTCAAAAAGAACGGGATCAGGCCGGCGTTGAACCACATCGTAAAGGCGATAAAAAGGTTGAAATAGCGCCGCCCCTTAAGTTGCGGACGCGACAAGGCATAGGCACCCGGTATGATAAACAGCATGCTCATCACCGTGCCGCCGATCGTGTAAATAAAGGTGTTGCGGTACGAAATCCAGAACTGCGGATCCTTGAGGATATATCCGTAGGCCTCGAGTGTCGCGTCAATCGGCGTCAACACAACCTTGCCCGCCTGCGCGGCAAAACCGGAACTGAACGATACCGCGGCGATATAGATAAACGGATAGAGCGTCGCGATCGTGAACATGCCGATCAAGACCGAAACCGCAATGGCGAAGAATTTGTCGCCACGCGAATAGAGGTTCCATTTCATCATGGTCTTATCCTCCTACCAGAGCGATGTGCGCGAAAAGCGGCGCGACAGGGTGTTGGCGGTCATCACCAGAACAAAGGCCACGACAGCGTTGAACAGCCCCCCCGCCGCGGCAAGATCGTATTGCCCCGACTGAAGACCTTGTCGATAGATCCAGGTATTGACCACGTCGGCTGTCTCATAGGTCGCGGGCTGATAAAGCAAGATGACCAGTTCGAACGACACTTCCATCACGTTGCCGATACGAATGATCAACATGATCAGGATCGTGGGCAGGATCGACGGAATGGTGATTTTCCACATCATCTGCCAGCGGTTTGCCCCGTCCACCACTGCACTTTCATAAAGCGAGGGGCTTACCCCGGCGATGGCCGCAAGGAAGATAATCGACCCAAATCCGGCCTCTTGCCATATCCCTGCACCGACAAAAATCGGGCGAAACCATTCGGGTCTTGTAAGGAAATATATAGGGTCGAGTCCGAACCACCCCATGATCGTGTTCACGATACCGACCGTGGGCGAGAATGCGGTGATGACAATACCTGCGATGATCACAGAAGAGATGAAGTGCGGAAGATAAACGATGGTTTGGGCGGTGCGTTTATAGCTCGCGTGTAAAACCTCGTTGAACATCAGCGCAAGAATGATCGGGGCCGGAAAGCCAAAGATCAAATTCAGCGCGCTGATCTTGATCGTGTTGCCGACGGCGCGCAGGAACTGATCATTGGTGAACAGGGTTTGGAAGTGTTCCAAACCTACCCATGGGCTGCCCGCGACACCCCGGAAAATTGAATAATCCTTAAAGGCGATTTGCAGCCCGTACATCGGCTTGTACAGAAACACCAGAAACCAGATAATCGTCGGCAAAAGCATCGCGTAGACCTGCCATTCCCGTTTGAAATGGTCGAAAAGACGGGTCAATTGGCCGTCGTTGAAACCCTGACGTCGCGCTTCCTGCGCCTCGATCACCGCCTCTTGCAGGGGCTGACCTGCGGCTGAAGTGTGTTCTTCTGCCATCTGCTCTATGCCCCCAAATGCAGCGCGATACCGGTTTCAGCGTCAAATAGCTTTACCGTATCTGCGGGAACGTGAACTTCGCTGACGCCTGACAGGTGATCAATGTCGCCGTTGGTATCAACCTTGAAAACCATGGTTGCATCTTCGTACCGCGCATGAAGCAGGGCTTCGGAACCAAGCGGTTCAACAAGGTCAAGCATGATCGGAAGCCGCGAAGACTGCGCCCCCGCCGACAATGTCACATGCTCGGGCCGGATGCCGACGATCACGTCGCGCCCCGCGTGGCTGGAAATCGCGCTGCTAAGCTTGATTTCGGTGGCACCAATTCTGACACCGCTCGCGGTCAGTGTTCCCTTAAGCTGGTTCATCGGGGGTGATCCAAGGAAGCTGGCTACAAAGGTATTCGCAGGATTGTTGAACAATTCCATCGGGGTGCCGACCTGCTCGATTGCGCCGTCATTCATCACAACGATCCGATCCGCAAGGGTCATCGCCTCGACCTGATCGTGGGTCACATAAATCGACGTCACCCCAAGGCGGTTGTGAAGTCGTTTGATTTCGGCACGCATCTGGGTGCGTAATTTGGCATCAAGATTGGACAGTGGTTCGTCAAACAGGAATACTTTGGGGTGGCGCACAATCGCCCGCCCCATGGCAACGCGCTGACGCTGACCGCCCGACAGATCGGCAGGGCGGCGATCAAGATATTCGGTGAGGCCAAGAACCTCGGCAACATCTTTGATGGTGGCTTTGATCTCGGCGCCGGGCATTTTCCGGATGCGCAGACCAAACGCCATGTTGTCTGCGACGTTCAGGTGCGGATAAAGCGCATAGTTCTGAAACACCATCGCCACGTCGCGATCTTTGGGGGCCACACGGTTCATCCGACGCTCATCGATGGTCAGGTCACCCGCGGTAATTTCCTCAAGCCCGGCAATCATCCGCAAGGTGGTCGATTTCCCACAACCGGAAGGCCCGACCAGCACGACGAATTCTTTTTCTTCAACCATCAGATCAATGCCATGAACAACCTGCACCGACCCATAGGCCTTGACGATTTTACTTAGGTTCACACCAGCCATAAGCCCCTCCCAAAGGCGTTTCCGCGCTCGACGTTGTGATCGTCGAATCAGCATTCACCAACTGGTATACTAGTAATAATTCTAGAATGCTAGTCTGGTATACTAGAATGAATTCTGCTAGCCTGCCCTATGTCCCGCTCAGGAGGAGCACCAGATGGCGCAAGCAACAAACGCTAGCGAAAGGCGCACCAGCGTCGATGAAGTTTTCGACTTTTTGCACGAACAGATTGCGACTTTGCAGCTCAAGCCCGGGGATCGGATATCCGAGGCCGAGATGGCCACACGTTTTGGTGTGTCGCGTCAACCCGTTCGGGATGCGTTTAGCCGCCTTGCCAACCTCGGCCTCTTGCTCATCCGCCCACAGCGCGCCACCGAAGTCCGCCGGTTTTCGATGCGCACGATTGTAAAGGCGCGGTTCGTGCGATCGGCCGTCGAGAAAGAGGTTCTGACCCGCGCGGCACTTCATTGCGACGATGCAGGTGCCGCCCAGCTGGACGCAGCTTTGCAACAACAGGCGGCGGCGGTCGCGGCAAGCGACGTCAAAGCCTTCGGGCAGCTTGACTACAGCTTTCACAAGATACTCTGCGCGATTGCGCGGGCCGACTATGCATACGATGTGATCCTGGAAGAAAAAGCCAAGGTCGATCGGTTGTGCATGCTTGGGCTTTCAAAACAGCAGCGCATGCCCGAACTTGTCGCGGATCATCGCGCAATCGCAAAGGCGGTCGGGGATCATGATGCACAAGCGGCCATCGCGGCGGGCATGAAACACCTTTCGCGGCTTGATGAAACCATCAAGAGGATCACCGCCACCAATGCAAATTATTTTGAACATGACGACACCTGAGGCGGGCCATGCACCTGTACAGGCCCGGCGGCAACACGGCGCATAAAGATCGAACTGGCAACCGCCCATGACAACATCCACCAAACAGTTTTCCCCGGAACCGGCCCCCAGCGCTGGCCAGGTATTTTCGCTGGCGTGGCCGATGACGCTCAAAGCGATTTTGTTGCATGGAACCGTGGTTATTGATGCCTATTTGGTGGCCTCCCTGGGCGAAACCGCCCTCGCGGGTTTGGGGCTGGCAGCCGCTGTCGCCGGGTTGGCCTTGGGCGCAATCTATGCCTTTTCCAGTGCGGTTCAAATTCGCGCGGCGCAGGCCGCTGGCACCAAAGACATCGTCTTTCGCAAGTCGGTTCTGGTGGCCGGTCTGGCGGTCAGCCTCGGCCTTGGCACCCTTGGACTTACCCTGATTTGGACCCTCGGCTGGGGCCTGATGGAACTGCTTGCGCCCAACGACGCGGTGCTGGCGCTGGCTTGGAACTACCTGTCGGTCTTTTCTCTGGTCATTTTGGGCGAGGCGATCGGCCAGGTCTTGTCGAGCCATTTTAATGGCAGCGGGCGCACCCGCATTCCGCTTTATAGCTTCTGTCTGTCGGTACCCGTCAATATCACGACCAGCGTCGTGCTGATCCACGGCTTGTTCGGTGCCCCCGCACTGGGTGTCGTGGGTGCCGCCGTTGGCAGTGCCATTGCGATCTGGGTACAGGTCACCTTTTTGGGCGGCGGGCTTTGGGTGCAGGACAAGGCTTTGCTGGCGGCAAAAGGCTGGCGTAATATCACCTTCGCCGGCACGATTCGCCGCCATGTAACCTTTGCCTTGCCCATCGCGGCGACCTTTTTCAGTGCTTCGCTGGCGGGCAATGTCAGCCAGATGTTCTATGCCCGCATGCCCCTGAATGCCTTCGCCGCGCTGACCCTGATCGCGCCGTGGATCATGGTTGTGGGCACCATCAGCATGCAATGGACCCAAGCCACCGGGATATTCGTGGCGCAGCTGTTGGGCCAGCGCACGAGCGAACCAACGCTGGACCGTTTCCTCAGCATCGCCTGGCGCGGCGCGCTGGTTACGGCCGTTATTGGCGCGGCGCTGTTTGCGATCATCTGCCTCTCGGCGAAAGTGATCTACGACGATTTGACCTCCGAAACCCAAGCCATCCTGTTAAGTTTTCTGCCCGTCCTTTTGATCCTGCCCTTTTTCAAAGCCAGCAACGCGATTTGCGGCAACACCCTGCGGGCCAGCGGCGATACGGTGCATGTGATGAAGATTTTCCTGACCTCTCAATGGGGTTTCCGCGTGCCAGCCACCACCCTTGCCGTGTTCTATTTTGAACTAAGCCCGGCGTGGGTTATTTCGCTGCTTCTTGTCGAGGAGCTGGTTAAATTCCCCATGTTTCACCGCCGCTTATGGCGTGGTGATTGGAAACGCGCTGACGTGGCGGTGTGACCGTGACCATTCAAAATCGCCCACAGAAGGAAAAACCGAAGCCCAAGACGATCAAAACCCACCCATGCCGCCAAATGCCACCCGTCGCCCCGTCACTTGGCTGGATGTGACGGCCATGCAACAGGAGACACCATGAAAATCACCGATGCCAAAGTTTTTGTCGGCGGCCCCGGCAAGAACTACGTCACCCTCAAAATCATGACCGATCAAGGCGTCTATGGTCTTGGCGATGCGACGCTGAACAACCGCGAAACACTGCCCGCCACCTATTTGCAAGACTATCTGATCGCCAATCTCATCGGCATGGACCCGCGCAATTCCGAAGACATCTGGCAGTTTTTCTATCGCGGTGCTTATTTCCGGCGTGGCCCGGTCGCCATGGCGGCCTTCGGGGCGATCGATATGGCGCTTTGGGACATCAAGGGCAAACTGGCGAATATGCCGCTCTATCAATTGCTTGGCGGCAAAAGCCGCGACGGCGCGATGGTCTATGCCCATGCGACCGGTGCCGATCTGACCGACCTGATGGACTCCGTTGCTGCCTATGTCGAACAGGGCTACAAGGCCGTCCGCGTGCAATGTGGCATCCCCGGCATGCCCACGGCAAGCTATGCGGTGCCGGACCAGAAATCGGCAGGCCAGAATTACATCACCGACTTTGGCGGCATCATCCCCAAAACTGAAATCTGGGATACGGGTCGCTATATGCGTTTCATGCCCGACGCCTTGGCCCAAGTTCGCGATCGGTTCGGGCCGGATCTCAAGATACTTCACGACGTCCACCATCGCCTATTGCCCCGCGAAGCCGCCGAATTTGCCAAATCCGTCGAACCTGTCGGGCTTTACTGGCTCGAAGATCCAACGCCCGCCGAAGACCAAGACGCGCTGCGCCTTATCCGCCAGCATTCGGTCACGCCGATCGCCGTCGGTGAGGTTTTCAATTCAATCTGGGAATGTAACAAGCTGATCGAGAATGAGGTGATCGACTTCATTCGCGTCGCTGTCACCTATGCGGGCGGGATCACCCATGTGAAACGAATTGTCGACCTTGCCGCACTGCACAACGTCAGAACGGGTTTTCACGGTGCCCCCAGCCATTCGCCGATTTCCATGGCCGCGCAGGCACACCTGAACGCATGGGCGCCGAATTTCGGCATTCAGGAATATCTGGTGCTGGGAACCAAAGAATGCGACGCACTTTTCCCGTCTAGACATCGCATGACCGGTGGCATGTTCCACGTCAGCGACGCGCCCGGTCTGGGTGTGGATTTCGACGAAAGCGAGGCGGCGCGCTATTCCTACACCCCCGGAAGCCATCCCGTCGTGCGCCTAGAAGACGGGACGCTCTGGAATTACTGAAACACCCGGATTGACAGGCGATTCACGCCGCTTGATCGGCGGTATCAGGCCAACTGTGGCCCTCTCACCCAAGAGAAATCCGCCCCTTGGCGCCAGCCAAATTCAGCCAGCCAATTGCGGCCAACACAGGGGCCCCGGATCAGGGGGCCCGGATCAGAAAGCAACAGCGCCTGTCGATACGTCGAAAATCAGCTTCAAATTCAGGACAATCAAAATCGTGGCAATGATCCAGCAAACCGACGTCAACCACCGTGGCGCCGGCAGGTCGCCCATTTTTTTGCGGTCAGAGGTGAACCAGATCAGCGGTACGATGGCAAATGGTAATTGCAAACTCAGCACGACCTGCGATGCGATCAACAGTTTTGCGGTTCCGCTTTCGCCATAAAATACCGTGACAAACACCGCCGGTACAATCGCAATGCCGCGGGTAATCAGCCGACGCACCACGGGCGTGACCCGCATGCGAATGAACCCTTCCATCACAATCTGGCCCGACAGCGTTGCGGTGACGGTGGAGTTTAGCCCCGACGCCAACAGGGCCACCGCAAACAGCGTGCCCGCGATGGTGGTGCCAAGTGCCGGATCCAACAGACGATGGGCATCCTGAATTTCGGCAACCTCAAACTGTCCGTTTGTATAAAACGCCGCCGCGGCCAAGATCAAAATCGAGGCGTTTATAAACAGGGCAAACATCAATGCCACAGTCGAGTCTATGGTGCCAAGGCGGATGGCCTGACGTTTTTCCGCTTTGGTCTCGCCAATATCGCGGGTCTGGATGATGGACGAATGCAAATACAGGTTATGTGGCATCACGGTGGCCCCGATGATGCCAAGCGACAGATACAGCATGACCGGAGAAGTGACCAGGTTTACTTGCGGAATAAACCCGGCCAGCACGTCGCCAATAACCGGATCAGCATAGGCCATTTGCACCGCAAAACTCGCGGCGATCACCAGAGTCAAGGCAATTACCACCGCCTCAAGATAGCGAAAGCCTTTGTTTTGCAGCCATAAAATCAAAAACACATCAAGCGCCGTCAACACGACGCCAATTTCCAATGGGATGTTGAAAAGCAGGTTCAGGGCGATGGCGGTGCCAATCACTTCGGCCAGATCGGTGGCAATGATCGCCGCCTCGGCCAGCAGCCACAGCACAAAGCTGGTCAGGCCCGGAAAGGCATCGCGGCACGCCTGTGCCAGATCACGACCGCTGGCAATGCCCAGCCGCAAAGCAAGTGCCTGAAGCAGGATTGCCATGAAATTCGACAGCAATATAACCGACAGCAACGTATAGCCGAATGCCGAACCACCCGCCAATGACGTGGCCCAGTTGCCGGGGTCCATGTACCCGACCGCGACAAGATACCCTGGCCCGAAAAACGAAGCAAACCGCCGCCAGAAAGAGCCGCGCCCGACGGGGACAGTATGATAGGATTCCGGCAGCGACGGCTCGCCACGGTTCTTTTTCCATCCACCGTTTCCGGGGAAGGCAGCAAGGTCGTTTGTGGGTTTTAGCATGGGATGTATCTTTATTGCGAATAATTCTCAATATCAATATCGACCACTGCACAGGGTGTCAAGAACGTTTGCAAGCAGTTCAGACGCGCCCCTAGCCTAGAAAGACTTGGCTCAACAAGGCAACGGATGACGATCAAAACAGCATTAAGCCACCGCCGGTTTCCCGGCGGTGGCTTCTTGATGCCTTGCCCTGCGTCAGGCGCGCGAGCGGTGCCCGATCCAGCCAAGCACAACCAGCAAAATCGCGCCAAACACAAAGCCCCAGATCATCCATGTCGGCAGATAGAAAGTCATATAGACATCCCAACCGATTTTGCCGAGGCTCTTGGTGACCAGCGAAGGAGTGCCGGTCAACGACCCACCCAGTGTGCCGGTAATTGCCACCACGATGGTACCGATAAGTGTCAACAGGAACGTCGCCCACCGCTGGGCACCATCAAACAAAAAGCGGCGATAGCGATAGCCGATTATGCCCATGACAGTCCAATAGCTGAGCGTCCAGGTTGCCAACATGATGTGGTTGCGCCCCAAGGGGGATGCGGTGATTGCCGAGATCGGATAGATCGCCAGACCCAAAGCATAGGCGACAAACCCTGCAAGTGACCCCAACAGGATCAGCGGCCAAACCGCCTTTTGCAATCGATTTGCCAATTCTGAATTGGAAAACACCCGAAAAAAGATGAACAGCGCGGCCGTCAGCCACAATGCGATAGGGAAGTGAACGACCAGAATGTGATAAACAGCCATGATCAGGACTCCTTGCGTGTCATAAGAAGGTTGATGTTAAAGCCCAAGGCCGCGATCAATCCCAGACTTGCCAACAAGGTCAGAAACCATTGGCGTTTGATCTGGTCGGCGAACTCGATTTCTACGCCATATGCCGCCAATTGCTCGGGATTGTGCCGAAATTTAACCGGCACACGTTCGGCGATTTTATCCGCACCGGGGTGTTTTTCCGGGTTTGTCAAAAGTGGCCAGCTGACCTGTCCGGGATAGAAAACCGTGGTTTCATACCAGGGCTGATCCCATGCTGGTTCATCGCCTGCAAATTTGACCGCCTGCAATTCGGCGGGTTGGCCAAGGCCCAGCGACGTTGGCAAAGAAACATAATGCCAGCGCATGGTGGACGCATTGCGGAACACCGCGAATGCCAGATCATAGGACCCACCTTCACGGAATATCTTGTCATCCAGCGTGTTGCCAGTATCCATTTTGCGCACAAGGGTTACATCCCAAAAACCGTCTTCCCAACGCGCCACTGTCGGTTCAACGACATCACCACGCGATCCGCTTACCTCCCGCAACATACGGCGCGGAATGGTATCGCCGTTTTTCCACGCCAAGGTGGGATCAAAGGGCACCGCCACAGCAGGGGTCAACGCATAGGTATCGTCTTGGGTGATCACACCGCCAATGACATCGTCAATATTCAGTGCGCCACCGGGTACGATTGCCGGATCAAACATGACTTTTGGCTGGTTCAGGGCCTTGTCCCAGTTGGTGGTATAAGGGCCCGTGCCTTTATCGCCACTGCGTTCCGCGGAAACCAGCCCATCGTCACCCACACTGTTGGGGTTGGATCGGCTGGAACGCCACTGCCAGAGGTCAATGAAATAGCCGGCCTTGCGCAGGGTTTCCAAATCGCTTTCGGGTTTCATCGCCTCAAAATCGCCCGGGTCGGTGCGGGTTTCGGGCAGATATTTGGTGCGCTCTTCGTCGGTTTCGGGAACCCCGGTAAAGGTCGTCAGACCCTCGCCAATGGTGATGTACCCCCCATAACGGCTAAACAGCGGCACCGAACCGTCGTCGATCATCATCGAAACCCGGTCCTCGGTCAGAAAGTTTTCTGAGGGGCCGACTTCTTCGCCTGCCTGTTTCACCCACTCGCCATCCTGATAGACCAGAACGTCGTGAAAGATGCTGGGGCGTTCGACCGGCCAGCGATAGCGGAACCAGATGTTTTCCCCATCATACGACGCTTTGACCTGCAATTTGCTGGTCAATTCATCGGGAATCGAAATACTTGCTTCGGGGTCATTTTTGATAACCCCCGTCCCGTGTACCATCCAGGCCGCAACAAGAAGGCCGCCGAAGATCACAACAGAGGACATTAAAAGTCCTTTTCGCATTTATCTTACTCCTTATTAGCGCTGGAAATTTACCAGCTTTCTTCACAATCGCTTGTCGCTGCGGGTCCACAGCAACAGATCACCCTAAAAATCCGGTCCTCATGGATCGATTTTTAGTGAGAATGATGGCCATGCCCGTGGCCGTCAGCTTTTGCTGCTTGTTTGTCTTCGGGCACCAAAAACATGCCGCATTTCGGGCAATTTCCGGGAATATCGCTTTGGATTTCGGGGTGCATCGGACAAGTGTAAACCGTGCCATCCGCTGCCTTTATGGGTGTCGTCATTTCAGTGTCTCCTTTGGGTCATTGCGGGTTTCACTTTTGGGTATTTTGATCAGCCAAAACCCGCACAGGTCACGGCGCGTCAAAAACCGAACTTTTTGGTTTCCTCAACATTCTCAACCATCTTTGGGGTCGGTATTGTTTGCGTCGACTGCGTCGTCGGTTTTTGACACTTTTTTCTTTTTCCCGTGTCCCCCGTGACCGTGGCCAAACAGATGCATCGCACCCATCCCGCCGATCAGCAGAACCAAAATCCAGTTATCGATCAACCATTGCATATTTTTTTCCTTTGTTTAGTGGTTTGTTGTTTCACGCCGCACAGCCACGCAACTCAGCGTGCTTAGGCGAATTTTTCCGAGAAAAAGTTGAATATCGGCCCGAAAACAAGCGCGATAAACCAACCCCAAGCCACGGTTTCAACCAACCCCAGCAGAAAGCCCGCGACGGTTAATCCTGCAACGCCGGGTAACAGCGGCAGCCAGACCTGAAACATCTGGTCCCAGGAAAACAACGTGGCGAATATCGCACATAGGGTGAATGCAATTGCCAAGAACGCCGCAAGGCTCCAGCCAAGGGCGATCACAGGAATACGCGGTGCAGAGGCGGACCGGCTGTCCTGGCCATCATGTGTTATGCTCATGGTATCATCTCCTTTTGCAATGCCTGTGCATTTACGAATGCCCGGGCGGTTTCTAAAAGGTAGACGCGGCGCGGCGCACAACATTACAGACCACGCAAAAATGAAATGACGAACGCCGCTATTGGCAGGGGGTTTTGTGGGTTTTCGTGGTGGGTACAGGCATATGGACCAGCGTTTCACCCTTGGCCGGTCTTTTCATGCCCGCCAAGATCACCCCAACCAGAGACAGGCCAATACCGATAATTTGGAACCACCCCAAACGTTCACTGAAAAATATCGCCCCCATCGACAGGCCGAATATTGGCACCAGAAAGCTAAAGGCATTGGCACGGTTAAGCTCGGTCCTTTTTAATACCTCGATCCACAACCAATACGCCAGCGCCGACCCGAACAGGCCAATGCCAGCTAAAATCAAGACAAATTCCAACGACCAGTCAACGCTGCTCGGATCCTCCATCACGAAGGCACCGATTGCCAGTGGTACGCCGCCGATCAACAGCTGCACACCCATCGCCATGACGGCATCGACGTGCGGTGCAATTTTTCGGATCAACACATTGCTGATGGTGATTCCAAGTGCGGCCAGCAGGATATACCCGATACCAACAAGATATGAATCTGCGTTCATCGTTGAAAGTCGCGGAATAACGATGACGACAATGCCACTAAATCCAAGCGTCAGGCCAATTTTGCCGCGCCTGTCCAAATGCTCGCCCAGAAACATGCTGGCCAATACCGCCGCCAAAAGAGGCTGAGTGTTGGCAATAACTGTCGCAATGCCAGGTGACACAAATTCAGAGGCATGAAACATCCCAAGATAGGCCAAACTGGTGGCCCCCAACCCGACAAAAACAAGGATGATCCAAACCCGAATGCCACTTGGCCAGGAGCGCCCCAGAAATAACCCGACAGCCAGCAACGCAGCCCCCGCGACAAAAGCGCGAAGTGCGGCAAACGTCAGATGCGGCGCATAAGAAAATCCGGCAACGATCAAAGGAAAGCAAACCGCCCAAAGAAACATCACCAGCAAGATTTTTAAGGTTTCAATCACCTCGAGTTTGCCTCGAAGGTAAATTTCCCCAGAGACAAACCTTTTTCATCAACGTGCCTGTCGTTGGCTCAGGGAAATTGACGTGCTTGGCTTTGTCGCCAATCGCGCCTCGTCCACCGCAATGTAATCCCGGGTGATCGGCAATGTCGTCACCTTTTTGGCAAGCTGGAACTGAAACACCACAAGCCCGCCATGGCGAAAACCGGCCTCGCATGACGCCAGATAAAACTCCCACATCCGGCAAAACCGCTCGTCATAAATTTCCACCGCTTTGGCACGGTTGGCCATAAAGCGTTCGCGCCATGCCTTTAAGGTTTCGGCATAGTGCAACCGCAAAACCTCGACGTCCGTGACCAACAGCCCACTGCGTTCAATTTCAGGTGTGATTTCTGACATTGCCGGAATATATCCGCCCGGAAAAATGTACTTTCGTATCCATGGATGCGGCGCAGCAGGTCCTGCGGCATTGCCGATCGTATGGATCAACGCGACCCCGTCGTCTTTCAAAAGAGTGGCTAGTTTTGCGAAATATTCGCCAAAATGCGCCGCCCCGACATGCTCGAACATGCCAACAGAAACAATCCGGTCAAAATGCCCGCCCTTCAGGCGATAATCCTCAAGCTGGAATCGCACAGATTTTGAAAAACCCTCGCGCAGGGCGCGTGCCTCGGCATATTTTTGCTGTTCAACCGACAGGGTCAGGCCGGTAACATCCGCGCCAGCATCCTTTGCCAGAAACAAGGCCAAACCGCCCCATCCTGATCCAATGTCCAGAACATTCATCCCCTCGCCCAGCCGCAACTTGGCCGCGATATGTTGCATTTTATGGATTTGTGCCGCTTCCAGACTGTCATGCGGGGTTTCATAAAACCCGCACGAATACTGGCGTTCGGGATCAAGAAAAAGATCGTACAGGTCATCGGACAGATCGTAATGATGCGCCACATTTTTTTGCGCCCGCCCGACAGGGTTATACATCATGAAACGCCGGCCCAGCCAGCGCAATTTTTTGTGCGTTTTCCACAGCCAGTGTTCGCGCTTTTGGCCAATATTGGCCAGACACAGCGCGACAAAGTCATAAATATCGCCCTGTGTCACAACAAACGTGCCATCCATATAGGCCTCGCCCAGCGCCAAATCAGGGTTGAACGCCAGCCGCCGCAGGGTTTTCCAATCCTGTATCCTGGCCGTCACGACCGGATCGCCGGTGCCAAATTTTTGCGCACGACCATCCGGTAATATCAGCGTCAGGGTGCCTTTCAGAATGATTGGTTTCAGGGCGGCCTTCAGCACCATTTCAGCAAATCCGGCCCGATGTCCGGGCAGGTTGCGATTTTGCGGGCCATTAGATGTCATTGTCATAATTTACCTCGCTTTCAGTAAGCTTTACGAATTCAGCAGTTTACGGATATCGCCTGCCTCAAATGCCATAGCCATAGCCCCACGAAGGGAAGCGGCTGAGCTGGATGTCGGTCTTGTCGTCGCCGACCACCCCTTCGACCGCCAGCCGAACGGCGGTGGCCATAAAATCGCTGTCGACAACGCCATAAATGCTGGCGACACCATCGGTCACCAAAACGTTGATCAACGGTTGTTGCAGTCCCGGCACCTCGTTCAGGGCCTCTTGAATCCGGGTCTGGATCACACGATCATCGGTGCTGGGATCGGGCATTTCGGGGGCCGCAGCCAATCCTTGCAACAGATTGCTTCGGCTGATGATCCCGACCAGTTTGTCACCGCGCAAAACCGGCATCCGCTTGATGCGTTGACTTTCCAACAGTGCGGCGGCGGTGGCGATGCTCATGTCCTCGGTCACTGTGGTGACATCGGATGACATCACATCGCTGGCCTTTCGGGCGTGGGCTTTTACATAGTCAGCAACGCTGGAACCTTCGCCTGCGAACAGTTCCAACCACCACGACCGCCGCGTTTTTTCCGCACTGGAAATTCGGCGCATCAAATCGCCCTCACTGACCACCCCGACAAGGCGCTCTTCCTCGTCGATCACTGGCACACCGCTGATGTGGTGCTTCAACAAAAGTTGGGCAATTTCCGCGATTCCCGCATCTGGAGTAACAGAAACCACCTTTTTTGTCATGACGTCTTTGACCAACATAGCAATCCCCTTTCGTTCCGGATTTAAGCTTTTAGCATTACGCATAGGCCGCGAAAATTTTTCGAGGCATTGTAAGAAAGACGCCAGAATGGAAAAAACATTACACCGCTGGTCGCCTGAGCAATCGCTTTATGACGCGTGGCAGGCGGGTTTCAGCCGTGCATTACAGAAATCGCATCTGTATGATTAACCCGCCCTGACAGTCGTATAATTTTACCACATCGTTCAGAGTTTTCAAATAAATGTATTTACGATGATTGGCTTGTAGTGCCGGAAAACCTGACTACCTGTTCAGCACACTTTCTATAAATCACCGAAAGAATCCGATGACTTTAAATTCCGAACAAGATGTTTTGGTGTTGCAGGGCGGGGGTGCGCTTGGTGCCTATCAAGCTGGCGCCTTTGAGGCCTTGTACGAAAGTGGCCGACGCACCGAATGGGTTGCCGGGGTTTCCATTGGGGCGATAAACGCCGCGTTGATCGCAGGCAACTTGCCGGAACGGCGCGTGGGGAAACTGCGCGCTTTCTGGGATTTGGTTTCATCCGACAGTGCGCCCCTGTCTTTTCTGGCCGATCTGATGCCGCGCGGAATTTATAACGACATAAGCGCCAGCACGACGATGGCGCAGGGTGTGCCGGGATTTTTCACCCCGCGTCTGCCACCCGCATCGATGATGCCGCCGGGCACCACCGGCGCAAGCAGCTTTTATGATACTTCCGCCTTGCGCCAAACCCTGTTGGATCTGGTGGATTTTGACTATCTGAACGCGGGCCCTGTGCGTATTTGTACCGGTGCCGTCAATGTCGAAACAGGCAATATGACGTGGTTTGACAGCGCAAAACAGCTGATCACGCCGGAACATATCATGGCCAGTGGCGCCCTGCCGCCCGGCTTTCCCGCAATCGAAATCGATGGCGCGTATTATTGGGATGGCGGGTTGGTGTCCAACACCCCGCTGCAATATGTTTTTGATCAACGCCCTGCCGAGGATTTGTGCATTTTTCAGGTCGATTTGTTCAATGCGCGTGGCAAAATGCCCACCTCGATATGGGACATCGAAGCGCGCACCAAGGACATTCGGTTTTCCAGCCGAACCCGCCTGAACACCGACCTTTTGTGTGACATGCATTTGGCACGAAACGCCGGTCGGCGGCTTTATGACAAGCTGCCGCCGGAATTGCGCGACGATCCTGATGCACAGGTCTTGCTGTCCAATGAATGCGATCCCAACATCACCATTGCGCATTTGATTTACCGCCATGCAAAACACGAAAGCCATTCCAAAGATTACGAATTCTCCCGCGCCTCGGTGCTTGATCACTGGCGGGCAGGCACCGACGACGTGACCACTACATTGAACCACCCGGATTGGCTGGCGCGGCACGCAGGCGACGCTCACGTCAGGGTGTTTGATTTGACAAAAACACGGGCAAACGAGCAGACAAACGAGCGGGCCGCCGAACAAGGCAAGTCATGAACTTGTTGCTGGTCGCTGATGTTGGAAATATTGTCAGTCCCCAATTTCTTGCGGATTCGACACTGGATTTGGGCAAGATCGCAGACGATTATATGCCGCATTTAAATTAGAACGAACCACACATATGTGACAGCCAAAGTGAACATCAAAAAGGGACCTATCATGGATCTGAACGGAAAAATTTGCATCATCACGGGCGCGGCACGCGGCATTGGTGCCGAAATTGCCAAACGCTATATTCAATCCGGCGCAAAAGTGGCAATCGCCGATCTGGCGCTGGACGCCGCCGAAGAAACCGCCGCCACCCTGACCGCCATGGGCCCGGGGCAGGCAATTGGCGTGGCGATGGATGTCACCGATGAAACGGCGGTTGAAACCGGCGTGCAAAAGGTCGTCGATCACTGGGGCGGCGTCGATGTGCTGGTATCAAATGCCGGTATCCAGATCGTGCATGAAATGCAGAACTATCCGTATGCCGACTGGAAAAAGATGCTGGCGATCCATCTTGACGGCGCGTTTCTGACCAGCAAGGCCTGTTTGCCGCATATGTACAAAGCCGGATCAGGCGCGATCATTTTCATGGGCTCGGTTCATTCCAAGGAGGCCTCGCCGCTGAAATCGGCCTATGTAACCGCCAAACACGGCCTTCTGGGCCTGTCGCGGGTGCTTGCCAAAGAAGGCGCGGCGCATGGTGTGCGTACCAATGTGATCTGCCCGGGTTTTGTCAAAACGCCACTGGTAGAAAAGCAAATCCCCGAACAGGCAAAAGAGCTGGGCATTTCCGAAGAAGAAGTGGTGAAAACCATGATGCTGGGCGGCACTGTGGACAAGGAATTCACCACCGTCGAGGACGTGGCCGAAATCGCCCACTTGTTTGCCGCTTTCCCGACCAACGCCCTGACCGGCCAATCGATGATCGTCAGCCACGGCTGGTTCATGGAATAAATCTTGGCTAACCGGCCTTCCCCGCACCCCGTAACAGGGTGCGGGTGGTTTTATATCCGGTCGTGCCACAATGTTCAGGCAAACAGCATCGGGCATTCACGGGCGCATTTATTACGCAGGATGATGTAAATCAGGTGCAGCGTGCCCAACCCTGCCAACAGGCAGAAGAATGAAATATAGGCGTATTGCAAAAACAGCAGATCGATCACAACGACGGCCACAATCGTCACCGCAAACCAGCGCATATGCAGATAGGTCGAAATCGCCGGTGGCAGGATGATAAGCGCCAGATAAATCACATAGGTCATCGGGCGGGGCATCAGATAATCAAGGATCATCGTCCCCTCATAAGCCAGTGAATCCTGATTGACGGATACTTCCACCCAATCGGGATTCAGCAGATGCGGCACGTATAACGCCAACCCGAACGCCAAGCCAATCAATGTCATGACCAGCATATAGGGGCGTCTTTTGCTGCCCGCTGGTTCCAGCACATAACTGGCCAGCGGTATCCAGAACGGCCACATGAACCACGTGAAAAAGATGAACCCCAAAGCGCCCCACAGCGTGGTTGCCGGATCACCGGTGTTAACACCCCACCAAACGTTGCCCTCCATAAATTGTTGCAACCCGGCAAACAGCGGCATCATGGCAACCGGCACATAGCGTTTGTTGATTTGCGTGGCCTTGGCGATGGCGAAAGCACCGCCACCGACCAAAAATATACTGGCGCCAAAGCTGACAGTTTGTGAAAGGCACATGGTGGTCTCCTATTTCTAAATTCAGGTTTCTGGCCAATGGGCCGGAGGTTTTCAGTTAACTTGCTTGTTGTCATTCTGGCGGCCGGGCAAAGCGAGTGCAGGGTCAAACGCAACCATCATCCGGCGGGGATTGCAAATATCAACACAAACGCCAATACCACGCCGATCCCGGCAAACCGCGCGCGTTCCCAGTTGTTTGAACAGACCGACCACGCAACTACGCATTGCATCAGATAATAAAAAGCAAAGGCGCGCGAGGCAATGGCGATGATTTGAAAGGTCGATCCAGACCACGCCAGCGCCATCGCCGCCAGCCCCACCGCCAGATATCCCCATCGCGGCGCAATCCGTGCCGCGGTGGTTTCCCGAATATTGGCCACGGCGGCCAATGTATCGGCCACGGCGGCGGAAAACTGTGACAACCCCGCCGCCAAAATCAGCGGCACAGGTAACAGAACCGACGCGGTGCCCGCCAAAACGATCAGGCTGTTGTCGCCATATTCGCCCTTTAAAACCGACACCAACGGCAGGGCCAAGGCCACAAACACCACATAGACGGACAGGGAAATATATTGCGACCAACGCGCCGCGCTAATGCGGGTTTTGGCATCGAAATGCTCGCCCAGATACCGCGTGGTTTCGAACCCCTGCACCACGATCAGCGTGCCCGCAACAATGGTGGCAATTTCCCAAGCGCTCCTGTCAGGCATCTTCGGTAGTTCAAACTGGTCCGGCCCCAAAAACAAACCAACATCGTAAACGGCAAATCCAACCAGCAGCACCGCCAAAATGCCCAACGTCAGATACAGCGACCATCGCTCCAGACGTTCCAGCGATGTCAGCCCGCCAGACATCCCGATCAGCGTTATGACCGCGATGATCGCCGTGGTTGCAAGGCTTTTGTTGAACACCGTATCCAGCCCGAACCAACCCAATACAAAGGCGGTCAGAATATGCACATACAGGCAAATCGAAACCACATAGGCGCCGATCAGGGCGACATCTGAAATCCGTTCAAAAGCCATCGTCAGCGGCTTTTTGCCTGCCGCCAGCACGGGTTCGGCGCACAGGATATTGTGCCGAACAATCGCCCCCACCTGATGCGCAACCAACGCCACGATCACAATCGCCACGATCGAATAGGGGCCAACCGCGCTGGCCAGTACCGGCACAATCACCAGAAACCCACTGCCAAAGATTGAGGCCATGGGCGTGCTCATCGCCGCCATAACCCCTTGTTTTCCTAGGATCACGATTGGTTTATCGCCTGAAATAGAGTGTTTCAAAAGGTCCCAGTCTGCCATAAAATACGAGTTGTCTCCGCATTTTGCACGATATTTTACCCAAGTTTCAAGCGACACCTAACGGAAAGCGGGGAAAATTGCCGAGCCTCCAGAAATTCTGGAATTTTTAGTGTAACAAGTTTCCGCAACCGGCGTCTTCCTACCTGACGGCGTTTTTTGAATGACGATACTGAAGGAACAACACAATGAACGATACATTTACCACGGCGGGGCAGCCGCTTGACTTTTATTGACCGGTACTCTCTGTTGACAGAACCGCAATGGTTGCACATATCCGCAAACCAAATTTCTAACATCTAATTTTGGACGCACATGGAAAACAGCGCACTTGCACAATACGCGATCCTGCTGGGCCTGACGCTGGGCACAGTCGGTTTCGTGGCCAGCCTTTATGGCTTGGCCCGCGCCATAAATCGCGCCCGCTCCGAGCCCGGCAAAGACGTGCCTGCCACTGCTGGCACATTGGCGCGCGATCCGGTTTGGGTGCGGTATCACGCGCGGTATTACGGCTATGCGTTGCTGTTTTTGTCCTTCGATATGGAAATGGCGTTCATGTATCCTTGGTCGGTGGTTTACCGCCAAGAAGGCCTTGTGGCGCTGCTTGATATGGGCGCCTTTCTGGCAATCCTGTTCCTTGGCCTGCTTTATGGCTGGAGCCAGGGCGCATTGAGGCGGCAATGATGTTTGGGGCAAATCAGGGTAAGATGACAGGGCTGCGGCGCCTGATTTCCGGCGCTATGGCGCAGGATTTATGCGGCTTTGTGGTGCCCGGTGCGGATGTGGCCCGCGCGCAGGGGTTGGATTTTTCCGCCGCCGGGTTGCATCTTGCGGCCTCGCCGCGCCACGCCAATGTGCTGGTGGTTGTGGGGTTTTTGCCGGTCGGGCTGCTGGATGCCGCCACGGTGGCCTATGCCCAAATGCCGCGCCCGCGAGCGATCCTGATGCTTGGTACGGATGCGGCTGACCCCCTGCCCACAGCCGACGCCACGGGGCCGCTGACCCAACAGGGGTTGCTGGATGCGCTGGAACAATTGCGCGGCGTCTTTGCCGCAAATGCCTTTGGCTCAGGGGCTGCGGATTTTGACGCGCCAGCCTTGCAAACACGGATTGAATACACCTGCCCGATGCACCCAGAGGTGATCAGCGACGAACCCGGAAACTGTCCGATATGTGGCATGGATCTGATGCCCAAAGAAACCACGGCAGGTGGCCACGCAAGTCACGCTGACCACACGCTAAGCGATCCCGTACCGGCCCAGAAATCAGCCGCCGCCGCCCACGCCGGTCACGATCACTCCACCCATACTCACCCCGAGGCCCCCGCAAAATTCACCTGCCCGATGCACCCCGAAGTG
>Ga0316204_10004110_pt1 | contig 27058 bp, 24 predicted proteins | sample 6monrhotite_MG_2_FD_205661 | JGI IMG/M metagenome (GOLD analysis project Ga0316204, IMG submission 205661) | Microbial mat bacterial communities from mineral coupon in-situ incubated in ocean water Damariscotta River, Maine, United States -... | ecosystem: Environmental > Aquatic > Marine >...
ATGTCTTTACCGGCAGTGAAAAAGGCTGCGAACAACCCCTCGGCAACTGCGTCGGCTTTTTTGATGCTCTGGCCTCGCGCCCATCGAATCAGGCGATGGGCGTTGAGGGTGTTGGGGCGATGCTTGATCGCGTCAAAGCGAAAATCAATGCCAGCGCCCGGTCCAGCCACTTCCAGATGTGTGCGCATGGCTTTCCAGCGGTCCTCATTTTCGCCGGAAAATTTGGCCTTCATGTAATCGCGATACGGCGCGCCTTCTTCGGGTAGTGACGGGTCCAGCTCATAAGGCCGCCAACTCACCTCGGTTTTGATATCCGGCGCGAGTTTTTTAGCGGCAATCCAGTTGCGCCAACCCAGCCAACACCACGGGCAAACGAAATCGGAAACGAGGTCGATCCGGACCATGCTTGGCATTATTGCGCGCTTACGGTGACGGGGGCTTCGGCCATGCAGTTGCCGACGGCGGATTGCAGGATGGGCTGGGCGGTGGCCTGAACATCAGCGGGCAATTCCGCGAAGATGCGCTGGCTTTCGGCTTGCGCCATGGCCGCATCAATCCGGGCGTACTCGCCGATGGCACCCTGACTGCCGATGGCGAAAATGCGATAGATTTCGTCCGTGGTATTGTTGGCAATCTCCCGGTCCAGACAGGTGCAGAAGGGCAGGTTTTCTTCTTCTGTAGCGCCATTGCGGCTGACTTGCTGTACCTGACAGGCCTGCACCATGTATTGGCTGAGGGCTTCTGAATCGTGGGTGAATTCGCTGGTCTGGACGGTCAGGCTCAAGGCGGCGGCAAGCAAGGTCAGCATGGATAAATCCTGTCAGTTGAAAGCAATTCAGGTGACAGGATGACGCGAAGCGCCGTTTGCCTCAAGCCATGATGTCGATCAGTTGTTGTTCCATGTCGGCAGCCTGGCGCGCGGCGCTGGCAGAAGCGGCGTGCAAAGCCTCGGCTTTCTTGAGCGCGATCAAGGCTTCGATCACGCCGCTCTCGTCGGTGCGGGGATTTCCGATCTGCCTGGCCGATTGTGCGACCTGCGCCTGTGCAGCGGTCATGGCGGTGAGCGAGGTGTTGGAAGCTGTGTTCATGGTGCAAGGATTGGCGATTGCGCGGGGAAAGCCAGTAAAAGCCGATGCCAGACTTAATGGCTGATTGCGCCTTTCGAGTAAACTGTAGGAAAAACTACCCGCCGCAATCCTCGTAATGTGCGGTGAGGTGTTGCTGCCATCCTTCAGCATCGGTGTCTGTCACGCCTGTCAGGCGCAGGCGGAAACTATCATAGCCGGGGTGGTTGGGCTCGGCGAAAGCGGCTTCGACAATGTGGCCGTCCTCCGCATCCAGCCAGAGATAGCCTTCGCCGAGCGCGCCGCTGGCCGCGTAGGTCAGGACATCGCCGGTCTCGCCGGGCTGGCGGCCATCAAACACAAATGTCTCTTCGCCCATCATCGTGACGGATGGATTGGCTGGATCTGCCCACATGAGTGCGAAATTCACGGACAATCCGGCCTGCGGATTGACGAGATAAGGCGTGAGTGCGGTGAGGCTGGCCAAGTCGAAATCATAAAGATGTAGCGGGCCGTCCGACGTGGGAGTTTCGAAGGTCAGGGTCTGGTCCGGCAAGTGAACCGCCGTGTTGAGCTGTCCTGCCTCCCGGTCATGCGTGAGGAAGGCAAATTCCATCACCTCTGCGCCGGGCAGCAAGGCCCCTCCGGTGACGGTATCGCCACTCCATGTCTGGAATCCCAGTTCGGCAGATACCAGAGCGGCTTGCGTACACCGGGCCGCGGACTTCATGACTTCGAGCCGGGTTTCGCTGGCGCGGTAGACGTCGATCCGCTCAGCTCGGCTGCCATCCTGATTGGATCGCTCATAGCTCAGCAAGCGGCCTACAAAATCGCGATCTGAATCGCGAACGAATTGACTGATATTCGATTCATCCGCGTGCAAGTTGGCCGCTGGAATGAATGCCGGAAGCAGAGCAATAATAATGGAATATGCAAGAGGGCGCATTGGAATAACCGTTCTTTTTTGATCAACAATAGTTAGATGCGCTTCAGGTTGAATTTGGATGTCTGGATGCCCAGTTCATCCCACATCCCATCCACTCGCTTCTTCGTTTTCACGTTCAAATCCCGCTTGTCGCCCCACTCGCGGGTGGTTTGTCTATCCATCTTGTTGGTAGCGTCGCGGCGGGTCTTCCAACCGCATCGGGTGACAGGTCAGATATGGCCTTGATCTTGTGCGGCGGATATTGCGCTTTGATATGCCTTGGGAGTCAGGCCTGTTTCCCGCTTGAAGGCCTTGTAGAAGGTGGAGCGGGAATTGAATCCGACATCAAGCGCGATGGTCAGGATCGAAAGATCTCCGGCTCTGACAGACGGTTTTGCCGCCTCGATGCGCCAATGCGCGACATAGTCGAAAAAGGCAACGCCCAGCTGTTCATTCAGTGTTTGCGAGACCAGATTGATCGGCGCCCCGACATGGCGCGCGAGCTTCTGCAGCGACAGATTGGGATCAAGGTATAGCTGATTGCGCTGCATGGCCCCGGCAATGCGCCGGGCGATCTGCTCGGAACGTTCAGCGGAAAGAGCCGATCGCGCATATTTGTCGACCGATTGTTCTTTCTCCGGAAGCCCGTCCGCTTCGGCGTCCTGCGGTGGCGTGGGGGCCACGGCGAATGCGATCAGCATCAACAAGACCGCCGCGGCGAGAAGAAATACGAGAGCATCTGATGTCATGATTCCCGGGGCGAGATTGTCCGCGACCAGAGTGATGGCCGCGGCGATCCACAGGGCGACGAGCAATGCGAGGAAGCCATCTATCCAGCGCAGTTCATAGGCCTCGGTGTTGGAGTAGAAGGATTTGAGCTGGTCGCGGTGACGACCAAGCGCGCGCAGGGTGGCAGCGAGATACGCAAAGGAGATCGGAACCCAGCACAGGATCAGACCAAATGTGAGGAGGGCGAGACCGGCGGGCAAGACACCTGCGGGCAGGTCACCTTCGACGAACAGGGTCGCCTTTGCCGTTGCGGGCAACATCCAGTATCCCAGCATGACCACAAGCCCGGCTGCGGGCAGAATGGCATCCCGGCGCCAGGATTCGGGCGATTGCGATTCTCTCAAACGAGCTTTCGCGAATCGATGAACGGCGACCGGGAGGCTCAGCAATACCGGAAGTAGCGCCGGCATGTAAAAGAGATAGAGCGCGGGAAAGAAAGTGACGATCAGCGGAATGGCGCACAACCCTGCCATCAGGACAAAGACTGCCGTCAAGGACAGACGGGCCGCCGGCGTCTCCTGACTGCGCCAGCCCGCCAGCGCCCCCGTTAGAGCGATGCCTGTCACCAGTGCGGAAAGCGCGAGTATTTCATCGGATTGCATGTGAACGGTCTAGATCACGGCAGGCTGGCGATCAACGCATTGGCGGGGCGAGTGTGTCCGCGCCGTCCCGCGCGGACGACATGTGCATCATTCAAGCCGATTAGAGAGGCGGGCGATCATCCTAGGGCCCTGAACAAACTTCCATATCGGACGAAACATGACTGAACCGGAATTATTGGGCGATATTCATTTCTGGATCGGGTGCGGTGCTCTCGTCTCCGGCTTCACCGCCTTTGCTGCGGAAAAAGGCAAGAAGCTGCATCGCGGTGCCGGCACGGTCTTCGTGATCAGCATGGGATTGCTGTCTATCAGCGGATTGTGGCTGAGCCTTGCGCGCGAAATACTGTTCACCGTGTTTCTGTCGGCGATCTCTTTTCATGCCTTGATCACAGGCTGGGCGGCCGCGCGTGGTACAGGGCGGGTGGCGCTCTGGCTCATACGAGCAGCTCCGTTATTTTCAGCAATGATCATGGTGGGGGCGATCACCGGAGGGCTGCAAGCGTCGGCGATGCCGATGCGCACGCTGAATGGTTTGCCGCCTGAAGCGTTCTACCTTCTGGCGGGGATTGGCGGCCTGCTGTGTGTGCTGGACGTGCTCTATGTCAGAATGCGCGCGCCGCTTCCGCATAACCGTTTGAGCCGACATCTGTGGCGCATGGGCTTTTCCCTCTTTCTTGCGACCGCGATTTTCTTCTTCGGCAATAGTCATGTGTTGCCTGAAATCCTCAGAACGCCGTGGGTGCTGACGCCGCCGGTTCTGGCCGTCGTGCTCTGGACTCTGGTTTACGCCATCCGAACGCGGTTCAGCCGAAATCGTGTGCAGTCTTGAATCTGTCCGTCCCTGTGGGATGCGACACCGGCCTGTCCATTCGCGGGTAGACAAATTTCCATCAATAAGCGGAAAGGTATGACGAGATGATGTTTCAACGTGTGAGCGGGCTGGCGGCGATTGCAGCCGGCCTGACCTATGTCATCGGTTTCTGGGTCTATTTCTCGATCCTGGGGCCGGCGCAATATGGCAGTCCGGCTCTGCCCGCGGCGACCCATGTCCGGTTTCTCGTGGACAATCAGACGCTGATGACGCTCTGGAATCAGATCATTTACGTGTTCAACGCTGTGCTGATGGTGCTGATCGTGGTGGGGCTTCACCAGCGGCTGAAGGCGAGCGGCGCGCTTGGGCAGACCGCCTCGGCCTTCGGCCTGATCTGGGCGGGGTTCATCCTCGCTACAGGGATGCTGGAAAATATCGCCATTGGCCAGATCGTCTCGCTTGCTGCGCAGGATATGGAAGCGGCCGCCGCCGCGTGGCGCTCTGTCACGATGGTCAGCGCTGGCCTAGGCGGCGGCAATGAGATCACCGGTGGATTGTGGATATTCTTGCTCAGCCTGGCCGGGTTTCAGACCAAGGCCATCCCCTTTCCTGTTAACCTCCTTGGCTTTGCGGTGGGCGGCGCGGGGATTGTCTCAACTGTACCCGCCTTATCGTCCGTAGCGGGTATGATTTTCGGTCTTGGCTTCATCGTCTGGTTTGTGGTGACGGGCATTGCCTTGTTCGCGCTCAAAGTGCCACAGGGTGCAGACTAAGTTTGCGACCGCGAGTTGGGGCTGGCGCCTAGCCCAGCCCCAACTCCGCCCACATCTCGTCCACCCGCCTCTTCGTTTCTTCGTCCATGTCCAGCTTGTCGCCCCATTCGCGATTGGTTTCGCCGTCCATCTTGTTGGTGGCGTCGAGGCCGATCTTGGAGCCGAGGCCGGAGACGGGGGAGGCGAAGTCGAGATAGTCGATGGGGGTGTTCTCGATCACGGTGATATCGCGCGCCGGGTCCATGCGGGTGGAGACCGCCCACATCACGTCTTTCCAGTCCCGCGCATTGATGTCGTCATCGACGACGATCACCCATTTCGTGTACATGAATTGGCGCAAATAAGACCAGACGCCGAGCATGACCCGCTTGGCATGACCGGCATAGGCCTTCTTCATCGAGACCACGGCGATGCGATATGAACAGCCCTCGGGCGGTAGCCAGAAATCCACGACTTCGGGAAATTGCTGCTGGAAGAGGGGTATGAACACCTCGTTCAGCGCTTCGCCCAGAATGCTGGGCTCGTCCGGCGGTCGGCCGGTATAGGTGGACAGATAAATCGGGTCTTTGCGCATGGTGATGGCGCTGATCTTGAAGACCGGGAATTGTTCGACCGAATTATAATATCCGGTGTGGTCGCCATAGGGGCCTTCATCGCCATACTCGTCGAGCATGACATGGCCTTCCAGCACAATCTCGGCCTCGGCGGGCACTTTCAGCGGCACGGTCTTGCAATCGACCAGCTCGGCCTTGGCCCCGCGCAGGAGGCCGGCGAATTGGTATTCGCTCAGCGTGTCTGGCACGGGCGTGACCGCCGCTAGAATGGTGCCGGGATCGGCTCCGAGGACCACCGCAGCGGGCAGGGGGTCGGGTTTCTTGTCTTTCCAGCGCTGATAATGCTGCGCCCCGCCGCGATGCTTCAGCCAGCGCATCAGGGTTTTGTCCTTGCCCAGCTTTTGCATACGATAAATGCCGAGATTGAAATCATCTTCCTTGGCGTCTGACGGGCCTTTGGTGACGACCAGAGGCCAGGTGATCAGCGGCGCGGGTTCGCCCGGCCAGCAGCCCTGGATGGGCAGTTTATCCAGATCAATATCTTCGCCAGTGAGGACCACTTCCTGACAGGGCGCATTGCGAACGGTTTTGGGCCGCATGCTCATGACGTTTTTGACCAGAGGCAGCATGGAAAGCGCATCCTTGATGCCGCTCGGCGGTTCGGGCTGTCGCAGGAAGGCGAGAAGCTCGCCGACCTCGCGCAATTCCTCTGCCGTCTCCCGCGGTTCTCCGCCGAGCGTGACCGCATTGGCGACCCGCCGGACCGTGCCGAAGAGATTGACCAGCACCGGCATGTCGGAGCGTTCGCCCTGCGCGTTGACGACGTTTTCAAACAACAGGGCCGGGCCGCCCTCGGCCAGAACGCGGCGATGGATCTCGGTGATTTCAAGATGGGTCGAAACCTGCCGGGTGATCCGTTTTAGATCCCCGCGAGCTTCGAGCATGTCGAGATAGTCGCGCAATGATTTATAGGCCATAGGCAGGCGTCCTTGTCATTGCGCGCTAATCTGCGGCTTCAGCCGCGATTGTCCAGCGTGTCGCCTGCGGCGAATGGTGCGGGCTTATTCGGTATCGGCTTCGGTCTCCAGCGCCGCGATGATGGTCCGCGTCATGGTCCATGTGCCGGTTCCGGAATAATTCGTGGCGCCCATGCGCACGATTACCAGATCATGTTCAGGGATGGCGAGCGTGGTCTGCCCCTGAAAACCGGACATGTAGAAGGCATCCGGCGAGATGTTTGACGCCAGCCAGAAACCCGACCCGTATTCCCCGTCGGAGCCTGGCGTTTCAGTCGTAACGTAGTCGTGCCAGTTTTCCGGCAGGATACGTGTGCCGTTGGCCATTCCGTCATCCAGATAGACCTGCATCAGTCGCGCCCAATCCTGCGGCGTGGCATAAATGTAGGATGAGCCTTGCAGCGTGCCGGAAGCATCGGCTTCGAATATCGGTGAATAAATGCCCGCCGGCTCGAAGATGAGGGCGCGCAGTGTGCGAACTTGCTCTTCCAGAGTGTCACCCAGCCGGGATTGCATCTCCCGTGTGGCGAGGACGGTGTCGCCGGATTGGTATTCCCAATGCTCACCCGGCGGGAAGAGGCGCTCGCGTGTCGCAGAAAACCGAGCCATGTCGATTTCGGTGAAGAGCATGTCAGAATTGGGATCCATGCCGTCATTATATTCATGTGCGGCCCGACCGCCGGTCATCCGGAGGAGATCATCGACCGTGGTCGCTTCTGCATCAGTTTCGAGACCGTCCAGCAAGGCAATCTCGCCCCCGGCAAATACGTCGAGCTCGCCGCGTAGTGTCATCGCGCCTGCCAGCGTGGCGGCGACAGATTTTGCCATTGACCAGCTGTGCAATCGGTTCTCACGGGAAAAGCCCGGCGCATAGCGTTCAGCGACCAGCCGCCCGTCATGCAGGACGACGACGGCCAGCGTATTCCGGTTGCCAAATTCGGCATCGAACGCGCCATCAAGGGCTGCCTGCAGAGCGGCCGTATCAAAAACGGTGTCCCGGTGTTCGGCGTCGAGCTCGTAGAATTCCGGTTCATTCTCCCAAGCCACGGTCAGATCGCGGTCAAACGCGCTAGCGCCATGAACAAGAGTGCAGCCCATGCCGTCGCGATAGACCGCTTCTTGATGCCAAAGTCCGAGCAGGCGGGTGTGGACCGATGAACTGGCTGCATCAACATTCGCGCTGATGAGGCCCGCGGCATCGCCGAGCAGCGGATCGACATAGAGAGACCGCGCCAGCTGCGGTTCGATATCCGATACGAACGTCATCGAGCATATCTGCTTGGCCGTTATACCCGTTGCTGTTGGAATATAGATGCGGCCGATCGGCGATATGTTCAGCCAGGTAACGGCCGCCAGGATCGCGATGACGACGATGCCGCCCACCCAACGCAAGATATTCATGTTGTCTCTCCTAGTTTCGACCTGGACGTCTATTCGAATATATCTGCTTCTTCGGGATGTTTCATGGACCATGCCCTGACATAGGAACAGAGCGGCACAATTTTCACATTGGCCGATTTTGCCGCCGCGATGAGGGCATGCACCAAAATGCTCGCAATGCCCTTTCCACCATGTTGGCTTGGCACACCGGTGTGGTCGGCGACCCAGAGATTGGTGCGCTTTTTTGCATAGGTGAGCTCGGCCTCGGCGCCGTCTTCCAGATCAATCACGAAACGACCACTTGTTTCGCTCAATTCATGCCGAACCTCGTAATGACTCATATCGTCAGGCTTTCAGTTTTCGTTCCCGCATACGCTCATAATACGGTCGGCTGGTGTCTACGGCTGCGCCGGCCGAGGCCGGCAAATCATGAGGGCTTGGCTGAGGTTGTTCAAATCCGGTTGAGGCCTCTACCCGGTCATACCACCACGGCGCCCAGACACCGTCTGTCTCTCGCTTCCCGGCGGGCCAGCGAAGCATGTTGTCATCAAATGGAATGTCGATGGCGGCGCATAATGCGCGGAGCATGGCGTCCGGCGCGGCCAGAACGTCGCTGCCTTCGATGACGGGCCAAGATTTGCCGGTGCGTTGGGCGATGTCTTCGAAAAGTTCAGCTTGCCGGACCTGCCCGATATCGTCGGCGATCACGGCGCCGGTCGTGGCGGCAAAGCTGGCGGCGACCTCGGCGGGGTCGCGGATCAGGAAGACATGTCGACAGGCGTCCATCCAGTCGCGCGGAATATCGCCGAGCATGTGCTGGCACATATGTTTCTGGAAGAAGAGGGCAGAGCTGTCTGGCGCGTCACCGGCGCAGCGGGCGGCGATGTCGTCCGCGTCCAGTGGGACCGATTCCAGAATGGTGTCGCGGCCGGGATGGTCGAGGCCGGTCCTGCCCAGATAAGGCCCGTAAAACGGTTCATCCCAGACCGCACAATCGGACCGGTTTTCAAACGACCGCATTGTCGCCGTCGAAATGTTTCGCGGCCCCGACCACAGGCAGATGCGGATCGTCTCGCTCATTCGGCTTCGATTTTGGCGCGATAGAGCGACTGAAGTCGTTCGACCATTGAGCCTCGCTCAGCGCAAATTACCCTGCCATCAACCTCTGTCACCGGAACCAGACCGGCAAACGTGCCCGTCGTGAAAGCCTCCTCCGCTGAATAGACCTGAGCCAGGGTGAAATTTTTCTCGAAGACGGGAATTCCGGCCTCGCGGCAAAGATCAATGATCACGCCGCGCGTCACGCCGCCAAGGCAATAATCGCCGGTGGAAGTCCAGACCTCGCCCTTGCGGACGATGAAGAAGTGGGTGGAGTTGCAGGTGGCGACAAACCCATGCGGGTCGAGCATCAGGGCTTCGTCGGCTCCGGCTTTGGTCGCTTGAATACAGGCGGTGATGCAGTTGATTTTGGAATGCGAGTTCAGCTTTTGGTCCTGAACATCGGGATAGCCGCGGCGGACATGAACCGTGAACAGGCGAAGGCCGGTTTCCGCGACTTTCGGGTCGGGCTGTTTCCATTCCGGCAGAATGACAATCGTCGCCGGAGAGATGGTGACGCGTGGGTCCTGATATGGCGTGGCCTTGAGACCGCGTGTGGTCATCAGCCGGATATGGACGCCATCGCCTTCGCTCATATTGTTGGCATCGAGTGTCTCGTAGAGCGCGCGGGTGAGCTCCTCGCGCGTTAGACCGAGGTCATAATCGAGCGCCTTTGCGCCTTCTTCCAAGCGATCCAGATGGGTTTCCAGAAAGGCAACCTTGCCCTTGTGGACGCGCAGACCTTCCCAAACGCCATCGCCCAGAATGAAGCCAGAATCGAGGACGGAAATCTTGGCATCGGCGCGCGGGAAGAGCTCGCCATTGATCCAGACTTTGACGTCCGCATTGCGCGGATCGTCGATGTAGGAATGTGCGCCTCTAGCCATCAGCCGAACTTCGAGAAATCAGGTGCGCGGCGTTCCATGAACGCCCCAACGGCCTCGGCGAATTCCGGTGATTGCAGCATCTCAGCGAAAATGCCGCCTTCACGGGTCATGCGCTCGGAAATCGGTTCTTCTGGTGTCATTATCAATGCCTTGGCCTTGCGGAGCGCCCCCGGGGATTTTGCGGCGAGGGCCAGCGCTTTCTTGCGGACGTCCTGTGCCAGTGTTGCAGACGGGAAGACATCCGTCACCAGCCCCGCCTCTTTGGCGCGAGCGGCATCCCAGACCGTGCCGAGCATCAAAAGATCTGATGCCGCCGCGCGGCCCAGACGCGTCGGAAACAGCAAGCTTGAGGCGAATTCCGGGGCCAGAGCCAGATCGGCGAAAGGTGTTTTAAATGCTGCATTTTCGGAGGCGTAGGACAGATCGCAATGCATCAGCAATGTTGTTCCAATGCCAATGGCGAGCCCGTCGACTTCCGCGATCATGGGTTTTTTTGCGTTCATCAGGGCGCGCATGAAGCGTTCAACCGGCGGCATCTCGCCTGAGCCGATGTGCGGAGGCGCTTCCATGAAATCGATGAGATCATTTCCGGCGGTGAACAGACCCGGTTGTCCGCCCAGTACAAAGACGCGCACGCTCTTGTCAGCCTCGCCTGTTTCGATGGCATCAGCGGCAGCCGTGTACATCTCTCGCAGCAGGGCGTTTTTCTTGTCCGGGCGATTCCAGCGGATTGTCCGCACGCCTTCAGATGTTTCGACCGAGACTAGATCACTCATGCGGCGGGCTCCGTTTTTGATGGCACAAACATTGTGTAGGCGGGTCTTCCTGCCAAATCCAGTTCGCGTAGGCGTCAACTTTCCTCGGTTGCAATCCGGGTGAGCGCGTTATGCAGGACATTGGACACTTCATCGCCCAACTGCGCTTCCAGCCCGGCATTCAATTCGCGGAGCACGACATCTGCGCGCTCTGCGGCCTCGGTTCCCTTTTTGGTCAGGGCGACCATTGCACCACGTCCATCGTCTTGATCGGTTTTTTTGGTAACGAGGCCCGCTTTGACCATCCGATCTACAAGACCGGTTACAGCCGGAGGGTTCAGCGACAGGGTCTTGCTGAGCCCACCCATTCTGCGTTGCCCTCGCCGCAAGAGAAGAAACAGAACCCCCGCCTGAGCTGCAGAGACGCGGGCCTCTTCTTTCAGACGCCTGTCTGCTTCCCGGTTGAGACGCCGGGCCGCGATTTCGATCAATAAAAAGAGTCGCCGATCAACGGCGCGAATTCTGGCCATGGCGAATAACTGGGCCGATTCTTTCGGTTCCGAAAGAAACCGGGTTGAAAACGGGCCGGGCTTGTATCGTCCGACCCGTATTCGATGTCTACTGACCTATTCGGCGTCAGTGATGAATTCAGCGTCTGCAAATTGCGGGAAGGCCTGCAAGCCTTCGCCGATTGTGGCGAGATCGCCGACGACAACCAAGACCATCTGATTCGGCTGGAGGTATTCGGACGCCACGGACGAGATATCGCCGTTGGAGACCGCATTGATCCGGTCGACATAGGTTTCCAGATAGTCCTCCGGCAGGCCAAAGAAGTCGCGATTCGAGATCTGGCCGATCAGTCCGCCGGTGGAGGCGTTCTGGAGAATGAAGAGACCGGAAAGCCAGTTTCTCATTCCGCCTGCCTCTTCCTCACCGGGAGCGGTGATTTGTAGCATCTGGATTTCACTGAAAATCTCGGCAAAAGCCTCGATGGTGTGTTCGGTTACGATATCGGCATTGAACGTCCAGTATGACGATCCAACCCGGTTGGTGACCCCAGATCCCGGTGAGTAGGTCCAACCGTTTTCTTCGCGGAGATTGGAGGTCAGGCGTGACGTAAAAGAGCCCCCTAAAATCGCATTCATAACGGTCATCCGGAACGCATTGTCGGTTCCGATTTGTGAAACCGGGTAGCCCAACCGAATGGTCGTTTGCGGCGCACCGGGGCGATCGATTAATTGAACAACCGGGCCACCTCCGATGATGGCCTCGGGAATGCTGGCTTCTGCACCAGACTCCCAATCACCAAACGCATTTTCGATCGCCGTTTCCATTTCGTCATGATCAAAGCGACCCGCCACATAAATGCGAGTACGCGCCGCGCCAAAATGCTCACCATAAAAGGCACGAATTTGATCCATGGTGAAAGTGTCCATTTGACCTTCGTCAGGAAGACCTTGTCCATAAGGATGGCCGTTACCATAGAGCAGACCGACATAGGCTTCCGTTGCGATCGGCCCCGGCTGAGAGCGGGTAACGGTCATGTTGCGCAATTGGCCTTGCAAAATACGGTCAAATTCAGAGTCCGGGAATTCCGGCTGCCGAATAATCGTAGCGATCCGCTGTATGGCTTCAGGGCCAAATTCGGAAAGGACGTTGGCGGAGAAATTGGTCGTGTGCATGCCGACGCCGACATTCATGTCGCCGCCCATCGATGCAAATGCCTGAGCAATGGTTTCTGGCGTTTCGCCGCCTGCGCCCTCTTGCATCATCGCTGCCGCAAGATCCGCCATATAGGTGTTCTCGCCGTCAAATACATTCCCCGCCAAAACCTGAACCGAGATATTCACTTTCGGAGCGAGTCCAAAATTGATGAAGGTGATTTCAAGCCCGTTTGCCAACTGAACCGTTGACGTTTCGGGCAGCTGGAAAGCGGGCGCTGGACCTATTTCAGGCTGCGTTAGCGCTTGTGAAAAAGCGGATGCTCCCGTCACCAGTGCGGCGGCGACAGCAATCAGAATGGTGCTCGATTTAAACATCGTCATATTCTCCAGATTACTCTTCGCCGCTCAGTGTGCCGTCGGGATCAGGGATGACCCGGAGCACTGACCGGTTGGTGGGACGTAAATACTCTTGCGCGGTTGCCATAACCAGTTCAGGGGTTACCAGATCGAAGCCCTCCTCGATGCGATTGATCCGTGTTGGATCATCGTCGAACATGGCGAATACCGCCAGCAGGTCGGCCAATCCAAAACGTGTCGCCGAATCGACGATATTGTAAAATTGAGAGCGCAATTTGGTGATGGCGCGATCCAATTGCTCTTGGCTGATTTCCTCGGTTCGTAGTTGCTCGATGACCTCATCCACCGTGCCCAGAATTTCTCCATGATCATATTCATCACCATGAATCATACCGACTGACCAAAGCATTGGGCCATTATAATTGTACATATTGCCCAAGAGGTTGATGCCGCCAAAAACGCCGCTGGCATATCCTTCTTCATTTACGATGCGCTGGTTCAACAGGCTGTCATCGCCCTGAACCAGGATCTGATCAATGACGGCCATCGCATAATATTCCGGCGAACCACGCTCCGGCATGTGATAGCCAAATCCGAGGGCTGGCTGCGGCGCCAATCGGTCGAAAATTTCGCCGAATTTTTCTTCTTCCTGCCTTGGCTCGGAAATATCTACGGGTGGGAGCGGAGAGCCAGCTTCGATGCCGCCAAAATTCGCTTCAATCCAGCCAAGTGTTTCTGTGTAGTCGATGTCGCCAACCACCACGATAACGGCATTATTCACCGCGTAGTACGTATCAAAGAAGGCCTGAACATCATCGAGGTTGGCCGCGCGAAGGTCGTCAAGATCGCCATAAAAGTTATGTGCATTGTGCCAGTTTTCATTGGCGAGCATGGGCAAGTCGATCCAGATCCAGCCGCCATAAGGCTGGTTGATGACGTTCACCAGAACTTCGTTTTCGACAACGCCGCCTTGAGCCGCCAGATTCTCTTCATCAATGATCGGGCGGGCCATGCGGTCGGCTTCAGCCCAGATGATGGCTTCGAGCGCGTTATTTGGAACGACTTCGAAATAGTTGGTGAAATCAAACCGAGTGGATCCGTTCGATACGCCGCCTGCATTGTAGATGAGATTTGTCATCGTGCCGCCGGGGAGGTTTTCCGAACCCTCAAACATCAAATGCTCGAATAGATGCGCAAATCCGGTACGTCCTTGCGGTTCATTGCGAAAGCCGACGCCGTAATAAACAGCGACGGTCGCGGTCGGGACGGAGGCGTCGCGGGATAGCACCACGCGCAGGCCGTTTTCGAGCGTGTGATATTCTACATCGACTTGAATGCCCGAAATCGTTGTTTCGATATCGGTTTCAGTCGTTGTTTCCGTATCTGTGACGGGGTCGCTGCATGCAAATAGCGCAGCGGCACCGAATACCGCCAATAGCCGGTTAACCATAAATCGCCTCCCTCGAATGCGCCTAAGCGCGCAAGCTGTTCTCTATCCCGCCATGATGTGAGCCAAAGGTCAAATGAACGCGCTGATAAGAAATGCCAATGTCAGCAAAATGCCGGTTGCTCGATTGCTTTTGAACACGGCCAGGCAAACGCTCCCATTCGCCGGATCAACTTTCCGGATTTGATCAAAGAGATGGAATGTGAAGGGCAAAATGGCGAGGGCGAACCAAATCGGTGCGCCGGCCAATATACCGGCGAGGGCAGCGAGCAGTGCGGACAGGGCATAAAACCCCCATAGCCAAGGGTGAAGATGCGTCTGTAAGGCTCTTGCTGTTGATTTCACGCCGACCAGAGCATCGTCTTCCAAGTCCTGGCAGGCATAAATAGTGTCGTAGCCGAGGGTCCAAAGCACGCTGGAGGCAAAGAGCGCCATTGCCGCGGCGTCAATCTGCCCGGCGATGGCGGCATATCCGACCAGAACGCCCCAATTGAACGTCAGGCCCAGCCAAGCTTGCGGCCACCAGGTGATGCGTTTCATGAAAGGATAGGCGGCGACCAATGCCAAAGATCCAAGTGCAATCCAGATCGCGAACGGCTGAAATTGCGTCAGTACGACAAATCCGATCAGGCATTGCGCGAAGAGGAATAACCAAGCGGATCTGAGCGAAAGAGTGCCCGCGGCGAGCGGGCGATCGGCGGTTCGCGCGACTTGTTTATCGAGATCACGATCTACGATGTCATTATAGGTGCAGCCAGCGCCGCGCATCGCAATCGCGCCAATGGCGAAGAGGGCGGCAAATCCCAGATCGCCCCATCCGGGGGCGAAGCCACTGCTTAGACGGGCGAGCAAGACACCGGTCCAGCAAGGAATCGCCAATAGCCAAAATCCGATCGGCCGATCGTATCGCGCCAAACGGAGGAAGGGCCGGAATCGGACAGGGGCCGAGTCCACCCAGCTTTTCGGGAGGCTGTCCTCCACCCGCCGATCCGTTTGAATATCCATTGCTCATGACTGCCCTGATCCGGTAAAGTCGGGCAAGGGAGTTGACGCCGCTGTCTCCCATGCGTACCGGCAGAGCATGACCGATCCACGTCTCTATTGCCAAACGGCGTTGAGCCCTGCTGCCGAGATCAAGCTTGGCCGGGACGAAAGCCATTATCTGGTGTCTGTCATGCGCAGGAAAGTTGGTGATAAAGTCAGACTTTTCAACGCCCAAGATGGCGAGTGGGAGGCCGAACTCGGTGCTGCGGATCGCAAAGGCGCGATACTCATTGTTCAAACCAAATTGCGGGCCGCGCAGGGCGTGCCTGACCTTGATTTGCTATTTGCGCCAGTGAGGAAAAACCGCACCGATTTCATTGTGGAAAAAGCAACAGAACTCGGCGTGCGGCGGATTCGCCCTGTGCTGACCCGGCGCACAATTGCAGACAAGGTGCGAATCGACCGGATGAGTGCGCTCGCGCGGGAAGCGTCTGAACAGACCGAGCGTTTCGACCTTCCGGAGCTATTTGAAGCCCGGAAATTGATGGCGGTTCTGGATGGCTGGCCCGATGACCGTTTGCTGATTTTTTGTGATGAGGCGGGCGATGCCTTGCCAATGAGAGATGCCTTGAAGGCCAGAGTGACTGATAAGGCGGCAATCCTGATAGGCCCGGAAGGTGGGTTCACACCGGAAGAGCGCGAATTGATTCGCAGCCTTCCGTCCGCCATTCCCGTCAGTCTGGGGCCGCGTATTTTGCGAGCCGATACGGCTGTTGCCGCCGCGCTTAGTCTCTGGCAAAGCCAGTGCGGAGATTGGTCTGGCGGTGCACAACCGCGTGAATAATGTGTGATTTGCCTTGTCGTGGCGGCGTCGGCTGCCTACCTAGGCCATAAGGGCAAGGGGAGCGGTAGCTTTGAGCGGATCCTATTCAGACGGTGGCCAAGGGCCAGTTATCGAATCCATCGATCAGATGGCCGAACACCTCGCCACGGGCTGCAAGCCCAAAGAGCAATGGCGCATCGGCACGGAGCACGAGAAATTCGGTTTCAGACTGAGCGATCATGGGCCTTTGCCGTATGAAGGCGACGGGCCAACCGTTCGCAAGATGCTGGATGGCATGACCCGGTTTGGCTGGGAGCCGGTCCTGGAGAACGGCAATCCCATCGCACTGAAACGTGAAGGCGCCAGTGTCAGTCTGGAACCCGGTGGTCAATTTGAATTATCCGGCGCGCCCCTGGATTCGGTGCATCAGACCTGCGGCGAAGTGAATAGCCATTTGCGTGAAGTGCGGGCTGTGGCCGATGAAATTGGCGCCGGATTTCTGGGGCTGGGCTTTTCGCCAAAATGGTCGCTTGAAGAGACGCCAATGATGCCGAAGGGCCGCTATGGCCTGATGAAATCCTACATGCCGAAGGTCGGGACGCTGGGCCATCAGATGATGTTCCGGTCGTGCACTGTGCAGGTCAATCTCGACTTCGATAGCGAAGCTACGATGGTGAAAATGTTCCGCGTGTCGCTGGCCTTACAGCCTGTTGCGACTGCGCTCTTTGCCAATTCGCCGTTTTCGGATGGCAAGCCCAATGGCTTTATGTCCTATCGCGCGCACATCTGGACCGACACCGATAATAACCGCACCGGCATGCTGCCTTTCGTATTCGAAGATGGGATGAGCTTTGAGCGGTATGTCGATTATGCGCTGGATGTGCCGATGTATTTCGTGAAGCGGAAAGGCGAGTTTCTGGATGCGACCGGGTTGAATTTCCGGGATTTCTTTGACGGTAAGCTGTCTATTCTACCGGGCGAGCGGCCGACGATGGATGATTTTGATGATCATATATCGACGATTTTCCCCGAAGTGCGCCTGAAAACATTCCTCGAAATGCGTGGGGCCGATGGCGGTCCTTGGAACCGGCTGTGTGCGCTGCCCGCGTTCTGGACCGGAATTCTTTATGACGGTGCATCGCTCGATGCCGCCTGGAACCTCGTGAAAGACTGGACCGTCGAGGAGCGGGAATCTTTGCGCATTGGCGCAGCCAAACATGCGCTCCAAACCCCGTTTCGTGACCGCACTTTGCAAGATATTGCAAAGGACGTGCTGGCAATTTCTCGTGATGGTTTGCGCGCGCGCGCGCGGCCAAACGGCCACGGTGAGAATGAAACCATCTTCCTGGATGAGATGGATGCTATCGCCGCCAGTGGCCGCAGCCCGGCGCGAGAACTCCTGCAACGCTACCATTCCGGATGGGAGCATTCCGTCGATCCGGCTTTCCGCGAATGCGCTTACTGACAGCTTCGTGACATGTTGAGGCTTGAGTGACGGTTAACGCCGTGGTCAAGTGCCGCCCGACAACCGGCGTGTGCCGGAATCGGGGAGGTTTTTTTGACTGACACAACGGCTTCGGTAACGCCTGCATCGCAGGACACCAGCTTCTTTGGCCACCCGAAAGGGCTGGCCATTTTGTTCTTCACCGAGATGTGGGAACGCTTTTCCTATTATGGAATGCGCGGCCTACTGATCATATATTTGACACAGCATTTTTTGTTCTCGGATGAACGTTCGACCATAATCTACGGCGCATATACGGCGTTGGTTTATGTGATGACGATCATCGGGGGCACGCTGGCCGACCGGTATCTGGGGCAAAGAAAAGCCGTGACATTCGGAGCCATATTATTGGTTCTCGGCCACGGTATGATGGCATTTGAGGGCGCGGGTTCTCAGGAAATCATGACCTATGAAGGCGCTGAATATCAGCTGACGCTGGATGGTCGAGGTGGCGATGCCAATCAGATAATTATTGGCGAGTCCGGACAGTCGATTGTGAGTTTCGAAAATGAGGGTAGCGTCATGATGGTTGCGGACCCCGCAGCTGTCGGACTTCCGGCCCAAATTGAATTCTCGGGCGATATGACTCGGGTCGAGCAAGAAGCGCTCTACGTCAATATTTTGTACTTTGCGTTGGCCCTCATCATCGCGGGCGTCGGCTTCCTTAAAGCTAACATCTCGACAATTGTCGGCACTCTATACGGGCTGGGTGATACGCGCCGGGATTCCGGGTTCACGCTCTTCTATATGGGCATTAATCTGGGGTCATTCCTGTCGTCAATTACGGTCGGTATTATTGGGATTGTTTACGGTTGGGCATGGGGTTTCGGGCTTGCCGGTGTCGGCATGCTTGTCGGGCTTGTGACATTCCTTGTCTTTCAGGGATGGCTGGAAGGTCGCGCCGATCCGCCCGATGCCGAAAAATTGAAGAAGAAGGTTTTTGGCCCCATCAACGTCGAATGGGCGTGCTACATTGCAGGACTTGCGATTATCGGCGTTTCCATGCTGGCTGTGATGAACCCCCAATATATGGGCGGGATACTTGGTCCGCTGGGGCTGATCATGCTGGCCTTCCTCGTGATCTACGCCTTCATGAAAACCAGTGGCATGGAGCGCGGTCAGATGTTGGCGGCGATTTACTTCGTGCTGGCGCAGATCCCGTTCTGGGCATTATTCGAGCAGGCCGGGTCTTCGCTCAACCTGTTCACGGATCGCTTGGTCGACAGGTCGATGTTTGGCTGGTCCGTGCCAGCACCGGTTTTCCAGAGCTTGAACGCAGCCTTCATATTCATATTTGCGCCAATCATGGCCTGGCTATGGATATATCTCGCGAAGCGGAAGATGAACCCATCTACGCCCGTAAAATTCGCCATGGGCGTTTTCCTTGTGGGTCTTGGCTTCCTGGCGCTCGTGTTCGGGATGAATGTTAGTGGTACAGCCGGATTTACGGCGGTCTACTTCATTTTCCTCATCTACTTTATTCACACAATGGGTGAGTTGATGTTGTCGCCGGTTGGCTTGTCAGCGGTTACCAAGCTGGCGCCTGCGCGCGTTGTTGGAATGACGATGGGGGCCTGGTTCCTTTATTCAGGACTATCCAACTTCCTCGCGGGCATCATTGCGTCGTCCACAGGCGCTGAGACGATCGGTGGGCAGTTGACGGACGTTGCGGCCGCCAAAGCCACTTATACAGAGGTCTATACGCAAGTCGGACTTATCGCGATGGCGATTGCGGTTGGCATGTTGTTGATCTCACCGATCATCAAGAAATTGATGGGCGATGCTGATGGCACGATGACACCGCATCCGGAGAATACGGAAGCGGGTGGTCCGTCTATGGACCGCTCATCCGGCGCTCCGTAACCGGGGCTTTTAGTGTCCAAAAATGAAACCGCCGCGGAGCTAAACTTCGCGGCGGTTTTTCTTTGCTCGACTTGTGGTGACTATTGGCCATCCCTATGGTCATAAATCATATTTCGATCCAGCATGCTGGAAGAGCGTCTTCTGCAGGCGGCAGAGCTGTCGATGTTGAACTCACCGGATGCAAAGTCGATCCGGATCTGGCCATGGTCGAGTAGGTCGAGCCCGACAATCATTGCTGGAGTATCGTTCAGCCCCAGCGTTTCGAAGATCGGGAAATCGCTCGCCAGAGCGCGTACATTTCGATGACACAATCCAGAAACACGCACGGTCCCAATACCGACTTCACCGGCATTTCCTCCTTGGGCACTCATGCCGTGAACTTCGATATTCCGCATTTGGCGCCCGGCGACAATCTCTTCGGCTAAGGCTCGATTGATGAAGCTTCGCGTCGCACCAGTATCGATCATAAAGGTCGTTGGAACGCCGCTGACGGTTCCACGGGCAAGGAGTTGGCCGTTCGCCGAAATGCGACCTTCCAGACCGGTCCATTCTTCGGCGGCTGATGGATTGACCCGAATGACATAGTCCGACAGGTCGATCTCCAGCTGTTGCCCCTCAAAGGCATCGGTTCCGAGAATGCCGAACGCCACCAGATCTGCATTGACGTCGGCATCAATTGTGACGGCGCGTTCAACAGGCGAGGGGCCCGCACCGAAATCGATTGCCGCTACGCCAAGGATGACTGTCGCGCTCGATCCCGTCAGCCCATAAAGTGTGTCTGGCACACCATCCTGAAGGGATAGGTCAAGCTGGTGAGCCAACACTTCAAGAATGGCCGTATGGTTGGCGCCTGTGTCCAGAATGAACGGAAACGGTCCTCGATCGCCAACCATTGTCGGCAAGACATAATGCCCGGCATATGACTGCCGGAGCTCCAGAACATCATCGGCCTGAGCGATTCCCCAAGCTGCAACGCTGAGGGCGGCTGCGGAAACTAAAGTTCGTATGGACATAATTATCCCTTTCGCCTCCAAGTCTAATTGGACGGGAGGTCAACTGGAAAACACAATAATGTTAGCGCTAAAACGTTCCACGCAATTCAACGAAGAAAAGTGGGCCTTGCCGTTGGTTCTGATATTCTGTTGCAGAGACCACATCTAGCGCGCGCGATCCGTTGTAAAATACGCGTTGGCGGGATGAGCCGTTGTCCAGCACCTGATCGACGCCCAACCTTGCGGTGAGTCCGGCCCATCGTGTGGTTTCGATGTAGATGTCCAGATCGCCGTCTGTGCGTCCGTTCAAGCGATACTCACTTGCACGAAAGACCTCGCCATCTGATAGCCAGTTGTAATCCCAACCCCAGGACAGGTTTAATGAAGGGAAGGACTGGCGGTAGGCGAAACGTGCTTCCCATTCGCGAAAGTTGGATAAGTGCCGGTCGCTCATGGTCAGAGTGTCGAAAATATTAGTGTCGTACCATTCCAAAAACCCATCAAATACGGCGTTTGAAAGCCCGATAGAATCGAGCGGTAGGGATACTTCGCTCGTCAGTCGAAAAATGGTCCCATCGCCGATATTTCCCGGCGCATCAAACACGCCTGTCGGCGTTACGATTGAAATGAAGTCATCAACGCCCTCAATCCAGTCTTGACCAATTCGGAAGGTGACAGACCCTCCTTCACCGATCCGGCGTTCGACTGCGGCTTCGAGGGCCCACGTTCGTTGCGGCTCATAATCAGGATTGCCGACGACGGCATTATTGTCTGCGACATCTACAGAGCTCGCGAATTTGCCAAATGCAAGTTGGGCAACGTCGCGACGTCCTGATAATCGGAAGCTGGTATTATCTGTCGTTTGCCAAGTTACGGTAATCGACGGCTTTGGGTAAGAAAAGCTGCGTGATTGTTGAGTGTCGCCCGTTTGTTCGATTTCAGACATTTCATAGCGAAGGCCAGATTCGACGTTGAGCTGGTCATTCAGCGCCCAGACATGGTTTGCGAATAACTCTGCGCGCCGTTCCTCAACTCGAGTATTTGCAACGGGGACTGCGATGGGTGTGGTCGTAACGCCGTCATTCAAGCTGAGGTTCAGCGACGTATCTCGCCAGTTAACCGCCACTTCACCGCCAAATTCGAATGTGTGGTTTTCGTTGGCAGAAACATTGAAACTCTGGCGGAAAACCGTTTCGGAAACGTGGCCGTTTGCCACGAATATCACCGCATCTACGAAATTCACCGGGTCGTAAGTTTCAAACGATTCCGGGCCATCATCCCAAAACTCTCTCCGCCATAAGAACGTGCTTGTTGATGAGAGTTGATCGTTGAAATCATGGTTCAATGTGCCCGTGAAAGATCCGCCGCTGCCATAATTGGCTGTGCTGGATTGCTCATAACGAAGCGGCGAAGGCGTTCCGCCAGCAAACCCATCGACGAATGAGTTTTGGTTTCGGTGCCACTCCCAGGTAAAAAATCGACCATCCAATTGCAGACGCGTTCCGTCTCCCAACTGCTGTGCGATGCTGGCGGTCCCAACGTGCTCCCAATACTGACGTTGTTCATTGTCTCTTCGCGCTTCGATCTGAGCGCCCGTGGAATCGAACAGCGATTCGCGTCGGGTAATACGCGGTCCACGAAGTGTGGATTCCAGGCCAAAATTGACGTCCGCTTCACCCAGTGAAGTCGCATAGGCAATTTCGGCAATTGCGCCGATGCGACCGCCGTCCCAATGATTCAGTTGAGCGCTCCATGAGCCCGACGAGCCCGCACCTTCGCGCAGGACGACATTCACGAGCCGGGCATGACCGCGCATTTCATATTGGGGTAGGGGCTCTCGGATGAGTTCAACGCGTTCCACATCACCGGCAGAAATTCGTTGCAGCACGGTTTCCAGTGGAATTGTCTTGTTGGAAGGGCGTCGACCATTGATCAGCAAATTACCAAACGAATCGGCCAGACCTCTCCTCTCTGTATCCCCTGATGCCAGCGAAAAACCTGGGACACGGCTAACCATGTCCAATGCCGTAACCGTGTTGAAGGCTGTAAAAAATTCGGTTTCAAAGCCGACAATTGCCGAATTGGTACTATTGACGGTTTGTGTTGTTGAACCCTGTGCGTTTGCCGGAGCGGCAAACACTAAAATGGCCAGCGCAGAAGCGCAGGCTGTAAATCTCTCTCGCATGAGATCCTATCCCTGTCTGGCCCCCCGACCAAGCAAGGAGAAGCTAGGGAATATCGCGGCGGAGTGGTGTTAAATGGCCGTAATAACGATCACCAAGTTGCGAGATATCGTGATCAACCGGCCCCACCGACGGTCAGGCCCGCGATTTTAAGCGACGGTTGACCGACACCAACAGGAACGCCCTGTCCAGCTTTCCCGCATACACCAACGCCCGGGTCCATGGCGAAGTCGTTTCCGATCATTGAAATTTTCGTCAACGCGGTCGGACCATCGCCGATCAATGTTGCGCCCTTGACGGGCTCTTCGACCTTGCCGTTTCGAACGCGGTAGGCCTCTGTGCACTGAAACACGAATTTTCCGGATGTGATGTCGACCTGCCCCCCGCCAAATCCGACGGCATACAAACCGTTTTTCAGACTTTCCAGCATTTCAGCTGGCTCATGTTTTCCGGCCAGCATGTAGGTGTTGGTCATTCGCGGCATTGGCGCGTGTGCATAAGATTCGCGGCGACCATTACCGGTCGGTTCCACGCCCATCAGGCGCGCATTCTGGCGATCCTGCATATATCCAACCAATACACCGTCCTCGATCAAAACAGTGCGTTCTGTCGGCGTTCCTTCGTCATCGATGGTCAAGGAGCCGCGTCTTTTTGCCATCGTGCCATCATCAATGACGGTGACGCCTTTTGACGCGACTTGCTGGCCCATGCGACCTGCGAATGCGGATGTCCCCTTACGATTGAAATCTCCTTCGAGGCCGTGACCTACGGCTTCATGCAACAAAACGGCTGGCCATCCCGGCCCGAGCACAACATCCATCTGGCCGGCCTGGATATCCACGGCATCAAGATTGACCATTGCGACTCGCAACGCTTCGTCAGCCAGGGATTTCCAGCTTTCCGGTGAAATCCACGCCTCGAACGCATCGCGTCCACCTGCACCAGCAGAGCCGGATTCGCGCCGGCCATCGCGTTCGACGGTCACCGACACATTGAGGCGAACAAGCGGCCGGTCATCTGTCTTGAGATCTCCATCCGGGCGCAGAATTCCAATAACGCGTTTCGATTCGGCTATTGATGCAGAAACCTGGACAACAGCGGAATCCCGGGCGCGCAAATAGGCGTCGATTTCTTGAAGAAGTATCGATTTGGCTTCGAATCCTGGCTCATTGACCGGATCAATCTCATCGTAGAGGCGGCGGTTTGTGCCTTTCGGTGCAGCCGCGAATGTGCCGTGACGCCCTTCCTTGGCAGCACCAACGGTGGCCGCGGCGCGTTTTAATGCGCCGAGCGTTGGATCGCTGGAATGAGAATAGCCGGACGCTTCGCCGGAAACGCACCTGAGTCCAAATCCACGGAGCGCATCAAAAGATGCGGTTTTTAGACGTCCATCATCGAAGACCAGTGTTTCGGATGTGCCATGTTCTAAAAAAAGCTCGCCATCATCTGCCCCGAATAAAGGTTTTGCGATAATCGAACGTGCGTCATTGGCATCAAATTGAAATGGTGCGAAGGGATCGCTCGACATTTCGGGTCTCCTGCAATTTATGAAATAGGCATAGCTGCGCAGCGCCCGGGTTGCGAGCCCATGAACTGTTGAACGGCAAATAAGTAATTAGCTTCCGCTTGAAACTCGAAAACGTGCCAATTGCTCGCGCGGCAATGCCCAACCGGGTGCAGCCGTTCTGGCATTGCCGAAATCATCATAGGCTTCGGCGACCCGTCCCAGGCGTTCGTAGGCAACGGCTCTGTTGAAATAGGCCTTTTCGGAATCACGAAGCCCGCCATCCAATGCCAAAGTCGCGGCTTCAATAGCCTCTTCAAAGCGCGCCAACCGAATCAAAGCAGCTGAACGGTTGAGGGCGATTTCGGGAGAAATAAGTCCCAGTGAGATAGCCTGATCAAGATCGTGAAGCGCATCTTCGGCCTCTCCAAGATGCAGGTTTATAACGGCCCGGTTCACCCAAGTGCGTTGGCGATCTCTAGACGTCAGCTCGGTGGATACGAGCGCATCATCGCAAGGAATAAGTGAGGAATAATAGTTTCTTGCCGAGCGCGCGTTATCGAAACAGCGGGATGCGGTGCTTTCGCCGATCACGACAAGCGATTGTGCGGCAGCCATGCTTGAGCAAAAACAAGCGATAAGTATTCCAACTGTTAGTCTAGCCATTATCCGTGCCTCGTGCTGCCCGTTTGATCTTTCGTGCATCGCTCGAAGATAGCAGAATGTGGCTCAATAGGAAAACACTGAATTATGCGGATGTTTTTCATCGACATTCCGGGTAGACGGACGTATGCGACAAAAAAGCGCTGATAGCGGCCTGACATGCAGAGCGCAGCGCTCTATATTCCGCCGCAATCCGTGAGAGGGCTACTCGCGGCCAAGCAATTATTTGGGGAAGCCATGCGATTTCTAACCGCGCTACTCGCCTTCTGGACTGGCCTTGCTGCGACATCTGCAGCGCAAGTCGGGGTTCCAACGCCCGATGCAATCGGTCTTCGCGAAGCCGTCACTCCGGTGATGGAATCGGTCGTCGAATTCCATAGTTTGGTTATGTACATCATAACTGCGATCGTTGTTCTGGTAACGATCCTCCTGATTTATGTGATGGTCCGATACAATCGCCGGGCCAACCCGACGCCTTCAAAGAACAGCCACAACACGCTGATCGAAATAATCTGGACAGCGCTGCCGGTTTTGATTCTGGTCGTTATTGCCATTCCGTCTTTCCGACTTCTGTATCTTCTGGATGTCGTTCCTGAGGCTGATCTGACGATCAAGGCAACCGGATATCAGTGGTATTGGGGTTATGAATATGCCGATCTCGATATCGGTGAATTCTACGCCAACATGATTTCGGATGAGGAAATCGATGCCGAGGCTGGCCAATACCGATTATTGTCCACGGATTATCCAATGGTTGTTCCGGTTGATGCCAATGTGCGTCTCAATGTAACCGCCGCCGACGTTATTCATGCATGGGCGATGCCGAATTTTGGTGTGAAGATTGACGCCATTCCCGGGCGCCTTAACGAAACCTGGTTCAGGGCAGAGCAGCCAGGGGTTTATTATGGGCAATGCTCGGAAATCTGTGGCTTGCGCCATGCTTACATGCCGATCGAAATCCATGTTGTTCCGCAAGACGTATTTGATGCCTGGGCTGCAACCGCAGCTGAGGATATCGACGCCGGACGAACAATGATTACCGAATATCAAGCCGGTGTCCGAGAGACCCGGATGGCCTCGCGCTGAGGAGCTGAGATATGTCTGACGCTGCAGTACAACACGACGATCACGATCATTCTCCCAGCATCTGGGATCCTCGCCGCTGGCTATTTTCGACGAACCACAAGGACATCGGAACGATGTATTTGGTGTTCGCGATCATTGCCGGTGTAATCGGTTTCGCCATGTCTGGCGTCATTCGCCTGGAACTGGCCGAGCCCGGCATACAAATTTTTGACGGAACGTCACTTCTCGGCGCATTGGCCGCCAACGAACACTCTTATAACGTGTTCATCACCGGTCATGGCCTCATCATGGTTTTCTTTGTGGTGATGCCAGCGGTGATTGGTGGCTTTGGTAACTGGTTCGTGCCGATCCAGATTGGCGCCCCGGATATGGCCTTTCCACGGATGAATAATATTTCATTCTGGCTCTTGCCGTTTGCGCTTACTCTCTTGGTGATTTCCATCTTCGTTCCGGGCTCCGGTGCGGGCAATGGATTTGGTGGAGGTTGGGTGGTTTACCCGCCGCTATCGACCAGCGGACACCCCGGACCATCGATGGATTTGGCGATATTGTCGCTTCACCTTGCCGGTGCATCCTCGATTCTTGGAGCGATTAACTTCATCACGACCATCTTCAATATGCGGGCGCCTGGCATGACCATGCACAAGATGCCGCTTTTCGTGTGGTCGATGCTGATTACCGCTTTCCTGCTATTGTTGTCGCTGCCTGTATTGGCTGGCGCTATTACCATGCTTTTGACCGACCGTAACTTCGGCACGACCTTCTTTGATCCTGCCGGTGGCGGTGATCCTGTGATGTTCCAGCACTTGTTCTGGTTCTTCGGGCATCCCGAAGTCTACATCATGATCTTGCCGGGTTTCGGTATAATCAGCCACATCATTTCGACCTTCTCGCGCAAGCCTGTCTTTGGGTATCTCGGCATGGCTTACGCTATGGTCTCGATCGGCTTCATCGGCTTCATCGTGTGGGCGCACCACATGTACACTGTGGGTATGGCGGTTGATCTGAAGGCCTATTTCGTGGCCGCAACCATGATTATCGCCGTGCCTACCGGCATCAAGATATTCTCCTGGATTGCGACGATGTGGGGCGGTTCCATCGAGTTCAAGACACCGATGGTCTGGGCTATCGGCTTCATCTTCCTGTTTACCGTTGGTGGTGTGACCGGTGTGATGTTGGCCAATGCCGGCGTGGACGCCTATCTGCATGATACATATTATGTTGTCGCGCACTTCCACTATGTGCTGTCGCTGGGTGCTATCTTCGCCATTTTTGCCGGTTTCTATTACTGGATCGAGAAAATGAGCGGCTATAAATATTCCGAAGTCCTTGGA
>Ga0316204_10004111_pt1 | contig 27057 bp, 25 predicted proteins | sample 6monrhotite_MG_2_FD_205661 | JGI IMG/M metagenome (GOLD analysis project Ga0316204, IMG submission 205661) | Microbial mat bacterial communities from mineral coupon in-situ incubated in ocean water Damariscotta River, Maine, United States -... | ecosystem: Environmental > Aquatic > Marine >...
AGTTGTGTTTTGACGCGCGGCAATATTCATATTTACAAAAATCGCGTTAGGAAAATAGGCGGTGTGTGAAATCTCTCAAAACCACTGAAAAATTTCGGATGAAAAATGTTGGTGAGAATTCCGGGTCTAACGACCACCAAGGGGCAGACTTTTCACTTTTCCTAATAATCTGCCCATGGCTTTGCCGTCAGACAACGTTCCAAACAGTTTCTTGGCATAGCGAGCCCGTATATCAGCTTTGTTTTCCGGGTTTTTAAGCGCACTCGCCACCGCATCAGCAAGAAACGCCGTATCTTTGACCTGAATGCCCACGTCGCGCCAACGCCACTCGAGCCCGTCCGGGTCAAAATAGGCTTTGTCCCTCTGCGTCACGGTCGGATCGATCAATACGATAGGTCGGTCGAACACTAAAAATTCAAAAATTACGCTCGAAGCATCGGAAACCAGTACGTCAGCGGCTTTAAGGAAGGGTGCGACGTCAAGGGCAGCATCGGTTACCAACCACACGTCGTCACGTTCCGCCGCAATTATCCGCCATCCCTCGATCAATCCCGGTCGTTGTTCGCAAAGACGGGGGTGAGGTTTGATAATCAGATTAACGTTGCTGATGTCACCTAAAAGCAAATCCACTGGATTGTCAGCCAATTTCAGTGCCGACGTCAGACCAGGATTATGGGTTGGCGCGTACAATACCGTCTGACGATCCACTGGGGTATCGAAGGGCAACGCCAACGCATCCGACTTGAACAAGGGGTCCATCGGCGGATAGCCGATTTTCCAGATGCGATCGGTTGTTAATCCCCGCCGTTCAATGGCTTCATCGTGGGTGAAAGATGAGCTAACGCAAAGAAAATCCCCGGGGTCAGAAACCCTTGAATGTGAGTTTTTATCTGCCAACCCAAACCCGATGTTGATGATTTTAGCGTCCGGAACTAAATGGCGTAAACTGGCGGCCTGAGCATCACAGATGATAATGACTTGAGGGTCAAATTCCACAAGCTCACGGCCATCGCCGGTAATCAAAGGCCAATGGGTGACAGAAAAACCGTCAAACAAAGGTTTCAACAACGGATATTGATAAATCTGGTTGAGGTGAAAGCCGACGCGCTTAGCCGTATCCGTACGGTTGACGTTATCACGGCCTTTCTCTTCGATTTGCAGGCTCGCCATTGACGCTTGAGCAAAGACATTCGTCGGATCAATGTTGAGGCCCTTGGTTATCGCCGCAAGTGCGTCTTCTCGTCGCCCGAGCGACTTTCTTGCTAGGGCCAAATGGGCAAGTGCATCGACGCGTTTCGGATCGATCTCGATAACCCGTTCCAAGTGCGTCGCTGCCTTATTGGCGCTTCCCGACCGGCGGTACCCTGCCCCCAAAAGATAAAGTGATTCAGCATCGTCTGGAAACAATTCGACGGTCTCGGCCAACATCTTAATGGCCTCTTTTTCATCGCCTTTCAAAAACAGTACTTTTCCGAGGCTGCGTCGGGCCTCAACAAATCTCGGCTCTGCATTGACCGCACGGCGGAGGAAATCTTGTGCATGGTCATACTGCTGCGACAGGGCATGTAATTCGCCATAGTGGAAATTAGCCACCGCATGCTCAGGATCGGCCCGTAATGCCTTAACAAAATAATCCCCTGCCGCTTCGATCGCTCCGCGCGATCGGGCGCGGGCACCCAGATCGACAAATGACTGTGCCTCGGTCGGTGCCCGAACGGGGGAAGATTTCGTAAATTTGTCGGCGGCTTGTGGCGATCTTAACTGCAGCAACCCAATCTTCGCCAGCCAGCCAAGCGTGCGCGGTAACCTGAACCTGACGTTCTCGGCCAACGGTTCGGCAAGTGAAATGACGCTGACCGCTCCCTTCTCTTCGATCAACGCCAGTACGATAGAGATATCGTCATCGCTAAGCATTACCTCGGAGGCAAAATTATTCATCGATTGTCCACGCAGTTCGTTCATGCGTTGCTGAAGATTAATCACCGCCCCCGATTCAATTTCCGACGCCGCGCGACTGACAAGAGTATCTCCATCAATGGTATGAGTAGGATATCCGGAAAAAAGCGAAAATGGATCATTACGCAGCGGATGCAGTGGTCTTCCCTGTACCGTGGGCGCGCTCTCAATTGTTGCATTTCTTCGATTGGTAAGATCCAGCCATAATTCCTGGTAGTTTCCGACAATAACGGCCCAATCGTAGCGTTCGTGCGCGCGCTTAAACCCAGACGTTCCCATGCGTTTTCGAAGCGCGGGGTCTAAGGCAAGCACGGCATAGGCATCTGCCGCAGCCGCGACATCGACGCTTGTTGATTGGCTGACATGACCACAATACTGATTGTAAGCTCGGTCCTTAAATGTCGAATCAAGAGAAGATTCGATCTGAATAGCGATGTCAGTCCCGGAATCAGGAAGCGGTAACCAAGTGGCGATGCGAAACCCGTCTTCACCGTGACGGACCGTATCTTTGTATCCATCCCAGTCGCTGACAACAACGGGCAAGCCTGCCGCCATCGCTTCAATGACCGTTAATCCAAAGCTTTCTTGAATATTGTCCGACAACGACGTGAAGATATCAGCCGCGAACCAGACGTGTTGACAGACGGTCGCGTCCCGGCCATCTAAGAACACGGCGTTTACCGACGGGCAATATCGACGGGCGCTATCGCGAAACTCACGTTCGACACCTTCATTGGGGAAACGCCCCACTTGTAACAAATGAAATTTCTTTCCGGTCCGCGCAGCGGCTTCTTCCAGCGCCAAATAGGCGGCCATGGGGTGCGCCTTTGCGTGAAAGCTCAATCTGCCAAAATAAAGTACGGCAATATCCTCATCACCTATACCCAATCCACGCCTGATGGACACACGAGCGGCATCGGTCTCCCGCGTTGCCGCAAATTTGTCGCAATCAACGCCCAGCGGAATCACCGGTAATTGAACATCCGCCTTGAACCGTCCACCAGATCGTCGCCCGAGGTAATCTGACCAATTTTCCAGCAAACCAGTGACCACGGCTTTGACCGGATGGGAGCTACAAATCACTGCGTCCCAGGACTGTACTGGTGCAGTCAACAAATCGCCCAATCCATCCATAACCGTATCGGACGCAATAGTATGGGTGAGACCGCAAAGTGAATAAGACCGCGCGCCCGCACTAATTCGCCGCCGCCAAGCGTACATTCCAAGCCCGGGGCCGGGCAGGTTCAACGTTGTCGGCGCGTCCGCCACCCGCCCCATCATACCGATGGGCACGTAGCTACTTTCACGCGAAGTGCTGTCAATGGCAGCAATCCGTCTGGCGAAATCTTCACCATGGGCGGGGTCCAGCCCCTGACAATAGAACCGCTCAACCCCTGAATGACGGACAAACCCGTTAAGAAACCCGGCTCCCGCTGCGTGGCGCCCCATTAGATCATCCCGTGACGTTTCCACGGCATCAGGATGATGAAACAGAACGGCGTTCTCCGCCTGCACTTTTTTACGTTCTGCCATGCTCTTAATCAGCCCCCAGAGTTACCACCGCGACCACATTAACGTCACATATGTTGGCCACCAGTGACCCAAATTTCCGTCCCGGTCACGTAGCGGGCGTCATCTGAACAGAGATAAAAAGCCGTTCCTGCCACATCATCCGCCGACCCCATGCGATCCAGCGGTATGCGTGGTATCAATGCCTCATATTCTGGCTGTATCATTTCCGTTTCGATCTCACCGGGGGCGATTGCATTAACCCTGACATTCAGCGACGCAAACTCGTTTGCCATCTCGCGGGTCAACCCCGAAAGCGCGCTCTTTGAGGTTGAATACGCCGACCCGGCGAAGGGATGAATTTGATGTCCAGCAATGGACGTAATGTTGACGATAGCCCCTTCGCCACGGCACAGCGCCGCAGCAAAACCTCGAGACAATTTTAAGGGGGCAAAAAAATTCAACTCGAACACATCATGCCAAGCATCAATATCACCATTTAGGCATCCGAGTCGCTCTTTGTAAGGTGTTTTTGGCGACATTCCGGCATTATTGATCAGACCATGAAGTGGCGCACCATCTAGGGCCACATTGGCCTGCTCAATAAAATTGGCGATACTGTCGGCATCACCAAGATCAGCCGCGATATGATGTGTCCAATTTCGGTCGCGTCCGCATTCGGCGGGTGTATCTTCGCGAGAGCAGGTGATAATTTGCCAACCTCGGGACAGAAATAAGCGCGCCGTTGCATGACCAATACCTCGGCTTGCGCCAGTGACAATTACAGTTTTACTATCATTTTGTATCATGCCTTAGGGTATTCCAATCCGCACTATGTTTCCAGCGACTAGCCGCACTATGTTTCCAGCGACTAGAATGAAAACGATTTCAGCTTTAGACTAACCTAATGTGCTCACGTTTTGAACAAAAGGTCCGCGCTACGGAGGTGGCAAAGCGGTATGGATTGTCGGATATGCCACCTCAGGTCAATAGGCCGGAAATCCGCCCAACGGATCAGGCGCTCGTAATCACGTCAAGCGGACGCGCTCGATTGGCCGCCTGGGGGTTTATCGTCCCTTGGGACAAAAAGCCGATAATCAATGCCCGGTCAGAAACACTTGTCGATAAGATCACATTTCGTAATCAGCTGGAAAACCGATGCGTTATTCCTGCCAGTGCCTATTTTGAATGGCGAAAAGTCGATTTAGGGAAGCTGAAAAACAGGATATTTGTTGATCAGATGGGTATTTTTTCCATGGCGGGTCTACTCAACGACGACTGTTTTACCGTTATCACCTGCGCCGCTTCTCCCGCCATCTCGCACATTCATTCACGCATGCCAGCGATCCTGTCCGCAGAGGCGGAGACCGCCTGGATTAACGGCGATCTCAACTATGGTGAGGTTAACAAACATGTTCTCCCCTATGCCTCAAAAACCTTAATTTCAGAAGAACACAGCCCCCCAAAACCGGCGCAAGGGACCCTTGCTTTTTGACCATCAGTCGCCGTCATCGACATAGGGAAAATCGACGCTGTCATAGGGCCAGGATACGCGATGTTCTATGTGTTGCCCTTCCTGAAATCCGCCCTCATCATAATTTTTAAGAATGACTTCCAATACTCGACCGACAAATTTGCTTGAAATTTTGCGTAGCGCACCCGGATCTTCAATAAATTCTCGACTATAAATCAAGCCTGAAAGCTCGCGTATGTTTTGGCTAACAAACACAAGCAATGCGTCAATAAACTCGTCAGATGGGAGATAGTTGGGAAGGAACGGTGCCGTATCCTTAAGCACAAGAAAAATTAAGTTCGGTGCTTGCTGAGCACGAGGATCAGCTTCCAATTTGTCGGCGATGGAAGAGAAGTATTCCGCCCGCTCGCTGTCGAGATCAGACAGAACCGCTTCAAATATCTTTTTATGCATCATAGGATAAGCTTAGCCCGTCAAATCAAGCTTTCCAAGTCAGGGAATTTCCTGATGTTACCGCCTGGTCAATCGAGCGACGGCCGTCCGTCAATGTGCCATTAACAATGGCAAATCGGCCTCTTCAAGAACGTGACGGGTCACGCCGCCTAAGATAAGTTGGCGCATGCGGCTGTGGGTATAGGCACCCATTACCAGTAAATCCGCATCGAAAGCCTTGGCTTCTTCCAGCAGGTCGGCACCAACCAGACTTCGTTTTCCATCCAATGCTCGGGTAGAGCAATTGATCTCATGCCATAACAGGTAGTTAGCCAGTTCCATTGCCTGATCGGTTGCTGCAGCCCCCATACCAACAGTAAAGACCAACACCTCTGAGGCCTCCTTCAGGATTGGCATCGCAAGGCCAATCGCCCGCGCCGCCTGCGCACTGCCGTTCCAGGATATAACAACCTTACGACCTATTTCCCGCGCGTGCCCGTGCGGCGGAACAACAAGAACCGGTCTTCCCGTGTCAAACAAGGCAGAATTCAGCATCAATGTCTGGGATACATCGGAATCAACACCGGGGCGGCAGGCGACGATCAAATCTGACAAGCGTCCGAATCGCGCAGACACTTCATCTTCCCGTCCCCGTTCTTCACGCCAAGCAGCACTTGGCGGTTCTGCTCCCGGTCGATCAGACAAGTTAAATCCTTGGTCAGACACACAACTGTCAAATTTTTCGCGGGCACGGTGGCTACGGTCTTCACATTCATCTTCAGCGATGCGGACCATATCTTCGATCATCGCCACCGACATCCCCTCACCCAACAGAGGGATCGTATCCTTTGGGTCAGGTCGAACGTGAAGTGCGATAAGGTGAGAGGAAAATCGTTTTGCCACCCCAAAAGCTGTCTCTACCGCGCAGGCCGAACCATCAAGGCCATCGACAGAAACAAGAACAGTACTATAAGCCATAAGGCACTCCTTTTGTTGATTGGCAGATCCTCACATGGGGAAAATCCGCATTCCTTATTGTAACACAGGCCCTCTGAATATTATAGGTTCAGACCGCATTCCAGCATCTTGCGGACAACAAATCGCCCTCTTTAATCTGCCGAAAAATCGCGATGGCCTTCATCAAGATCATCCGGGTCTTGGTGCACGATGACTTCCGCAGTTTTGAATGCCGCCGAAATTTTTTGCTCAACCTGATCGGCAATTTCGTGGGCTTCATTCAGCCTCATGTTACCATCCATTTGCAAATGTAGCTGAATAAAAACATGCGCACCGGATGATCGGGTTCTGAGATCATGTAAACCGCTAACACCGTCTATGGAAAGGGCGAGATCGCCGATCTTTTGACGGTCTTCATCGGGCAATTCACGGTCCATCAACACCTGCAGCACAGTGCCCCCAATCTGCCAGGCGCAATGGATGATGTAGAAAGCAATTCCGGCTGCAATCAGCGGATCAGCCCAGGTCAAATGCAACTGACTGGTCAGAAACAATGAAATAATAACGCTGAAATTAATCAGAATATCGGTTTGGTAATGAAGAGAATCAGCACTGATGGCCAATGACCCGGATCGGCGAACGACAAAGCGCTGAAATATGACAAGAAAAACTGTCAGAACAATGGAAAACACCATCACGGCATAACCGAGTTCCGTATTATCCAGGGGTTTTGGCTCAAGCGCACGCTGCCCGGCTTCGACCAAAAGAAACATCGCCGAGCCCAAAATAAACGTCGATTGTGCCAGCCCGGCCAACGCTTCTGCTTTGCCATGACCAAACCGGTGTTCGCGGTCGGCCGGTTCAAGCGCGTGACGGACGGCGATCAAATTTATTAAGCTGGCCGCGGCATCAAGTGTGGAATCAATCAAAGTCGACAGAAGACTAACGGAATCGGTGCTCAACCATGCTAAAATTTTTGCCCCAATCAACAGACAAGCAACCGATACCGATGCATAAGTTGCCCAACGCATTAACTGTGCGCGACGGATTGAGTTGATTTGTTCACCTGCCGTCATGGGTATAACTTTTCCAAACGCCATTCAGACCCGTCAAATACGAAAACATCCCGGTCGTGCAGGCGAAAAGCATATTCGTGCCAAAATTCAAGTCGGTTAGGAACCAGACGGTAACCCGACCAAAAATCAGGGCGCGGGACCTCTCCCAGGCCAAACTTAGCTGTATATTTGGCGATTCGCCCTTCGAACTCAAACCGCCCTTCCATGGGCTGGGATTGTTTAGAGGCCCATGCACCAATCCGACTGGTTCGCGGGCGGCTGGAAAAATAGGCATCCGCTTGTTCATCTGAAACTTTTTCGACCTGTCCGTCGATACGAATTTGACTGTCCGTGCTTTTCCAATGAAAGCAGAGAGACGCTGCAGGGTTCTCAGCCATCTCCAACCCTTTACGGCTACTCAGGTTAGTATAAAAAACGAATCCTCGTTCATCGTATTGCTTTAGCAAAACAATACGGACAGAAGGAACGCCATCTGCATTTGCCGTGGCCAATGACATGGCATTCGGATTGTTTAACTCTTTCTCTTCGGCGGCGCTCATCCATTTGCGAAACCGAGCGAGAATTTCTTCGGTCATGGTGATGCCGGTCACTGCAGATACCTTATCAATGTCATATTCCTCCCACAATTGGGTGTTAAAAGAAGAAACCTATAGGCTCAACAGTGGCGGGTCTACCATGGGAATTGAACAATTCAGATAGGCCAATTGATTTGCGTTAGAACGCGAGATCAAAACGCCTCGGAGCGCGCTAACATCAGTCATATAAAGGATACGTCATTGATGCCAAGAACCAATGCCAACAAACTTATTGTAATCGCCCTTGTCTCTGTTTTTGTCAACGGATGCCAAACGATTGAAAACAACCCTAAACAGACATTGGGCACCGTATTAGGCGCCGGCCTTGGTGGACTACTGGGTGCCGGCGTCGGCAGCGGCAAAGGTCAATTGGCGGCAGTGGCCGTCGGCGTTCTCGCCGGGTCCTATTTCGGTAGTGAGATTGGGAACTCTCTTGATAAAGCAGACAAGGCCTTTATGGACAAAAACGCCACCGAAGGCCTGGAATACTCCAAATCCGGAACGACGACGGCCTGGAAAAACCCGGACTCAGGTCATTCCGGTACATTCAACCCGACAAAAACCTATCGTTCCAGCACCGGTGAAAACTGCCGCACGTTTGAGTCGACAATCTACGTTGACGGCAAGGAAGAAAGAGCCGTCGGTCAAGCGTGCCGCCAGGAAGATGGCACTTGGAAGATCATCCGTTAGGCGGGCTCTTCAGTCGTCACTTTATTTATCCGACGCCACCCGACATCAAGGCATAGATTGCGCCGTAGCTCTATGACATAATCGGTTAGGTTCAAACACAAACGGTATTGTTAATGAGTGACCCCTATAAGACCCTCGGGCTTCGCAGCGACGCCGGTGACGAAGCGATTAAAAAAGCCTATCGCAGGCTGGCGCGAGAACATCATCCCGATCTGGATCGCGGAAATCCCGCATCGGAGGAAAAATTCAAGGACATTTCCGCCGCCTACGACCTGCTGTCTGACCCAGTAACCCGTGGTCAGTTTGACCGGGGCGAAATTGACGGCAAAGGCATGAAGACACGTAATCGAAGCAGTGGATTCGGTGGTTTTGGCGGGTTCGGTGGTTTTGGCGGATTTCGACCGGGTGCAGATCCGTTTCAGCAACGCGGACGTCGGGGAACCGGTGTCCGTGTCAATGGCGCTGATGTCGAATATTCGCTCAGCATTAGCTTCCTTGATGCGGCCAGGGGCGGCGTGAAATCTATTTCGACAACCAACGGCAAGCGCCTCAAGGTAACCGTTCCCGCTGGCATCGCCGACGGTGCGACCCTACGCCTTCGTGGTCAAGGAATGCCGGGGCTTGGCGGCGGCGGCGCCGGCGATGCCTTGGTCGATATCAACGTCAAACCAGACCCGATGTTTCGCCGCGAAGAAACCGATATTTTACTCGAACTTCCCGTCACCTTACCTGAGGCGGTTCTTGGCGCAAAAGTTGAAGTGCCGACTATTGACGGGCCCGTCACGCTGTCCGTGCCTTCTGGCTCCAACACAGGAACGATACTCAGGCTTAAAGGTAAGGGCATGCCCCTTTCGAAATCTGGCCCCAAATCCAGTCATCGCGGCGACCAATACGTGACGTTGAAAGTGATGCTGCCCCGGAAACAGGATAAGGGGTTTGTTGATTTCATCAAATCATGGGCACCGGGTCATCCCTACGATGTTCATCGAAAACGACCAGAAGATGTCTAATTAAATGAAGGTGTTCGCGTGATGAAGGCCGTCTACATTGTCCGACTTTCATAAAAAATATATTGTTATCAATCAATTACACTTTTCTTTTGCGCAATTTTCGAATCAATCTCCCATCGACAGCCGCCAGTCCGGCAGCAATCAGGCTCATGCCAAAATAGTGGCGTCCTTGCAAATGTTCACCTAGAAAAGCGAAACCCAGAACAATCGCACTGATCGGAACCAAAAGGGTTACCAGTGCTACGTTCACCGCCCCGACTGAGGCCAACAAGCGAAAAAATATCACATAAGCCAGCGCTGTTGATGCAACAGCAAGGGCCAGGATCGACATGATCGTGTTCAGACTTGGAGCGGGCAACGACCAGGGTTGGTCAACAAAGGCAGCGATTGGCAGCATCATCAAAGTTGTCGCAGACAATTGGCCGAGAGCCACTGTAGAACTAGAAATCCCCATTGATCTGAACCGTCGCCCGTAAACAGAGGCAAAACCATATGAGAGTGCTGCACCTACGCAGGCCAACATGCCCAACGTTGCCATGTCGGGTCCATGCCAAACATTGCCGCCGACCAAAATGGCAACCCCTGCGACCCCAAATATTACTCCAACAAACTTGTTTGCCTCCATGCGCTCATCAGCCAGCGCCAAATGGGCGACAATAATGGAAAAAATCGGCGTTGTTGCAGCCAGGATTGAAGCAAGCCCGCTGGAGATCGAAGTTTGTGCCCAGAACAACAGGCTAAACGGGACCAGATTGTTAAGGAATCCCATAATCAGAAAAGCGAGCAAGACGTTTCTGCTGACAGGCAACCGCTCACCCTTTAGCAGAAGGACAATCAGCAGAACGATCGCAGCAATGCTAACCCTGGATAAAACAATGGTAAGTGGTGGGATCTCCCTCAAGGCGATCGCCACCAGGAAAAACGCCCCTCCCCACAATACCGACAAAAGGATTAAATGCGCCCAATCGCGTAGCGTCATGTGCATAATCGTGCCGCTCAATAAGTCAAAACGACGTGTGGTGTAACACAGTTTTCGACTTTGCTTAGGCTGGAATCGGACCTGATAATTGCTGATATCTCGCTTTTCGACGATGATATCATTAGGCTTAAAGCATGTTGGATTTTGAAACATGTAATCGTGCGCGTTTGCGCCGCGCCCCGGAATTTGATGGTTTATTTTTTACCGCTGTGAAAACTACGTTGATTTACTGTCGACCAGTCTGTCCCGCACGACAGCCCTTGACCAAGAACGTCAACTATTACCCAACCGCAGCAGCGGCGGAGAAAGCCGGTTTTCGCCCCTGCTTGCGCTGCAGACCAGAGACGGCACCCTTCAGTCCAGCATGGAACGGCACAAAGACCACGGTAGAGCGTGCCCTGAAACTGATTGAGGCTGGAGACCTTGATGATACCAGCGTCGATCGATTTGCTGAACGGCTCGGAATAACAGCCCGCCATCTTTCACGTTTATTTCAACGTCATGTTGGCGCAAGCCCGACGCAAACGGCAAAAACATTTCGGCTTCAACGGGCAAAACGGCTTTTAGATAACACCGATTTACCAATTATTGATATCGCACATCGTGCCGGTTTCAGAAGTGTTCGACGGTTTAATGCCGTGTTCTTCGATTTGTACAAACGCCCACCATCACAAATGCGGAGAAAAAACACCGGCTAGATTTGCTTTGATAAGAAGTAATCCTTTGCTGACGAGCACTTCAACGCTCTCTTATTGCCTCTTCCCCAGCCCCGTCGGCGAACTGTTATCGTTGGGGATGATGAATACCTTCACTTAATCAGCTTTTCGAGCGACCGATACTCGGTAAGTCCGACGAAATACTGGCCTCGCAATGATTTACTTTTCAAAGAAACAACCGCTCAGCTTAGCGCCTGTTTCGCCGGTCAACTCAGGCAATTTGACTTAAACCTATATGTCGACGGAACGGCATTTCAAATCAAGGTTTGGAACGCCCTATGCGATATTCCGTTCGGAGAGACCGTAACCTATAAAGAAATCGCCGACCGAATTGGCAACCCAACCGCATGCCGGGCCGTCGGTGCCGCAAATGGTGCAAACCGACTGCCTATTATCATTCCCTGCCACCGGGTCATCGGTACCAACACGTCACTAACCGGATTTGGCGGTGGTATCGAAAACAAAAATTTTCTAATTGCGCACGAGCGCAATAACTCATCGTCAAGTTTTGCTTAGGTTGCTGAACGCAACACCAAGGGGTCGTCAGATGGCAGGCTATCCGACGTGGCAATTAGCTCCCGGATATAAACATCGGTTGCGTGCTGCTGAGCGGCTTGCAGTTGTTTTAGCTGCTCATTCAAACGCACTTGCCAGCTTTCTGTGTTTTTGCCCGCATCAACAATAAGGTCTTCGTCACGAAGGCCTAGGTCTAACGCCTGATAGAGATCATAAAGCGTGGCACTGGCGAGATCACGTGACAGAACCCAGCCCCCCGTTTCGGCCCGGTGGACAAATCCAGCATTGCCCAACATGCTGATAACGCGCTCAACAGCCTCTTCTCCGTACCCCAACGAGCCTAGAATGTGTTTGCGCGATACCGTCTTGCCAGTCTTGCTGGCATCAAATACCAGGCCGAGAATTTTAAGTCCAACCACCATACGTGGGCCTGCAAGTAATGCCCGACCGAAAGGTTTGCCCCCAGCACTTTTCCATTCGCCAAGCGATGCAGTAAGGACCGCCCCCAACAACACCACTGTCCAAGACAAATACATCCAGACCAGAAAAATCGGCACAACAGATAATGCGCCATAGATGTTCTGGTAGGTCGGAAATGTCGCCACGTACCAGCCAAAAATTTTGCGTAGACTAGCGAACAAAAGCCCCGCACTGATCCCACCGATGCAAGCGGCGCGGGTCGATACCGGGCGGTTCGGAATGGCCAGATAGAACACAGCAAACAAGACAATAATGATCAGTGTCGGAACCGACCGGGTGGCAAACCCTAGCGGACCCGAAGCCAGATCAACGCCCAGCCACTCCGTCGCAGCGAAAAAATAAGTTGATAGGGAAAAACTGGCCCCGAGCAGTAACGGGCCGAGAGAAATCATCGCCCAAAAAACCAACAAGCGCGGTGCCAACGGCCTGGGTTGTTTAACGCGAAAAATAACGTTTAGATCCGCTTCAATAGTTCCCAGTAGCAAAACCGCCGTTCCTGCCAGGGCGATAATGCCGACAGCGGACAGGCCCGTTGTGTTCTGGATAAACTGAGTAAAATATTCTTCCATTGCATCGGCTGAATGAGGAAGAAGGTTGGCGAATATGGCACTTTGAAACTGTTCCTTCACCCCTTCAAAAACGGGAAAAGCGGCGAGCATGGAAAAAGCAATCGCCGTTAGCGGCACAATCGCCAAAAGAGAGGTATAGCTTAATCCCGCCGACATGCGCCAACACCTGTCGTCGGCGAATCGGTTCCAAACATATCCCGCAAACGGTAGAAAATAGCTTAAATAATTGAGTTCAATTGCTTCATCTGTTCGCAAAGTTTTTGGCGGGTTAGCCATACCACAGGTTTCCTGAAGTTTTCCAGAAGCACATAGTACAAGGGAATGGGCTGGAATGGCAAAACCCCATTATGTCAGCCCCCCACATCTTGTTACAATCCGCAACATAACGTGATTTCAGGGTTTTTGCCATTTCCGGGCATTTGTGTACGATCTTTTCCTTACCGATTCCTATCGCATTCGCATTCATCACTTGAGGGAAAACATGGTCGCATCAGGAACGTTAATGGCTGGCAAAAAAGGGCTGATCATGGGTGTCGCGAATGATCGCTCCATTGCCTGGGGAATCGCCAAAGCGGCCCACCAACAAGGTGCCGATCTTGCCTTTACATTCCAAGGCGACGCATTAAAAAAACGCGTTGTTCCTTTGGCCGACTCAATCGGTTCGCAGCTGGTTTTTCCCTGTGACGTGACAGACACACCAAGCATCGACTCGGTCTTTTCAGAGTTGAACGCCAAATGGGGAAAACTGGATTTTCTAGTTCATGCCATCGCCTATTCCGATAAGGAAGAACTGAAGGGCGGCTATATTGATACGTCCGCCGAAAACTTCCAGAAAACGATGAACATTTCGTGTTATTCGTTTACCTCAATTGCCCAACGCGCACGCAAATTAATGACCGATGGTGGCAGCCTTTTGACCCTGACCTATTACGGCGCGGAGCGGGTAATGCCGCACTATAACGTCATGGGGGTGGCCAAGGCTGCTTTGGAAACCAGTGTACGTTATTTGGCTGAAGACCTGGGCAAGGAAAACATTCGTGTTAACTCTTTGTCTGCAGGGCCAATGAAAACATTGGCGGCATCGGGCATAGGGGATTTCCGCTACATCCTGAAATGGAACGAATATAACTCGCCACTGCGCCGTAACGTGACCTTGGACGACATCGGTGGGGCCGGAATGTATTTGCTGTCCGATTTATCGAGCGGTGTAACTGGGGAAACTCATCACGTCGATTGCGGCTACCATGTCGTCGGCATGAAAGCTGTCGATGCACCTGATATTTCCGTCGTATGATCGGGTGAAGGTATTGGTTGAAATAGATGTCGCATAATAGTTTTGGGCACTTGTTCCGTCTGACGACTTTCGGCGAAAGTCACGGTCCCGCTATTGGTTGCGTGGTCGATGGGACGCCGCCTGGGATTGATCTTAGTGAAGCTGATCTTCAGACAGACCTTGATCGCCGACGCCCAGGGAAAACCCGCTTCACCACCCAACGCCAAGAACCTGATCAGGTCAAAATCCTGTCTGGTGTGTTTGAAGGTAAGACGACCGGAACGGCGATCGGCTTACTGATTGAAAATGTCGATCAGCGGTCCAAAGATTACGGCGACATCAAAGATAAGTTTCGCCCCGGCCATGCGGACTACACCTACGACGCCAAATACGGTTTTCGGGATTACCGGGGTGGCGGTCGTTCCTCAGCGCGGGAAACCGCCATGCGCGTAGCCGCAGGCGGCATTGCTAAAAAGATCTTAACTGACACAGTTTCTATCCGGGGTGCGTTGATCCAGATTGGTGACCAGACCATCAAGCGCGACAATTGGGATTGGGACGAGGTCCACAACAATCCGTTTTTCTGCCCTGACGCCGAAGCCGCCACCGGATTTGAAAGCTATTTGGATGATATCCGAAAATCTGGATCGTCTATCGGTGCGGTGGTTGAAGTTGTCGCCTCCGGTGTCCCGGCTGGTTGGGGGGCACCGATTTACGGCAAACTTGATCAAGATCTGGCGTCGGCAATGATGAGCATCAATGCTGTCAAAGGGGTTGAAATCGGCGCTGGTTTTGCCGCCGCCCGGTTAAGTGGCGAAGACAACGCTGATCAAATACGCATGGATGGCGACACCGCCGCGTTCGAGACAAACAACGCTGGTGGTGTCCTTGGTGGAATTTCGTCGGGTCAGGATATCGTCTGCCGATTTGCCGTCAAACCCACCAGTTCAATACTAACGCCCCGTGATACGGTTGATCGCAACGGTAACAATACGGAGATTTCGACCAAAGGACGCCATGATCCCTGCGTCGGGATACGTGCCGTTCCTATAGGTGAGGCCATGATGGCCTGCGTTTTGGCCGATCACATGCTTCGTCATCGCGCACAGTGCGGTTAGCCGGGCCAGCCATGGATCAAGACTAAACCCTGTACCAAGACCTAAGATCGCCTTAAAATGCACTACGACTGGCACCACACTTTAATGTTATCGCGGAATAGCGAATAAAAACGCTTCGCAGCTGTTGTGACTGGCAGGCGAGAGTTGATCGCGAACCGTGTCTGGGACTTCATCCGACTGCACGTCATAACGCCCCGAGCTTCGTAAAGCTCGCCTCAAGTCGACCTTTCGACCTAAATGTTGATAAAGCACCCGCCCACACCCGATCCGCCGATCATCACTGGTCGATACGCCAATATTCAGGCCAGACAGCCAGGTTACATGATTTCGATATCCCGGATAGAGAATCGTTTCACTAACTTCCTCTCGGTTCAGCATCTCATTTTCAACAATATAAATCCGGTCACGTAAATACATGAGATACCCTGCATATTTAACCAGAAACACATGTCGGTCGGAGCCGTCGCCTTCAAGAAACCGTTCAACACGCTTCGACAGGACCCGGTTATCTTGCTGCCAAAACCGACAGACCGATTTCAAGACCCGATCTGGTGCTGAAAATGAAAAACGATAACTAAAATAATACCCAAGATAACGTCCAACTTCTGACCTGGACGCGGAAAACAAGCTTTCCATTGGAGCGACGTAAGGCGGTAAGGTCGCCAATTGACCATCCTGCCCGGCGTGCGGGCGTATCCCCACCAGCTCGCGAAAATCAGACGGCGGCAATAATATCTCGTAGTCTTCAACACCAAAAAAATCACATATTTTACGCATTGTATGACGCGATGGCATTGTTGTTTGCGTAAGATATTTATTGAACTGCTGGCGGTTAATATTTAAGCGGCGGCAGACTTCAGTGACGGATCGGTAATACCCACAAAGATACTTTAGGTTTGTGGCGAAATCAGACTCATCTCCCATGATCTCACACCTTTTCCCAATTAAGCTATAGCAGCTGTAATAGCATCAATTAGCATAAAATTAAACCAGCCAAACAATTGCTGAAACACTAAACACTGCGTTAAACATGAGGCTGTTTCAGTCAACGGATAGACTTTCATGAACGAACTTCACGCCGATCAGTTTTTGCAACCGAGGCAATCGGAAGGAGAGACAAACCGGTCATCCCATCGACAATCCTGGGCCAAACGACACTACCGTTCTAAGACCAAAAACCTACTCTCCCGTGACTCAGACGCTTTTTTGCATCAGGCCGTATCGTCACCCTGCCTTAGCGCAATTCGCAGCGCCGACGGCATCTGGATTGAAGATATGGACGGCAATCGGTTCATGGATTTCCACGGCAACAACGTTCACCATATCAGCTACGGCCACCCGCGCCTGAAGGCGGCAATCACCAACCAAATGAACACGCTGCCCTTTTCGCCCCGCCGTTTCACATGCGACCCCGCCGTTGAATTGGCCGAAAAACTTGCCGCCATTTCGCCCGGCACGCTCAGTAAAGTGCTTTATGCGACTGGCGGGTCAGACGCCATAGAAATGGCCTTGAAGGTTGCGCGTGCGGCAACCGGCCGCTTCAAAACCCTATCGTTCTGGGATTCGTTTCATGGTGCTGGTTTTGGCGCATCAAGTGTCGGTGGCGAACAATTGTTCCGTTCAGGTGCAATCGGCCCCCTGTTGGCGGGCTCTGAACATGTCCCCGCCTTCGACGCGTATCGCAATCCGTTCGGCATTGAGCATACCCGAGACAATTCACACGACGGGGAAGTCGGAACCATCGTCGCCAACCTGATCCGTCACACACTCGAACGCGAAGGCGATATTAGCGCGGTTATCGCAGAACCCATTCGTGCCGTACCGTACATCCCGCCGACCGGATTCTGGCAACAGGTCCGACACGCGTGCGACGACCATGGCGCACTGTTGATCTTCGACGAGATCCCGACCGGTCTCGGCAAAACCGGGCGCATGTTTGCCTGTGATCATGATAATGTGGTACCGGACATTTTGGTTTTGGGAAAGGCGCTTGGCGGTGGCATCCTGCCGATTTCGGCGATACTCTGCAAACCGGAACTGGATATTCTCGGCGATTACGCCATTGGTCATTACACCCATGAAAAAAACCCGGTGACCACGCGGGCGGCCCTGACCACAATACAAATAATCGAAGATGAAAATCTGGTTGAACATGCGGCGCTAACAGGTCTGTGGGCGCTAGAGCGACTGAATGATATGATGGATCGGCACCAACTCATCGGCGACGTTCGCGGTCGCGGTTGCCTTTTCGGTATCGAGTTGGTCAAAAACCGCCAAAGCAAGGAACCGGCATCGAACAAAGCCGAAGAAATTCTCTACCGCTGTTTAGAAAAAGGCCTCAGCTTCAAAATTTCCATGGATTCCGTCCTATCGCTCTATCCCGCGCTGGTGACAACCCGAGCCGAAATGGAAGCTGCGCTAGACATAATCGACCAATCAATCCTCGAGGCGTCATCCTCCTGAATCTTACGCGTTTCCTCAGTCCGTCCCCCCACAGGCAGGGCAAACCCAACCCACTAAAATCATCCCAAAGGTGAAAAATTTCCAGCGTATTAGGGACACGTTATGCAGCTTGTGCTGCAATCAGGCAAATGAAAGGGGGATTCGACTGCGTTTGAAAACGCCTTGGCGCTAACTTCTCTGCGTCTTTTGTCCATGACCGTCGTGCGCTTGATCTAGCGCAAAGCACTTTAGTTTGGTGTCTGTCATTTTGTGAATTGGTTTTCGCAAATTCGTTGTCGTGAACCTTAAAAATTCGCTCGAAATTTGCTCGGGCTATTAACAGGAGCACGTCATGCCACAACCTTCCCACATCGTCAAAATCGCCCTTCCCGACCGTCAAGCATTGGAGGACGATGTTCAAAAATATCTGGAAATCTGTGAACAAAAACTCGGTATGATACCGAATGTGCTTACCTCTTATACGGCCAAACCTCAGAAGTTTCGCACCTTCACGCGGTTTTATAACCAACTGATGCTGGATGAAGATGACTGTAATTTGAGCAAGCTGGAACGCGAAATGATTGCCGTTGTTACCTCATCAGCCAACCGTTGTTATTACTGTCTGATCGCCCACGGACAAGCCGTGCGGGAGCTTTCTGACGATCCGCAATTGGGTGAAATGCTGGTCACCAATTACCGGGTCGCAGCCCTGCCTGAACGCCAACGCGCCATGCTGGATTTCGCATGGAAGCTGACCAAATCCCCACACGATATCGGCGACAGCGACCGCCAGGCACTTCGCGATGTTGGCTTTTCTGATGGTGATATCTTTGACATCAGCGATGTCTCTGCATTTTTTAATTATACCAATCGCGTCGCTCATGCCATTGATATGATGCCAAACCCTGAATATCACACCATGAGCCGTTAAGCCGCGATTAAAGCGTCAGCCTTTGACCGTGCCTCGACTGCTGACACATCATCGCCTTTGGCGGCCAGCACATCGGCCAGACGATACCAACTCATAGCGTTGTTTGGTTTTTGAGTTGTCCGCTGCATGAGAAGTGATGACGCTTGGTCTAAATCACCGGATTTGATCGCCGCATCAACTAAGACTTGTTCGAACAAGTCACGTTGGGCGTGGGAGCCTCCAACATTGTGAATATCATCGTGGATACGGTTTAGCTCCGACAAAGCGGCCGCGAACTCTCCCCGCCGATGGGCGACCATCGCCCGACAGAGCGGCAAACCGACGTCACGGCGAAGTGTGCCGCCCTTGCTTGTTAATGTATCAACCAGATGATCTGCGCTGGCATCATCTCCGACGGCAGCCAAGGCGATGGCATAATGGGCATCGGCGAAGCTTAAAATATGCTCTTCTGTGCGTCCCTTGATTTTATCAGCCAGCGGATGCCAGCGTTCGCCAACATCAATCCCCTGAAATTCAAGGCGGCTCAGCAACGCAACATCATTACACAGATCGAGATATTCATCAGATTCCTCGTCCCATAGAACGTCGTCATACAGGCGCAGCACCTGATCTGTATCTCCTTGATCCAGATGCATCAGTGCACGATGCCACCACAAATGATAACGGAAATTATTGCCCCCCACCCAATGGGGTTCAAGCCCGGTGATCCAAGCAAGACCTTCCGTCGTCCGGCTTTGCATCTCCATGACATGGGCAACAGCGTGAATAGCCCACGGATTATCGGGGGTAACGTCAACCGCCTTGCGCCCCGTCGTTTCGGCGTCGCCGTAATTTCCACTTTCCTCCAGGGCAAAGGCACGCATTCCGAGAATATAGCCATATCCCGGATCGCCGTCCGTCCACGCGCTCGATGTCCGCTCCAATGACGCGTACATCGCCACTCCGTCACCTGCATAGAAATGGGTATGATGCGCGAGCCGTTGGGCCAGAATATCGCGCGGATGATCGTCTAGAATGTCTTCCCAGACCCGTCCCGCCGCCTGAGGTCGATCATCACACCATAAGCCAAGCGCTTTGACATGTGCCTGCTCACGTTGCGATGTCGCCTCGACACTTTTGCGTGCTTGATCAAAGGCCTTTCGCGCCCTTGGAATTAGCGGGCCGCTGCCCATCAACAAAAAGAAATACCCTTTCAGGCAATGGGCCATAACCATATTAGGATCCGCCTCGAAAACTGACTTTAGATTAGGCCCAGCGTCCGAACTCAGCGATAGATACGATTCAATCGTTTTATCGAAAGCAGTAACGGCATTATCACAGGATGCGGTAAATCCTACACCGCGTTGATCGTCAAACATTATTCATTTCTCCAGCAAAAATCTGTGGAAATTTCCATATATTCGCTTATGTAGCGTCCATCGCTTACTTTACCCAGAACCACGTTACGAGATCATTGGACAGGAGGACAAGTCATAGCAGAGATAATTGAGGTCGATCCCCAAACGGTTAAGACTTGGATTGACCAAAACGAAGCCCAGTTGATCGATGTACGCGAACATCATGAATTGGTGAGTTACAGCATTGCAGGTGCTTCCCACAATCCGATGTCGGCGTTTGACGTCGATTCCGTACCCAAAGACGGCAGTAAGAAGCTGGTTTTTGTTTGTGCCCATGGCGTGCGCTCGTTTCAGGTGGGCCAATTCCTTCTCGACAATAAACATGTCAGCGAAGCCTATAATCTAACGGGTGGGGTTGCCGCTTGGGCAAACACGGGCCTACCTTCTGGATAATTTCTCGAACGACAGTCGGGCTTATCCCTCAAACCGGGCGGCAATCAGAAATTCCCGATTGCCTTCCGGGCCGGTGATTGGGCTTTCGGTAATGCCAAGGGCGTTCCATCCGACCCGCCCGTTCAACCAGTTTTCGATGCGCAGACAGACCTGTTGATGCAGCTCCGGATCACGGACCACCCCGCCTTTACCAACCTGCCCCCTACCGACTTCAAACTGCGGTTTGATCAGGGCGATGACGATGGTGCCATGTTCCGCCAGATCAAGCGTGGCGGGCAGCACCGTCTCCAGACCGATAAAACTGGCATCACAGCCGATGAAGCCGATGGGATCAGGGATCAATTCACCGGTTAAATAACGGGCGTTGGTTTTTTCCAGAACGCACACACGTTCATCCTGGCGCAGTTTCCACGCCAATTGCCCGCGGCCAACGTCGACGGAATAAACCTTAAGCGCCCCGTTCTGCAGCATGACATCGGTGAACCCGCCCGTCGACGCGCCAACATCAACACAGACCTGCCCGCTTGGCGAAACACCAAAGTATTCAAGAGCATGCGCTAGCTTCAATCCGCCACGCGATACCCAAGGATGATCCTGACCGCGCAGTTCAATTGGCGAATCTTCAGGGATTTGCTGTCCGGATTTATCAATACGGCGCTCACCCGTGAACACCAGCCCGGCCATGACATAGGCTTGAGCCCGGCTACGGCTTTCGGCCAGACCGCGTTCCACGAGCAAGTGATCGATGCGCTTTTTTGCGGGTGATCCCGCCATGCCAAAACCTCAAACAGACCCGATCCGGGCCAAAGCTTCTTGTTCCCGGCCTAGCGCTGACAAAACGGTCGCAACAATATGTCGGGAAGTTAAGCCTGCCGCCTCCATTTGCAGGTCCGGCTTATCCTGCTCAAGGAATTTATCAGGCATCGTCATAACCCGAAGCTTAAGTCCGGCGTCCAGCAACCCATCATTGAGCATGAATTGAGAAACGTGCGCTCCGAAGCCACCGGGTGCCCCCTCTTCGATGGTCACCATAACTTTATGATCTTCCGCCAACCTGCGGATCAAATCGTGATCCAATGGTTTAGCAAAACGTGCATCTGCAACAGTCGCCGACAATCCCATGCTTGCCAGTTCTTCAGCCGCCTTAATCGCGTCTTGTAGCCGTGTGCCAATACTCAAAATGGCGACACTTGATCCTTTTGAGATAATGCGACCCTTGCCGATCTCCAACACCTCGCCTTTGGCTGGAAGCTCAATACCGATACCTTCGCCTCGCGGATAACGCACCGCACTTGGGCCGTCATCAAAGGCTGCCGCCGTCGCTGTCATGTGCATCAACTCGGCTTCGTCACTGGGGGCCATAACGACGATTCCCGGCAAAGTGCAAAGATATGCAAGGTCGAAAGCGCCGCAGTGCGTAGAGCCGTCGGCACCAACGTATCCGGCACGGTCAATGGCAAACCGAACCGGAAGCTTCTGAATGACAACGTCATGAACGACCTGATCGTATCCGCGTTGAAGAAACGTTGAATAAATCGCGGCGAACGGTTTGTATCCTTCGGATGCTAAGCCGGCGGCGAATGTCACGCCATGTTGTTCAGCGATTCCGACATCGAATGCTCGGTCAGGAAACCGTTCGGCAAACTTGTCTATGCCTGTACCGCCGGGCATCGCGGCGGTAATTGAAACAATTTTGTCATCGACTTCAGCCTCGGCAATCAAAGCTTTGGCAAACACACCGGTATAACTTGGTGCATTGGGGATCGGTTTATGTTGCTTGCCCGTCACAACATCAAACTTAGATACACCGTGGTATTTATCGGCGGACTGCTCGGCGTAGGAATAACCATGCCCTTTTTCGGTCACAACATGAATTAGAACCGGTCCCGGTTCATGCTCGTCGCGCAAGCTCTTGAGAACCGGCAACAAGTGATCAAGATTGTGCCCATCGATCGGTCCGACGTAATAGAATCCCAGTTCCTCAAACAATGTGCCGCCGGTCACCATACCGCGCGCATACTCGTCGAGTTTAACGGCGGCTTCCTCAATCGTGCGCGGAAATTTCTTCATGACGTCTTTGGCGAAGTGACGCATGGAGCGGAAGGGGCGCGATGAAATCAACCGCGACAGATAATTATTCAAGGCACCGACAGGCGGGGCAATCGACATATCGTTATCGTTAAGAATAACAATCAGGCGCGCGTCCATAGTACCTGCATTGTTCATGGCCTCATAGGCCATGCCGGCCGTCATCGCACCATCACCGATTACGGCAATAACATTGCGCGGATCACCCGAAAGTTCGGCGGCAACGGCCATCCCCAGACCCGCAGAGATTGATGTCGACGAATGACCCGCACCGAAGGGATCGTAGGCGCTTTCCGAGCGTTTGGTAAACCCGGAAATACCGTCACCTTGGCGCAGAGTATTCATACGCGCCCGTCTGCCTGTGAGGATTTTATGGGGATAGCATTGATGCCCGACATCCCAAATCAAACGGTCTGTAGGCGTGTTAAAAACATGATGAAGCGCTACGGTCAATTCGACGACACCAAGGCTGGCACCGAGATGGCCGCCGGTGATGGAAACAGAACGAATGGTGTCATTACGCAATTCCTCAGCCAACTGGACCAGTTGCGCAGGTTTGAAATCGCGAATGTCTTCCGGTTTGGTTATCTGATCGAGAAGCGGTGTCTCAAATTCAATCGTCACCAAATTTCCCCTGAAACTACCTGTCAGCCTAAACCTCGGCCATCAAATTTTTGTTGAATGCAATAGACGCAAAATCCTAGGAATTTCTTCTGACAATGAATTTCGCGAGCTCCCCTAGAAGATCGCTCTTTTCACCAAAGATTTCAAGGTGTTCTATAGCTTGTTGACTGAGTAATTCGGCTTGATGCCGAGCGCGCTCAACCCCAAGCAGAGATACAAAAGTCGATTTTCCAGCCTGTTCGTCCTTGCCAATTTTTTTGCCAACCTGCTGTTCGTCGCCTTCAACATCAAGCAGATCATCAGCGATTTGAAAAGCCAAACCGATATCATGGGCGTAGGTGTGCAAGGTGTTGCGCGCCGACTTCGACGCCTTGCCCAATATGCCGCCGGATTCACAGGCGACGGCGATTAATTCACCTGTTTTCATGCGTTGCAGGCGGGTAATTTCAGGCACCCCCAAATCATTGTCTTCTGCAACAAGATCGAGCATCTGCCCGCCGACCATTCCATGGTCTCCAGCGGCTTTCGCCAGTGCCAGCACCAATTCCGACCGAACATTGGCGTCTTCATGAGTGTCAGGGTCGGCCAGGACCTCAAAGGCCTTGGTCAACAAGGCGTCACCGGCCAGAATTGCTGTCGCTTCGTCAAATTTAATATGACACGTCGGACGACCACGGCGCACGTCATCATCGTCCATAGCGGGCAGATCGTCATGGACCAAAGAATAACAATGAACCATTTCCACAGCAGCGGCCGTGCGTAAGGCCGAATTGGATGAAACACCAAATAGCTTTGCCGTTTCGATCACCAGAAACGGACGAATACGCTTTCCGCCGCCAAGGGATGAATAGCGCATGGCTTCGATCAGCCGCCCCTCCAATCCATCGCTCAATTCCAGAAGATCGTCCATTGCGTTTTCTACCGCAGTGGCATTTTCCTTGAGGGCCGCTAAAAAATCTGTCAATTCACTTAACCTTCAAGATCAACAGGTTTTGTTGCAATTTCGCCATCGCCGTTGGTTACGATCTGTTCGATACGCATTTGAGCGTCTTTCAATTTGGCTTCGCAGTGTTTTTTAAGATGCGCACCTCTGGCATAGGCGTTAATCGCATCATCAAGTGCGCCCTGTCCGCTTTCTAACTGGCGGACAATCCCTTCCAGTTCTTCCAAAGCCTGCTCGAAATTCAATTTTTGAATGTCGGAAGGAATCTCGTCGTCAGCCATATCTAATCCTTATTATAAACGCGCCGGAGTTTACTGACCCTGGCACCTGAGGGCAAGACGGGTTCATTCCAACAATATATCAGTTCAAACGGCCATCAAGGTTCTGACGTGGGCCTGCGTACTTTCTCTGAGGGCATCCAAGTCATAGCCCCCTTCCAGCAGCGAGACCAATCGGCCATCACAGTATTCGTCAGCCACATCCATCAATTGCCGTGTCAGCCAGGCATAATCCTTGGTCTGAACGTTCAACTGGGCCAAAGGGTCGCGCGCGTGGGCATCAAAACCTGCCGAAACAATTAGCAGCTCCGGGTTAAAGGCCCTCAGGCTTGGCAAAATCCGGTCTTCATAGGCTTGGCGAAATTCTCTGGACCCGACACCTGCGGCCAAGGGTACATTGCACACATTATCAGCGCTGCCGGTTTCACTTTTCGCACCAGTTCCGGGATACGCAGGCCATTGATGGCTTGAGCCATAAAACATACCCGCATCGCTTTCCAGGCTATGCTGTGTACCGTTGCCATGATGAACATCAAAATCGATTACGGCGACCCGTTCCAATTTATGGGCCTGACGGGCGTGGACAGCAGCGATTGCGGCTGAATTAAACAAACAAAACCCCATCGCCCGGGTTGATTCGGCGTGGTGACCAGGGGGGCGAATAGCGCAGAAGGCATTGTTTGCCTTGCCAGCAATGATTTCATCGATGGCCGTCACCGCCGCCCCGGCAGCACGTCGGGTCGCCTCACCAGAGGCCGGTGATAACGACGTATCCGGATCCAGGCTAACAAGCCCCTCCGTTGGTACATTATCCATAATCTGCTGAACGTAGCTGGAGCCGTGAACCAACCTAACCTGAGACAACTCAATTTCCGGCGCGGTGCGGCGGTCCAATCGGCTGAATTCATCCTCATCCAACCCAGCCAGGACCGAACGCAACCGATCAGGACATTCCGGATGATAGCTGCCCGGATCATGTTCGATGCATGTCGGGTGCGAAAATATCAACGTCGACATACCAAACCTCTTTCATCAACCAACCCCACGCCAGCAGTTAGTTTGCCTGATAAGCAGGAGAGGTCAATTCTTTTAGGTAATCCACGAGTTGACGCAATTGAGATTGACGGGTGACTTTTTGAATCGGCATTTTTGTCCCTGGAAATATGACGTCAGGCCCTTTATCGAACAGCTCAAATAGCGACGCCGCAGTCCACAGGAAATCTTTTTTAGTTAAGGCCGCTGAATAATGGTAGCCGTCTACACTTCCAACCCGACGACCAAATAGATTCTCTAGATGCGGCCCTGAGCGTTGAATCAGATCGGCCCGGTAAGCGTGGCATCTGGCGCATTTTTTATACAATTTGGCACCGGGGTGGTTACTGTTCAACCAAGGTTTTGGTTCATCATTGGCGGCAATTTCAATGCCAATGCGGTCACCGCTTGCGAGGTGCCAAATACGCGCTGTTTCATCGAGACCAGCCGACACGGTAAAGCGCCCGTCAAACGACGGTACGACCGCCCAAATGATGGACTTATGCGCCCTTATTTTTTTGAGTTTTGTTCCCGTTTTCAAATCCCAGTGGATAATGGTTCCATCGCGTCCGCTGCTAATCGCTGTTTGACCGTCGCCAACAAAATGCACAGAAAAAACCTGATTCAAATGGCCTTCGAATTTAGCAATTTCCTTATACGCCGCCATGTCCCAAAGCCGGACACTCCCGTCGATGCTGGCGGAAAGAAGACGCGAACCGTCTCTCGACGCGCTTAACTGGGTAATTCCCATAAGATGGCCTTCCATCTTGCCTAAGAACCCACCGCTGGCGGCGTCATAAACGCGAATGATACGGTCATGCCCACCGACGGCAAGGCGGTTGGATTTACCAAGGTAGACGACAGAATTGACCGGCGCACGTGCGTCGATTGTTTGCTCACGCACGCCGGTTGCCAAATTCCAAACGATTACTTTGGAATCCCATCCTCCAGAAGCGGCATGCGTTCCATCATCCGACGCGGCGACCGTCATCACTTTATGCTCATGCCCCCTGAGGCGATAAATTGGCTGGTAAGTCGTTAAATCCCAGAGAATGACCGTCTTGTCGTCGCTTGCTGTCAAAGCCTGCCGGTCACTATTGAGAAAACTGACACTTGTGACCGGCCCGTCATGACCGTTAAGACGCGCACGTTCTTGCTGATCGCCGAAATCCCAAATGATCGCTGAGTAGTCAAAACTGCCGGTCAGAACCAAGCGACCATCATGGGACATATCGATAGCGCGGATCATACCGCCGTGCCCAACTAGGTCTGCACGAGCGGGCGCAACGGCTTGTAAAACGAGACAAGCAGACAGGACTGTCGTCAGTAGAAAATGGTTCCAGCACATTTCAAAAACTATTGTGATCGAATTCCAATTGCTAACGCAAGTGTTTTGAGAATTTTCCTTCACAATTAAGAATTGATTTTGTTCGTCACCAACACCTCCAGAGCGACATCCCTGTCACTTAACAGCAGGGCAGAATCATAGATTGCTAATGAAAGGTTAAGGAAGATAGATTCTTATAGCGGGAAAATGGAGTATTCTGGCTATGACATCAAATTTTCTCGACCATATCAAAGAAATTGAGGATCACCGTA
>Ga0316204_10004112_pt1 | contig 27057 bp, 30 predicted proteins | sample 6monrhotite_MG_2_FD_205661 | JGI IMG/M metagenome (GOLD analysis project Ga0316204, IMG submission 205661) | Microbial mat bacterial communities from mineral coupon in-situ incubated in ocean water Damariscotta River, Maine, United States -... | ecosystem: Environmental > Aquatic > Marine >...
CGCTTTTGCCGGAATTTGAAAAAGCTGGTGCGGCTGTATTGGGAATGTCGGCCGATTCTGCAAAACGGCAACAAAATTTTATCAATAAGCAGGAGCTGACTGTCGATATTGCCTCAGATGAAAGCACCGAGTTTCTCGAAAAAATCGGCGTTTGGGCGGAAAAGAAAATGTACGGTAAAACCTATATGGGCATTATCCGTTCTACATTCCTGCTTGATGGCGACGGTCAGGTGATTCAGGCATGGCAGAAAGTAAAGGTCAAAGGCCATGCAGAAGAAGTCTTGGCAGCCGTTCAGGCGGCCTGACGTTATCGATTGCCGATGATAGATGTCAGTGAGGCGGTTCTTGGTGTTTTGAACACTGCAGAGCCCAAAGCCAAAGTTATGAAGGCGCGTGGTGTCGTTCGCGATTGGCGTTCAGGCCAACTAGCGCATAGATTCTCGGCAGTTATGCCAGAAACACCCGTGCGTCCGGATAAACCCGAATTGCTCGCTCCACGCGAAATGCCGCGCCGTGGAAAAGGTACATCCATTACAAAGCGTACTGCCTTGATTCATGCACTTGCCCATATCGAATTTGTAGCGATTGATCTGGCGTTTGACATGATCGGACGATTTGGAGGCCAATTTCCTGCTGAATTTGTCGATGACTGGATGCGTGTCGGGGCAGAAGAGGCCATGCATTTTACCCTGTTGGATCGCCGATTGCGCGAAATGGACAGTTTTTACGGCGCTATGCCTGCTCATGACGGGCTTTGGGATGCAGCAAAGGAGACCGCCCATGACGTTTCGGCGCGCCTTGCTATAGTTCCTATGGTGCTCGAAGCGCGCGGTCTAGACATCACTTTGGAGACGGTTGAGCGCTTCAAGCAGCAGGATGATCATATCACCGCGAAAGTATTAACCCGCATCTATAATGATGAAATTCGGCATGTGTCATATGGTACAAAATGGTTCGAATCTGTCTGTGAATCGCAGAAAATTAACCATTATGAACATTGGCATAAACTGGTAAAAACGTATTTTCGGGGGGTATTGAAGCCGCCATTTAACGACTCAGCCCGTCATGCAGCCGGTTTAACCCAAGATTATTATCTTGGTATTGAATAATTAACCAATACCATTTTACATCTGTCAATAGATCACCGGGGGTAATATTCCGATCAATATTGAACCGTGAGGCTGCACGGGTCGCAAATAAGGAGTCGATCACTTGATGACCGGCAATGTAAGTAGTTTGTTTCAAAAAGCTGTGAGAAAAATCACAGCCGTAGCAATAATCGGATCAGCAGCGGCTTTAACGCCAGCTGCCGCAGCGGAAGAAGCCGACGCCAGCATCCCCGTCGATGTGTTGAAATCGGATGCAGGTGAAGGCGCTTTAGGAAAAGCAGACCCCGCGTTTCGTATGATTTTCAAAAATTGGGCCGGTCAGGGCAAGAAAGAACAGGTTAAATTGACCATTCCTTCGCGCAAACCGGTGTTGAGCTACAAACTAACCAGCTCATATGGTTTAAGATCTGACCCGTTCCGTGGTGGCCGTCGCCGTCATAAAGGCATTGATATGGCTGGCCCCGTTGGTACGCCTATCTACGCAACAGCAGATGGCATTGTTGGCCGTTCACAGTGGGTACGCGGCTACGGAAAATATATCGAAATTAATCACGGTAATGAGATCCAGACCCGCTATGGACACATGTCTCGCTTGAACGTGAAAGCGAATGCTCGTGTAAAGGCCGGCGATTTGATCGGATTTATGGGTTCAACCGGCCGTTCCACAGGCAGTCACTTGCACTATGAAGTGCGTATTGCCGGTGAAGCGGTTAATCCGGTTCCATTTATGCAATCCAACGATTTTCTGGTTGCACAGAAGCTAAACCCGCAAGTAAACGCCGGTATTGCATTGGGCGGTCCAGAAGAATAAGCTAGTTTTTCACCTTTGGGAGAGGGTGCAAAGGGGTGAGCAGGTCGTAAAGACTTGCCGCCCCTTTTGATTCTTCCTATCTAGAAGATATGACACAAACTGCTGAGACTTCTGAACAGGATATTATCCTTACACCCAATGCGGCAAAGCGTGTTGCTGCCATTGCCGATAAACAGGGGATGCCTGCGGTGTTACGGCTTTCCGTCGAAGGCGGCGGTTGCTCCGGTTTCCAATATCGATTTGGTCTCGCCGACACGATTGAAGACGATGACACAGTGGTCGAAGAATCCGGCGTTAAACTGGCGGTAGATGAGATCAGTCTGGATCTGGTACGTGGCAGCGCGGTAGATTTTGTCGAATCGCTTGGCGGTAGCGCATTTCAAGTAACCAATCCCAACGCAGCTTCCGGCTGTGGCTGCGGTTCCAGTTTCTCCGTCTAAGTGAGAATATCCAGCTTCAACATAAACGGCATTAAAGCCCGCCTGCCGCGCCTGTTGGAATGGCTTGAAGAGACCAAACCAGATGTCGCTTGCCTGCAAGAGATCAAGACGCAGGACGAAGGTTTTCCGGCCGAAAAATTTGAAGAAATTGGCTATGGTGCCATCTGGCATGGGCAAAAGAGTTTTAATGGCGTGGCCATTTTGACTCGCGACCAACAGCCCGAAGAGACCAAACGCGGTCTCGATGGTGAACCGGAAGACGAGCATAGTCGTTATCTGGAAGCGAATGTAAAAAGCCCAAATGGCGAAACGGTTCGCGTCGCGAGCATTTATCTGCCCAACGGTAACCCCCATCCCGGTCCAAAGTTTGATTTCAAATTGCGCTGGATGAAGCGGCTGCGCGATCGGTCTGCCGAAATCTGGGCAGAGGAGGTACCGGCGGTACTGGCGGGGGATTATAACGTGATTCCGCGCGACAATGACGTCTTCTCTGTAAAGGCGATGCAAAATGATGCGCTCATGCAGCCAGAAAGCCGCGCCGGTTATCAACGCATTTTGGGCGATGGCTGGACCGATGCGCTCGGCGTAACCTATCCGGCGGGTAATATCTGGACCTATTGGGATTACCGCAGCGGCGGCTGGCAACGGGATCAGGGTTTTCGTATTGATCACCTGTTACTCAGTCCGCTGGCTGCTGACACGCTTAAAATCTGCGGCGTCGATAAGGAACATCGCGGCCGGGAGAAAGCCAGCGACCACGCACCGACCTGGGTTGAACTGGATATTTAATGCGTACCCTTATGGGCGGCATTGCCATTTCGATTGGCATTTACCTGATCTTGCTGCTCTTGGTGTTTTTGTTCCAACGCCAGTTGCTTTACTTACCCGATCAAACGGTTCCCGATAAACTGCATCTAAGCAAAATGAGCGTGACAGAAGTGACGCTGCAATCGGAGCTTAGCGGAGAATTGCGGTCACTCTGGCGGGCACCGCTGCAGAATGATAATCCCGTGATCCTTTTTCTGCACGGCAATGCCGGATCGCAATATCATCGCCTTCCCTTACTCCAGGCAATGGCACAGGACGGGGCCGGTGTCTTGACAGTCGGTTACCCCGGCTATGGCGGCAATCCGGGGAGCCCTTCGGAACCGGCGCTATATGATGTTGCCCAGGCCAATTTCAACTGGCTCATTGCGCAGGGCATCGTACCGAAGCGCATCGTTATTGTTGGTGAGTCTTTGGGCTCAGGCGTTGCAACCCATCTTGCAACCCAGAATGAAGCGGCAGGTTTGATACTGATTGCTTCATACACTGGCATGGATGACATGGCACAAAGGCAATTCCCCATCTTTCCAGCGAAATGGCTGGCAAGAGACCGCTTTCGCTCGATTGAACGTATCGATCAGATAGATATGCCACTAAGCTGGATTCACGGGAAAGCAGACGCGCTCATTCCCTTTGCGATGGGGCAGCAGCTGTTTGATTCTGCTATAAACCCCAAAATCGCGTATCCGATAGAGCAGGGTGGTCATAATGATCTATGGTCGCGCGGCATTGACGAAATTGTGCGGCGGGAAGCAGAACGGTTTGTGTCGGGCGTTCCAGACGACTAAATCTCTTTCTCGTAGATCAAATATTCCCGGTTAACCTTTGCTGCGATCGCATCGGCAATCGCTACCATTCCCTTGTTGTCATCCAGTATCCATCCGATTTCCGCCATTTTTGTGCCAAAGCGCGCTGTTGCATCGCGGCGGATATATTCGATCATCATGAACGCCATTTGACTGGCCAGTCGGCTATTCTGAAGTTCCTTTTTTACACCCATCAGCGGCACACGCATGCTTTCGGATTTGGGAAATTTCAGCCACCAGAGTAGCTTTGCCCAACCGAATGGCAGAAGTGATCCGTTCATATTCTTGGTCACCTGATTGATATTGGGCAGTGCCATCATAAATGCCACCGGTTCACCTTCGATTTCGGCTATTCTTATGATTTCCTCATGAACAATGGGCTTCAGGCTTTTTCCTGCATGCTGAATTTCATGATCGGTCATCGGGACAAAGCCCCAATTGTCAGACCAGGCGTCATTCAACAGACCCATGATTATGGCGGCATCGCGGTCGAAATGCTTTTTGTCTACCTTGCGTATCTCTAGCTTCTTACTACGCTCTCCGGAAGCCACTATACGGTTGATCAAATCAGGAAATCCATCCGTTACATGCAGATCATAAGTCACCAGCCGCTTTGCCGTCGTGTATGCCTGTGCTTCTATCCAGTCTTGATAGGCAGCATTATGGTGACCCATTAAGATCATGGGATCTTGATCATGACCCATGGTCAACAGACCCGGCTCTTCCCAGACCGAGAGACTGAGGGGGGCGAGTACCCGATGCATACCTTTGTCTTTGAGCCAGCTTTCGGCTGCGACAATCAAAGCGTGCATGACCGCTTCGTCGGCAGCCTCCATATATCCCCAATTTCCGGTGCCGGGTCCCATGCCCTGTTCCACTGGCTGACTTAACGCAAGATGGTCGATATGTGCACTGATCCGACCGACAACATGACCCGCGCGAAATGCCAAAAATAACTGGACATCAGCATGTTCAAAAAAGGGGTTTGATTTGGGCGAAATGATTTTCATCACTTCCGACTTTAATGGCGGTATCCAGTGCGGATCATTGGCATTTAGCTGATAGGCAATGTCGACAAATTGCTTGTAATGGGCCTTGGTAGAAACCGGTTTAACTACTATTTTGTCAGACATCGGCGCTGATCCTTTTCCCTTTAGCAGGCTGCCAGTGGCTCCAATCTATCGATATTGTCAAGTAGTGGCTCCGTTATTGAGATAAATCATAGAAAATGGAAGGAAACACAGTCAGGTCATTTTCTTGCCATGATGTTTTGGTCAGGGCGCGGTCTGTGATAATATAGGTAACTATGGAAAATTCGACATTTCAGTATCAGGAATCTGCCGTTTCCGAAGACAAGCAATCCAGCGGCGCAAACAATGCACCCGCGGTGGAAGATAACGACCTTATCCGCACCGCAGCAAAAGTCACACGTGACCTGAATACAGCGAAAGCCGAGATCTACTGGCCCGATTTTCTGGCATCAGCATTTATTGGTTATGCCGCGCTATGGGCAACGATGACCATAGCATCGACAGGTGGGGCGATTGCGGCTGGAATAGTCGCGGTTCTGGCCCTCTATCGTGCAGGTAGTTTCATTCACGAGCTAACGCATGTTCGCCGAAACTCACTTCCCGGATTTCATTTTGTCTGGAATATGCTGATTGGTGTACCCATGCTGATCCCATCCTTCATGTATGAAGGGGTGCACAGTATCCATCACCGGACCAAAAAATACGGAACGATCGAGGATCCGGAATATTTACCCCTGGCACTGATGAAACCGTGGACGGTGCCATTATTCGTTATAGTTGCTTCATTGGCTCCGATTGCGCTTCTGTTTCGCTATGCAGTGTTGACACCGCTCTCCTTCATTATTCCGCCGCTTCGTACGTTGGTAGTCGAGCGATATTCCGGACTTGTTATCAATCCGGAGTTCCGCCGGAAACCGCCAGAAGGTGATCTGAAGCGCCAATGGCTGACATGTGAAATTGCCGCCAGCATATGGGCGATTGCCTTGCTTGCGATGGTGTGGACTGCGGTAATTCCGCTCAAAATGTTTCTGATCTTTCTTGCCGTGATGTCTGGCAGCGTTGTTTTGAACCAGATCCGGACTTTAGTCGCCCATTTGTGGGAGAATGATGGCCGGGAAATGACCGTCACCCAGCAATATCTGGACAGCGTAAATGTGCCGCCGCCTGCGACTTTACCGGCGCTGTGGGCTCCGGTCGGCCTGCGCTATCATGGTCTGCATCACTTGCTGCCGGGATTGCCCTATCATGCTTTGGGAGAGGCGCATCGCCGGATCAAGGAAGCATTGCCGGACAATTCAAATTACGAACATTCGAACCACAGACATTTATCTAAGCTGGTGGTTCGACTGATGCGCAGTAGCGCCAGTTAAAATTCCCGCACTATTCCTCTGTACGAATGAGCACTGTCTCGCCGATCAGGAAAAATAAAATAAATGGTGACCATGCGGCAAGTAGTGGCGGATAGGCGCCTATATTTCCCATAGCCAGGGCAAAATTTTCGGCAACAAAATATGCGAAGCCCAGTGCCATACCGATCACGGCCCGTATGAAAAGCTGTCCCGAACGAGCCAGACCAAAGGCCGCCACCGCGCCTAGCAGGGGCATCAGTATGGCTGAAAGCGGTTTTGCAATCTTGTGCCACAATGCGCCTTCCAGACTCATCGTCGGGCGCCCTGCCTGCTGGAGTTCCTGAATGGCCGACTGCAAATCGAGCCAGCTCAGACCCTCGGCGTTAACATCGGACAGAGTGAATTGGTCCGGTTGAAGATTCTCTCCGATCTTGAGGCTTTCAATCTCTTCTTCCGCACCGGTTCGAACATCAAACTCAGACACTTTTGTGGCAATCAGTCCGTTTTCGTCAAAGCGCCCCTCTTTTGCTTGCAAAACGTTCTTCAAGCCATTTTCGGTCCTGGCAAACAGGGTGATATCACCCAGTACGACATTGGCCCCGCGTCCGGTCACAGTCTTTGCATTGACCAGGTTGCTGCCATCTTTCACCCATATATTGGTGCGAACATTGGCTTCTTTCGGGATCGGTCCAAAATCAACTTTTTGCCATGCAGACAGGCGCGCTGTTGATGGCGCGACAACGACATCGTTGAACAGAAAAGAGCCGATGGCCACCAGCATGCTTGCCAGAATGAGAGGGGCCAATATCTGATGGGCGGAAAGACCGCCGGATTTCATCGAGATGACTTCACTATTCTGATTGAGCGTCGCAAGCGTGACGAGCGAACCTAGAAGGACGGAGAAAGGTAAAGCAAAAGCAATAATCTGTGGTGCCCGAAGCGAGACATAGGTCCACAGTTCCGCTTCTCCATTTTCGGGATTGGCCAGAATCTTACCGCTTTCACCCAACAGGTCGAGCGACATTAATACCAGTACAAGCAATGCGGCCACACTGAACACGCGGATAAGAAACATCTTCGCCATGTAAAAGGCGAGAGTGCGGGATGGGAAAAAATCCATATTTAGATCATTCCTCCGCTGGTTTTCTGGCTAAACTCAGTCCGTAACATTGGCTCGCTTCCGATTGAAATTGAGCAGCCCTTTGAATACGCCGCCAAATTTTGAAAAAGCTTTTTCCAGTGCACCAATGGGCTGTCCGCCCGGAACATGTGCCACTATATGATACATCCAGATAATCAGGGCCGCAAAAAGCAAGAATGGAACCCAAAGGGCTATGATGGGATCGATAATACCTAAGGTCCCGATATCCTCTCCATATTCGTTGATCTTGTGATAGGTCACAACCATCACAATCGAGAGAAACACACCCAGTGCCGAGGTTGATCGTTTCGGTGGAATAGCCAGCGACAGCGCCAGTAAGGGCATTAGCAACATCATCACAACCTCAACCATGCGGAAGTGGAAATTGGCCCGGCTTTCGTTGCGTTCCGTTACAGGCCGGTTTTCATCGAGGCCGACACGGACCAGTTCCGGAATGGTATATTCCAGATCCTTTCCGCCGCGAGATCGGAACGACGCTATGTCCGGCAGGTCTATGGGTAAATCATGGCTGCTAAAGCTCAATATCCGCGGCTTCTCGTAACTGGGTGCATCGTGAATCAAGACGCCGTCGGATAACCGCAGAATGATTGTATCGGGATCATCGGTTGCCAAAAACTGGCCGTTTTTTGCTGTAACCGAAACAATCTGACCTTTAGTATTTTCGGCTCGCACAAACATCCCGCTCAACTTGGTGCCATTGTCGCGACTTTCTTCGATCCGTAGCGTCATTCTTTTGCCCAGATTGTTAAATTCACCCACTTTTATGGATGCCCCAAGAGCACCGGAACGCAGTTCAAAGCGCAATTCTTCATAATAATAGCGCGACAGGGGCTGGATGAATCCAACCAGCAACAAATTGACCATCATCAACGCGATCGCATACATGAACGGGACGCGCAAAAGGCGCCAATACCCTTGTCCCACAGCCCGGAAAACATCGAGTTCCGAACTGAGGGACAGTTTCCGGAATGCCAGCAAAATACCCAGTAACAGCCCTATCGGAATGCCCAGCGAGAGATATTCCGGGATCAAATTGGCGAGCATGCGCCAAACTACACTGACCGGGCCGCCTTCTGCAGCGACAAAGTCGAACAGCCGCAGCATTTTTTCCAGAACCAGCAACATGGCAGCAATAACCAATGTGCTGAACAACGGCAGAGCAATAAGTTTTGCGATATATCGGTCAGTGGAAGTCAGGAATTTCAACTTCTTGTCGTCCTCTCACCCTAATTCTGCCGCAAACTATTGCCATATTTCAATTATTCAGGGGGCTGATTCTATGCCCCGTCGGAGTTTAGGCGGGGTATAACGACTAGGAGTTTAAACGTCATGTTGAAATTTGCGGCCAGTGTTAGCTTTTTGACCGCCCTCGTTATTTCACCCGTTACCGGGTTGTCGGCGGGTACAAAAGTTTCCAATGATATGACGAAATGCCGAACAGGAGCCGGGCCGGCCGTTTTGGTCAAAGTAACCGGAGTAAAAACTTCAACCGGCAAGATGCGTGTTCAGACTTATCGCGGCGTCAAGTCCGAATGGTTAAAACGAGGCGCCTGGCTCCACCGTGTGGAAACGCCAGCTCGAGCCGGCAATATGCAGTTTTGCTTACCAATTTCTAAGGCGGGAACCTATGCTGTGGCTATTCGTCATGATGTCAATGCAAATGGCAAAACCGACATTTTCGGTGATGGCGGCGGAATGTCGAACAATCCCAGCATCAGTATCTTTAATCTGGGCAAGCCCAGTTACAAGAAAACCAAGTTTGCTGTTAGCAATGAAGTGAAATCCATCAACATTAGAATGCGATATAGATAATTCGCATGAAGGAATAAACCCAATTCAATGGCCAATGTAGCGCTTCTTTCCAATCCCCATTCGACCGGAAACCGGGCGATATTGCCGGAGGTGCGCTCTTATTGTGTGAAGACCAGTGACGTATTTCACTACGAGGTCGATCATATTGATGAGATTGGCAAAGCCTTGGAAACCATTGCCCGGATCAAGCCGAAGGTTCTGGTGATCAATGGCGGTGACGGAACCGTACAGGCGGCATTGACCGAATTGCATCAGGGCGGCCATTTTGGCGATACTCCTCCACCCGTTGCTGTGCTTCCCAACGGTAAGACCAACTTGATAGCGTTGGATCTTGGTGCCGAGGGTAATCCGCTTACCGCGTTGGAACGTATTGTAGAGATGGCCAAGCACGACTTGCATGAACATTTGGTAGATCGTGAACTGATTGCGCTTTCCGATGGGGAGAAAGACAGCAAAGTTGTTTTGGGTATGTTCCTGGGCGGTGCTGGCCTTTCGGAGTTTATCCTCTATTGCCGCCACAAGATCTATCCGCTGGGGCTGCCCAATGTTGCGGCGCACGCTATTACAGTCATTGCTGCCTTGGCGTCGGTTCTGTTTGGATTGCGGGCGAAATTTTTGCCCAACAAACCGTCCCCTGTAAAGATATCTTTGATCCGAGATGGACAGTATCAGGGCAATTTTGCTGTGCTGGTCGTAACGACATTGGAAAAGTTGCTGCTAATGAAACGTTTCGCGCGCAGCAAGTCCCGACATGGCAGGATGCAATTCATGGCCATTGATCAGCAGACCGGAGCAATTTTGCGGTTTTTATTCGCTGCAATGTTTGGGCGTCTGGGCAACAAACGCCACAAGGGCATTCATTTTGAACAAGGGGACACGATCCGGATTGAGGGCAAGAATAGTAATGTCCTGATGGATGGAGAGCTGTTCCGGGCGCAGGAAGGAAAGCCGATTGTTCTAAAGTCCACGAAGCCGGTATCCTTTCTAAAGCTGGCTGCATAAGCTAAAGCTTCTCGCGTGAGCGCACTTACAACACTAATAGCTGAAGAGATTGAACAGCCGGTTGATCCGCGTGTGGCGGAATTCGGGGCTTCGATCGCAGCGGAATATGGCAACGCGTCACTGGCCGTCCTGTTTTACGGATCCTGTCTGCGGACAACCGAGTTGGATGGGCAGATGCTCGATTTCTATGTCATCGTATCGAGCTATGAAGAAGCTTACGGAAAAAGCTGGTTGGTTCGTGCGAATAAACTGCTTCCACCCAATGTATTTCCGGCCGAACATAACGGACTGGTCGCAAAGGTCGCGGTTTTAAGTCGAACTGATTTTCACAAATTGAATCGTATTGCTGCAAGCAGTGTGAGCGTGTGGGCCCGGTTCGCACAACCTTCCCGGCTTGTGTGGAGTGCGGGAGAAGAAGCGCGGTCATCGATTGTTGAAGCGATTTCCGGCGCCGCTATTACGCTGTTTGACATGACTTTTCCGATGATGGAACCAGGCAAGCAGCACAGCATGCTCGATCTCTGGAAAAAGGGTTTTGAACTCACTTACAATGCTGAACTCAGGGCTGAAAGAAAGAACCGTTCCGGTTCGGTGGTGGATGCGGACCCGGAACGCTATGCCAAATTTTCTCCTGCAGTCATGGCCGCGATTTCTGAACGCGATATTCCCAAGAAAGGGAAAACCAAAATTGTTGCTTCTCGTGACGCGGTTGAAAAACGCTGGAAAAATTTGCGCCGCAATGGCAAAATTTTGACTCTTGCACGGCTTGCCAAAGCTTCGGGAACCTATGCAGGCGGGATCGATTATCTGGCTTGGAAGATCAACCGCCATGCCGGAACGGATTATGAGATTAAACCGTGGCAGCGCAAATGGCCGATATTGGGAGCGATTGTGATGCTGCCCCGGTTAATTACCGGTGGCGCAATCAAATAGAATTCTGGGAGAGTCAAAATGGCACATATACTCAGCAAAAACCCCATACATCTGGGATTGGGCGCCACTGCGGAGGTTGAACCGGAAATGACCGGCGACCTCTCGTGGTATGCAGGTTATGGGCAGCGTCACGGAAGTGATGGCGCCGAAGGGCGTCTGGTTTCAATGTACACCTTCACGGAAAGCTGGGATGTATGGGAAATGCACCCCAAGGGTACAGAGGTTGTATTATGTACCGGCGGTGAGATGACACTGGTTCAAGAGATGGATGACGGCTCGCACAAACGCACAACCATCGGCAATGGCGAGTATGCCGTGAACGAACCAGGTGTTTGGCACACAGCGGACATTGAGGGCGAAGCAACTGCCATATTCATTACTGCAGGTGAGGGGACCGAACATCGCGAGCGTTGATCTGACGACCTTGCGAGCTAGCGATCCTTGTAATCCGGTTTCCGTTTCGCAAAAAACGCCTTCGCCGCCTCCCGGCTGTCGTCGGTCATAGCGAGCATGACCTGCTGGCGATCTTCGATGGCCAACGCCGCCTCAAAGCTCTGTGCGTCAATATTGCGATTGAGCGCATCTTTGGAAAGACGCAATCCCATGGGCGCGGTGTCGAGCATTTCCTCCGCAAGCGATAGCCCGGTTGAAAGCAGTTTGTTTTCTTCAACTACGTCACTGATCAAACCATATTTTTCGGCCCGATCAGCGTGAATGAAACGACCGGTCAGGATCAATTCGCTGGCGAGACTCGAACCAACAAGGCGCGGTAAGAAATAACTGCTGCCCATGTCGCAGCCGCCAAGTCCGATTTTTATGTATGCCGCATTCATTTTCAGGCTAGGCGCGCCGTAACGGACATCGCTGGACAGCAATAGCGAGAACCCGCCGCCACATGCCGCGCCCTGAGCCAGTGCGACAATCGGCTGCGGGCATTGCCGCATCAATTGCATCACGGTGGCAATAGCGCGCTGCGTTTTCCAGGCTTGCTGGACCCGGCCCTGTTCATCATCCCGCTGCCAACCGCCAATGTCGAGGCCAGCGCAAAAGGCGCGTCCTTCGGCGCGGAAAACGACCACGCGGACGTCGAGGCGTTTTTGGAGGTCTCTAAAATAGTCTTGTAAAGCGAAGATCAACTCTTCGTTCATGGTGTTCAGTTTATCTGGCCGATTGAGCGAAAGAATTTCAATCGCACCACGTTGTTCGATTAAGATCGGCGCGCTCAAGCTAAATCGCTCCGACGGCCTTGCCCGCCGCTTCAAACATGCCCAAGATCTGATCGACCTGCTCGCTGGTATGCTCAGCGCACAATGAACAGCGCAGCAATGTCATATTGGCTGGTGTCGCCGGCGGCCGTGCCAAATTCACATATAGCCCTTCTTCGAGCAAGGCCTGCCACATCATCGCACCGCGCTCCATATCGGGCATGATCACTGCAATAATTGCGCTTTGTGCTTCGGGTGTGCCGATTTCAAAGCCCAGATCGCGAAGACCCTGGTGGAGCCTCTTGCTATTCTCCCACAAATGCGCACGTTTATTGCCGCTATGCATCAGTTTTCGGATACTGGTTGCCGCCGTAGCAACGACGCTGGGAGGCAGAGAAGCCGTAAAGACATAGGGGCGACAAGCCAGCCGGAGGATTTCAAATTTTGGATGGTTGGATACGCAAAAGCCGCCGACGGTGCCGACGCTTTTCGAGAAAGTACCGATGATGAAATCAACATCGTCAATTACACCCTGCGCCTCGACCACGCCGCGTCCATTTTCACCGATAAAGCCCATGCTATGCGCTTCGTCGACCAAGGTCATGGCGCCATTCTCCTTGCAGACGCGGATCATTTCTTTCAGCGGTGCAACATCACCAAGCATCGAATAGACGCCTTCGAGAACGACCAGTTTTCCTGCTTCGGGAGGCAAGCGTTTCAGTCGTTTTTCGAGTGCTTCCACATCATTGTGCCGAAAGGCAACAATTTCGGCATTGCCCATGGCACAGCCGTCGTAAATTGATGCGTGGCTGTCAATGTCAAGGATGACATAATCACCCTTTCCGGCCAGCGTGGAGATAATTCCAAGATTTGCCTGATAACCGGTGGAGAAGACCATCGCATGGTCCATGGCATAAAAATCCTTAAGTGCCTCTTCGCACTCCTTGTGACCGGAATAGGTTCCGTTAAGGACACGGCTGCCGGTGGTGCCGGAGCCAAATTCTTCCAGTGCTCTGACACCCGCTTCGCGGACGTCATCATCAAAAGTCATGCCCATATAGTTATACGTGCCGAGCAGGATCGTTTCCTTGCCATTGCACATGGCAACTGTGGGCGATTTTACTTCTTCCATCACCAGTGAAAAAGGGTCTTTCACACCGGTCGCCAGAAGCGTTTCGCGTTCCTCGATCAGGGGATCAAATTTACTGAGTAGGTCGGTCATTTCTTTTATCCCATCGTCAACCTGAACTTCTTTCAGGACCCCCATTGATTGGAGAAGGTTTCATGAGATGCTGAAACAAGTCCAGCATGACGAGTTTATGGTAGTTTAATCATCCATCAATTTTGCTACAGCGTCTGCAAGCTGGCCGATATTCTCTATCTCTGCTTGCATATTCATGGTGATAATGATGTCATATTCATCCTCTACCGCAGCGACAAAATCCATGACGGTCAAGCTATCCCATTCCAGATCACCCTGGAACGTGGTGTCTTCTTTCAGTTCTACACCTTTGTTATTAAACGGCCCAATCAGCTCACTGACTTTGGCCATAATTTCTTCGCGACTTGCCATATGTTCTTCCCAAAAATTGCTTACATTGACCTTTGCCAACGGATGCGCCCCATTGGCAAGCGAATAAGGCGGAAAAACGGCGTCAACTTGCTCAATTTGGCCTAATATGCGAGATCATAGGGTATCAGGAGGCAAATATGGGTATTGAAGACAAAGCGCCCACCGATGAATGGCCACCGGAAGTCATTCAACTATTGCGTACAACGCAACAACACCACGTACAACTCAGCTTAATGGCCGATCACAAAGCAAACATGCTAATCGGTGCAACCTTTGTGGTATTCACACTTGCAATTGGGCAAAGCCATGCCAGCAGTTTCTCACTCCCGCTCCTGATATTGGCAATTTCCGCCTTTAGTGCTGCTGGTTTGGCGGCTTTAGCAGTGATGCCAGCTACCAAAATACGGCCCGGTGCCAATCCAAATATGCTGTTTTTCGGTGCATTTTCGAAGGTTTCCGAAGAAGAATTTAAGGCGAAGTTACTGGCTGAGAACCTAGGAAGCCAGGAACAGGTCTATCGGACGATGATGCGGGATATCTATCAGATGGGTGTTGTACTGGAGAAAAAGAAATATCGTTATCTGGGATTTGCTTACCGGGTTTTTCTGATTGGGCTGTCATTGACATTTGTAACCTATTTGTTGGAACAGTTTACCGGCCCGTTGATGTAGGAAGATCAATTCCACTCTAACCACAATTCCTCAATAGCCCAGACCACACCACCGCGCATTTGGCTTTGGGCCTTGTCTGCCTGTAACCGGAATTTGCCCACTTCACGGAACCAGGTTTCATAGAATATGTTCAGTTCCATCCGTGCCAGATGTAAACCCAGGCAGGTATGAATTCCCGAACCGAAGGCACCGTGGCGATAATTTTTCCGGTCGACCGATACAGTGAGCGGATCATCGTTCAGACTCTCCTGCCAACCAATCATCGCCAGCGGGCAGATGATTTTCTCACCTTTTACCAGATGTTGTCCGCCTAACTCTGTATCCTCCTTAATCATACGTGGCAGATTGACAAAGCTATAGCGGCGCAGCAATTCTTCTGTCACATCGGAAATGCATTCGGGATCGTCGATAATCCGTTGTTGCAGTGCTTCATCTCCGGCCAGATGCTTCATCGCAAAACTGAGTCCGTTCACAACAGTGTCGAGGCCTGCGAGGAACAGCAAATGGGCAATAGACAGCAATTCTTCGAAGGATAATTGTCGGCCTTCAATATCGGACCGGATGAGTTGACTCATCATATCATCCTTGGGATCGGCCTGTCTTGTCTTCACAAATTCTGCCATCATTGCCACGATTTGTGCGCCGATCTCCGCCTGTTTCGGGGTGCCGGCAAATTCAAAATTTTGACCAACCAAAGTTCGAAATTCATCAAAGCGGTCGATTGGCAATCCCAGCATTTCCATGAAAACAGATACCGGAAAGCGCGAACCTACAGCATCAATAAATTCACACTCACCGGCACCCTTGATCGCACCGATCAAGCGATCCGCCCACTCTTGAATTCGTTTTTCCAAAGGTGCGATCGCCTTTTTCTCGAAAAAGGGCCGCATCATTTGCCGATATGGCCGGTGTTCGGGAGGGTCGAGGGATAGAGGAATGGTTTTGGGGATATTTTCCACATGAGGGATGGAGAAATTCTCGTTGGAAAAGACGTTGGGTTTGCGCAGCAATTCGATCATCATATCGCTGTCGAGACACACCCAATGTCCTCCATTTTCAGGGGTCCAGAAAAGTGGTGGAGCCTTTTCTTTCAGGTCTAGAAAAGCGTCGTGAACATCTACTTTTATCGCTGACTCCTGATAAATATCAAAATTATGAGTGGGCCGTCCGGCAACCGCTGTTTCCGTCATTTTTATCTCCATCAGCAATCCTTATGCGCTGCTTTTGGAGAGTTTTCAGCTATCGAAACAGTGTAGGATCAAAGCCAGTCATTTTGCCGATACCATCGTGCGGTCTTCTCTAGCCCTTTTTGTGTATCAATTTTCGGCTTCCAGATTTCTCCGGGTAAACGCTTTTTCGGATCAATGGACCAGTCGTCATGACAAAAATAGCTTACGCGATCCTGGGTGAGCTTGGCCCGATTTCGGCGGAAAAGCCGGTCGAGTTTCGCGCCGAAGCCCAATAGTGGCCTGGGTGTTCCGATCGGCTTGATCTGTTTGCCGAGCGCTGTCCCAATGGCTTTGGCAAAAAGCGATTGGGTCCAGGGCTGTTGTGCGCCGTCATCCACCTCGAATATTTGCGCTGTCAGGTCTTCATGCATCGGAATGGTTGCGCCAATCGATGCACAAAGATCGTCGACATGAATAACAGACAATTTCCCATCTGTATCAGGAGGGATGGGAATAAATCCAAATTTTGCAGATTTGAACAAATCCAACGTATCTTTGTCGCCGGGACCATAAACCCAGGGCGGGCGAATAATGGTCCAGTCGACGCCGCTAGAGGCAACGATTCTTTCAGCTTTGGCCTTGGATTCTCCATAAATGGAGAGATCTGGCTGCGTTGCGGCCAATGAAGAGATATGGATGAAGCGTTGCACGCCCGCCTGTTTGGATGCCTCGACCACTGACATGGTGCCAGCAATATTTCCTGCTTCGAAGCTTTCCCGATCAGGGGCATTCACGACGCCGGCAATATGGACGGTAACTTGTGCCCCATCGCATAAATTGCTCAAGCTTTTCCTGTTATCCAAAGCGCCGCGTATCCAGGTCACGTTCGGGCGATCGTCCTGTTTTGTGCGTGCCAAGGCACGAACGAAATAGCCATTTTTTACCGCTAAGTCGAGAAACCGGCTTCCGACAAATCCTGTGGCTCCGGTCATGGCAATGGTTCTCTGCTTTGCTCCTGCCATGCTGCTTAGACCAGGACCATTTGATTGCGATGGACGACGGCACTGCGTGGTGCATAGCCGAGCAGTGCCTCCAGTTCGCTGCTCCGGTGACCGATAATCTTGGCACAATCCAACGCATCATATTCTGCGAGGCCGCGGGCAATTGTCCGGCCATCTGCATTGATGATTTCGACGACGTCGCTTCGTTCAAACTGTCCCTTGATGCCAATGATTCCGGCGGCAAGAAGGCTGTTTCCGGATACAAGTGCCTCCGCCGCACCGGCATCGATCGTGATTGTGCCGGAACTTGTCAGTCTTCCCCCCAGCCATGCCTTGCGGGCATTGCTGCCATCTCCCGCCTTGAACAATGTACCTACATTTGTTCGTTCATAGCGTTCCAACGGGTGCTCTTCCTTGCCGGATATTATCGATAATTCGATCCCTGCGAGATTTGCAATTCGCGCCGCTTCCAATTTGGAGACCATCCCGCCCGATCCCAGTCCGGAGGAAGATTCGCTCTCTGCCATCGCCATGATCGTTTCATCAACCTGATCAACAAAGTCAATAAGCTGACCTCCGGTTTCGCTGCCGGGCGACCGGTCATACAAACCATTTACATCGGAAAGCAGCAGGATACGATTGGCTCCTGCAGCTTGGGCAACCCGCGCTGCCAGCCGGTCATTATCACCAAAGCGAATTTCATCAGTTGCTACGCTATCATTCTCGTTGATTATCGGAATTGCACGATATTCCTGCAGATTTTCCAATGTAGCCGCAGCGTTAAGATAGCGCTTGCGATCTTCCATATCATCCAGCGTGACCAGCATTTGAGCAGCAGTGATATCATGCGTGGCAAGCAGTTCTGACCAAAGGCTGCTTAGCGATATCTGTCCTACACTGGCTGCGGCCTGCGCATCGGCAAGGCTGGCGCGTCCGCCTTTATCAAGGCCAAGCTTGCGGGCACCCAATGCGATAGAGCCCGATGAAACTATGATGATTGCGTGACCGTCGGCATGGCGCTTGGCGATATCTTCAACTAGAGTCTCAAGCCATTGGCGGCGAGGTCGGCCGTCATCGCCCACCAGCAACGAGGAACCGACTTTGACGACCAGTTTTTCAGGTTTGACTGCTTGATTCATTGTTCATCTATCAAATTTCGTTGAGCAATAAAAAACTTGAAAAACCAATAGGCTGGCAGAATCATCAGAAGCAAATTTTGTATCCACCACGAGGGATTGAACTCTCCCTCAACTGCCCAAGAACCAACGGTTATCAATCCAAATAATGCCAAGAGGACATCCAATGAGGCAAAGGACCAATTCCATGCGTCAATCATGGGTGTGCTATAACCATCGTACATCATAGAAGCGGGCAAAGTGATCATGCTCAACGCAGCCAGAGAAATTAATGACCAGTAGAGTAACATGCTCCAGTCAATGATGCGGAAAGTCCAATTCAGGCTCATAGGCATAGTTGATATGTTCGAACTCACAAGGGGGACCAGTCCTTGGTGGATATTTCATCGTCCGGGTTTCGGTTTTCAGGTTCTTGCTCCGATTTCTCGATCGAGCTGTTTTCACCAATGGCTTCAAGCAATTTGTTGAGTACAATATCCAGACCATCACCGGTCGCACCGGAAATTGAATAGATCTCGTCTGCACCCGCAGCTTTCAGTTCGTCTGCCACCGAGGCCATAAGCTCTGTATCTAGAAGATCGCCTTTATTAATTGCCAATATCTGCCGTTTCAGCTCAAGCCCGGCACCATATTCCTTCAACTCGCCATTAATCGTTCGCCAAGCTTCAACCGGGTCATCACCGGTCGCATCAATCAAGTGGATCAAAACCTTACACCGCTCAATATGTCCTAGGAAGCGGTCGCCAATGCCCGCACCTTCTGCTGCACCCGCAATCAGGCCAGGAATATCCGCCAACACAAATTCACGTGATTTGTGCCGCACCACACCCAGTTGCGGATGAATAGTGGTGAAGGGGTAAGCACCCACTTTCGCTTTGGTATTTGTGGTGCTGTTAATCAGCGTGGATTTGCCGGCGTTCGGTAATCCCACCAGACCTACATCGGCAATCAGTTTCAACCGTAGCCAAATAGCGGCTTCTTCTCCCGGTTCACCGGGTTGGTGCTGGCGCGGTGCGCGATTAGTGGAGCTTTTGTAGCTGGCATTGCCACGACCGCCGATACCGCCTTCAAGGAAGAGTTCTGTCTGACCCTCTTTGGTGAAGTCATAGAGCACATGCTCTTTGTCTTCTGACAAGATCTGCGTGCCGACAGGAACCCTGATAATCTTGTCGTCACCGCCCGCGCCGGTCTTGTTCTTGCCCGCCCCGCCTTTGCCGCGTTGTGCTTTGAAATGCTGGGCATAGCGAAAATCGATCAAAGTGTTCAGGCCGTCAACGGCTTTGAAAATTACATCTCCGCCTTTGCCGCCATTGCCGCCGTCAGGGCCACCATATTGAATATATTTTTCACGCCGGAAGCTGACAGCACCAGGCCCGCCCTGACCCGAGCTGACATAGATTTTCGCTTGATCCAAAAAATGCATGACCGTGCATTTAGGGAAGGGGACGTTGGAAAGCTAGGCTTTGCGTGACAGGAATTCCAGTGAAGCTGGAAAATGTGCTATAAAACACCCAACCATTGCGCCGTCCGGAGATATTATCATGCCGCTAATTACCGATTTCGTTGCCGACCGGGCGCTACCAGACTTGTATGAGACCTATCTTGTCGAAGGATTATTTGCACCTTGGGCTGAGGTTTTGATTGATACCGTGCAACCAGCTGGCCAATGCCTCGATATCGCTTGCGGGACAGGCATAGTTTCAAGAAAATTGAGTGATTTGTCCCAAGTGACGGGCGTCAAGGCGATTGATGTCGCTCCTCCGATGATTGACAAGGCGGTCGCGCTACAAAAGGAAAAGGACTGGGCTGCAAAAGTTGATTTTCAGGTGGCCAGCGCTTTGGAGCTCCCATTTGATGCGAATTCGTTTGATGCGATCTTTTGCCAGCAGGGATTACAATTCTTCCCGGACAAACCAGCGGCCTTAAGGGAAGCCGCGCGCGTGTTGAAGCCCGATGGTTCGATGATTTTCGGGGTTTGGACATCGGCACATGATGGTAATCCTGTTTTTGGAGCTTTTGAAAATATCGTCGCTGAGTATCTGGGACAGGACCTGGTCCCTTTTGGCCCCTTTTCGTTTGGAAATGAGGAGAGTTTAAGGAATGTCGCAGAAGAGGCAGGTGTTCGAATTGAGAGCCTTGTGCGGCATGAACTAATTACATCGCTGCCAGATGTTCGCACATTGGTGCTGTTTGACATGCTTTTTCTTGGTCGCCCGGCCCCTGATGGGTCCTTGCAGCCGGTTATTGATCCCAAAGACCCTGACGGCGATGCAATTATCGAACAAATCATTGACCAGTTATCACAAGAGACGGACTCCTATCTGGGAACAGATGGAAGCCTGAAAGCCCCGACCACAGCGCACATCATGGTTGCGCGGAAAATCTAATTCAGAAGTTCACGCCTAATGAGGTCGCTATAAAACCCATTAGAGGGGCCACCTTCCTGAATTGTTTCTCAACCGCTTTTTCAAAGTCCTTTGAGGTTGCAAGCTTTTCATCGGCGTCCTCGAAACAAAAGAAGCTTTTGCGGCGCAAATCTTCAATCAGTGGATGCTCTGGATCAAAGCCTTTTGGTGCGCGCACCAATTGATCACCGCGTAAATCCAGTCCCATGGTGACCTTTTTCCATGCATCCGGTTTGTTGACTATACGTTGACGAATTGAGCGCAATGCTTCGCCTTTTGGCCCCCAGACCCCTCCGCCAAAGAATATTTCACCGGGAGCGAGATGTATATAGAACCCTGGCGCATGCGCGTCTTTGCCTGCTTCGTGACGGAACTGGCAACCAACCTGAATTTTGTAGGGACTCTTGTCCTTTGAGAAGCGGGTGTCGCGATAGATCCGGAAACGGCTGCCGCCATTGGGTCGCGGGTCAACGATGATATGCGGACTGATCATCGCCACTCGAGGTGCCATATTCTCAATAAACTCTGTCACTGGATCAACAACATCTGCTTCGTAACGCAGCTTTTGTGCCTTGAACCAGACACGGTCGTTATTTTCTTTCAGGTCGCGCAGAAAATCGAAAAGGGCAGGGGTAATCATGATGGGCTCCTCCTTCACAGACAATCATGTCAGGCGGTTTGGGAGAAGTCAAAAATCACTCGGCCTTGTTCCACTGTGCATATTTTTTATTGTTCGCAAAGCCGACGCTTTCGACACCAGCGCGCTTGATCATCGCGACCACTTGATCAAACCGTTCATATCGAGCGGTTGGTTCGGCTTCAAAGTGCAGGATCGCCTTGTCGGGGTTGCGCGCCATTCGTGACAGCATGAGCGCAAGGCGATCGCTGTCCATCGGAACATCATTCCAGAAGGTCGTGCCGGCAGCGTTGAGGCGAACCTTGTTGACGAAGGGCTCTCCGGATCCGGGCGCCGGGGGCGGGATATCAATATCGACTGTATGTGTTGCGAGCGGAATGGACAGCATCAACATGACCAGCAGAACCAGCAATACGTCGATTAACGGAGTGATATTGAGTTCTGCCATCGGTTGATCGGCGTTGGTTACGAGGTTTGTCCGATGTGAGTGCCATTTTGCAGCTGATGCCATTACGTGTCTCCCATAGATTCAATATTCAATTGTAATGATATAACATAATACGCACAAATTTCAACTTAGCCAAAATTTCTCTGATTGACTTCTAATAATTCACAATATAGTTAAATAACGAATCAGTTAAATAATGGATCACAATGAACCAACTTACTCCAATTTTTGCAGCACTTGGTGACCCGACACGTTTCGCGATTATCGATCGGTTGTTGAAAGAAGGTGAATTGAGCGCCGGGGATATCGCACAAACTGCGCCAATCTCTCCGCCTGCATTCTCACGCCATTTAAAACTGTTGCGGGAAGTTGGGTTGGTGGATCAACGTTCCGAAAAACAAAAGCGTATCTATTCTATCCGACCCGAAGCTGTGCGAGAAATCTCGATTTGGGTGATGGATCACCGAAAATTCTGGGAAGCAAGTTTGGATCGGCTGGGTGAATTGGTGGATGAGGATAATCAAAGGAAAAGAGGGAAGCTTTGATGCGCGATCTGGTGATAGAAAGATATTATAACACGGATGCGGCAACGCTGTTCGCTTTCCTTACAGAAGAAGAGCATATACCAAAATGGTGGTGTCCCGAAGGTGTATCGGTCGTGAAAGAAACCATGGTTTTCGATCAGCAAGGTCCCTGGACCGTAACCATGCGCGGCGATGACACCGGAGAGCTGCACAAAGTCTCGGGAAAAATCGTAGAGTATAATCCGCCCCATCGACTTCGTTACACATGGGGATGGCATGATGATGAAGATAACGTGCGAGGTCATGAAAGCGAAGTCAGTTTTAACATCAAACCCGATGGCGAGGGCGTAAAACTGACGATGCGGCATATTGGCCTAGAGAGTGAAGAAAGCCTTGAGGATCATCGTAATGGCTGGGAGTCGACCATGACCAAACTCGACCGAATATTTGCCTGAATTAAATCACAATCAAGGAGAGAGAATATGCCAAAATTTGTTTTTGCCTATCATGGAGGATCTATGCCGGAAACACCGGAAGAAGGTGCGAAGGAAATGGAACGCTGGCAATCCTGGCTTGGTGCTATGGGCGACGATGCATTGGATTTCGGGAATCCGGTTGGGCCTTCCAAAACGGTGGCGGCAGATGGTGTTTCGGACGATGGTGGCGCCAATCCCCTATCTGGATATTCCCTAGTCAATGCTCCCGACATGGACGCCGCCATCGTTATGGCTAAGGGCTGTCCGGCATTGGGCAATGGCGGCACTGTCGAAGTCGCCGAAGCGATGGATATGTAACGCAGAAGCCGGTTGCTAGTTGCTTACTGAAGTAGTACACTAACACACACTTTTGAAATCAAGAATGATGGAGGTGTGATATGTCGCCATGGATAAAAGCCGGGACTCTGGCACTGACTGTTTTGACTTTCGCCAGCAATAGTGCTTTTGCCGAGACTTCGGAGCAGGATCAGAAGATAGTAGCGGCGCAGGAAAAAATTGCGCAAGTTTCGATTCAGAACCGGCATGTGCTTCAATATGAAAACGGTAAATTTTCTGGCCCCGCTTGGGACAAGCTGGTTGCAGAAGGTCGCGATGCGCACTTCTTCATGATTGGCGAAGAGCATGGCATTGCGGAAAATCCTAAGCTAGCGGCGGCTTTGTATAGTGCGCTGACGCCATCGGGCTATTCCGGCATGGTTATTGAAGTATCACCTTTTATGGCCGGTAAGCTTGATGCCGCGGCTCGGGATGGATTGGATGGCCTGCGAAATCTATATGCCGAGCCCGGTGGAGAGCCACCGTTTTTTGGCATGCAGGAAGAGGCGCAGATGATTGCCGATGTGCGCGCGACGATCGCTACGGATGGTCCGATGTTCTGGGGCGTCGATTATGATGTAACCAGCGATCAGCAGCTTTTCAAAAGGCTTTCCGAGAAATCTAAACCCGCAGCGGCGGAAACCTCGCTGGCCAAAGTAAAACAGGCATCCGAAGTGTCATGGGCAAAATACCGTGAAACGCGCGGGCCCCAATATATTTTCAGCTTTGCTGGTGATCCGCAATTGATCCGCGATCTGCGCGAAAGCTGGCTGGGCCGTGATGCTGAAACCAGCCGTATTTTGCACACGTTGGAAGAAACGCTCGAAATTAATCGGGCTTTTATGACGGGTGACAATTGGGGATCAAATCAACGACGAGCAAACCTGATCCGTCGGAGTTTTCTAGAACACTGGAAAAAAGCCAAAGCGGCTGGCGACCCGCCCAAGTTACTCGTGAAAATGGGGGCTTCCCACCTTGTGCGCGGACGCAGCTTTTCTGAAGCATTTGACTTGGGGGCATTGCTTCCGGAAATCGCCGCGCAGGAAGGCAAGAAGGTCGTGAGTGTGATGGTTTTGCCTGGCAGAAAAGCCATGACCGCAATTTTCAACCCGACTGACTTCTCATTTCAGGCAGCACCGGCCAAGGATGGCTATGCTGAGGGATTGGCACCCATATTGAACGCAGTGTGGGATGATGAGTTCACATTGATTGATTTGCGTCCGCTGCGATCAGAAATCCGAAAGACCGCCTTGCGAAATGATGCCCAATTGCTTCGCACTGTGATGGGATATGATATGCTTTTGGTGATGTCAGGATCTACGCCATCTGGCGAGTTAGCGCACGATTGAAGGCGCAATAGAATGCAATAGAATAGTGCTTGGTCGATGTTCGTTTGACAAGACACTTGCCTTATTCAATATTTTGGCCAACACTTGTCTGCATGTCGGATGATATAGAGGCAATCGGCGCTGCAATAGAGGGCGGTCTGATCGCAAAAGCGGTCGATGATGAAGGCAGGCATGTTGGATCCGAAAGTGAATCCACTGGAAACTGCCTGAATTGTAGTACCCCGGTTGTTGGCAAATTTTGTGGCAATTGTGGCCAGTCACTCAATGTTCATCGTTCCATAGGAGCGCTCTGGCATGATATATTGCATGGGGTTCTTCATTTTGAAGGCAAGTTTTGGCGCACAATTCCGTTGCTTGCTGGGAAACCCGGTGATCTGACCCGGCGCTACGTACGCGGCGAACGTGCCCGGTTCATCTCTCCTATGGCGCTGTTCCTGTTCTCCATTTTCATGATGTTTGCGGTGTTTTCCTTCTTGGGTGACCCGTTTTCATCAGGCGCCGTTGAAACTGCTGACACCGATGTTTCTGTGGTTGTTGCCGATCGGGCGGCTCGGCTGGACAAGCTTATTCCCGAAAAAACAGCGCAGCTTGAAGGCATGGAAGGGTCAGAACGCGACAAACTGGAGGCAGAAATTCTGGATCTGAAAAAGATGCGGAATTTGGTCGCCAACTTATCGGGCGAGGAAACGCCCTTTCCGGATATAAAACTGCGTGATGGTGATACGTCTGGGATGAACTATACCGAAGAAGAACTGGACATGATTGAAGCAGGGTTTGAAGATTTCGCCGAGGGTAAGATACTGACAGATGACAGTTTTATTAGCACCGGATCAAAAGAAACTGACAAATTTCTTCGTGATACTTTTGAAAAGGTAGTCTCCAATCCAGATCTGCTGCTCTATAAGTTGAAGGCCAATGGCTATAAATTTGCCTGGTTGCTGATCCCGATTTCTGTACCGTTTGTCTGGTTAGTAATGATCGGCAGGCGCGGATTTCACTTCTATGACCACGCCGTTTTTGCGACCTACTCTATTGCTTTTATGTCGCTGTTGTTCATCACTTGCGCGGTATTGGCGGCCTTGGGCGTATCCGAAGCGATATGGGGGGTATTGCTGGTTTTCTATCCGCCCATTCATATGTATCGCCAATTGCGTCATGCATATTCGCTACCGCGACCAGAAGCTCTTGTTCGTGTCATATTTCTTTTCTTTTTCACGTTTATCAGCATCCTGATTTTCTTTCTCATTCTATTGGCGCTCGGCGTCCTGGGGTAGTTATATGACGATAAACATTGATCGCCGCCAATTGATGGCATTGGGAAGCTTTGGACTGGGCGCCTTGTCGATTCCCGCCTCGGCTTCAATCATCAATGCGAAGGGTTTTACGCACGGTGTAGCTAGTGGCGAACCATCCCAGAACTCTGTGCTGCTCTGGACGCGTTATGTTGGATCCGAAGGCGCAAGCCTGGTGGCGGAAATCTCTGCTGATGCCGATTTCACTGCTGCCGATCCACTAGGTGATGTTATCGTTTCCGCAGCGCGAGATTACACCGCTAAATTTGTTGCCACAAATTTGGAGCCGGGCCGCTGGTATTTTTATCGGTTTGTTGCGTCTGACGGCACGACCTCTCAGGTAGGTCGCACCCGTACGCTTCCGGAGGGTCCGACATCGCAATTCAACCTGGGCGTGTTCAGTTGTTCCAACATGCCTTTTGGATATTTCAACGCTTATGCCCATGCAGCCAAGCGTAACGATCTCGATCTTATCGTTCACACCGGCGATTATCTTTATGAATATGGGACTGGCACTTACCCATCCGCCAAAGAAGCGCTTGCCGGTCGGGAGATATCGCCTTCGCACGAAATGGTACAGCTCGCTGACTATCGCCTGCGCTATGCCGCCTATCGCAATGATCCCGATTTGCAGCGCCTGCATCAGCTCTTCCCGATGATCGCCATGTGGGATGATCACGAATTTGCCAATGATGCCTATCAGGATGGCGCGCAAAATCATGATAGCACCGAAGGCGACTGGGATGCCCGCAAACGCGCCGCTGAACGGGTTTACCGTGAATGGATGCCGGTCAGAGACCGAACCGTCGGGGAAGCCTATTGGGAACAATATCAAATTGGGGATCTGGCAACGATTTTCGTGACTGAAAGCCGTATCAGCAACCGTGATCATCCCGCCGAGATTGCCAGCGCGCTTCGCGGACAAACCGATATCCCGCCGGCACTGGCGAAATTCCGTGATGAGGTTTGGCAGGATCCGACACGCCAAATGCTGGGTAGCGATCAAGAGGCCTGGTTGGGTTCTGCGATGCGACAGTCAAAAGCCAACGGAACCAAATGGCAGGTTTGGGCGCAGCAATGTATTATGGGTAATTTGCGTTCTCCACAGGAGACCAGCAATTGGGTTGATCCCAATGCACCACCATTTGTGCAAGCCCGCGTCAAAATCGGTCAGATGGCTGCGCAGGCAGGGCTGCCGTTTAACATGGACGCATGGGATGGTTATCCGGCTGCACGACAACGGATATTACGCGATGTTGCCAATGCAAATGCCGACCTGGTGATATTGACCGGTGACAGCCACAATGGTTGGGCGTTTGATCTGGATGTAGATAGCGTGCCTGTTGGTGTCGAGTTCGCCGGACATAGTGTTACTTCGCCGGGATTTGAGAGTTTTTTCCGTGGTGCGGATCCAGCTGCTATTTCCAAGGCTCTGCAAGAAACCAATCCGCAACTGCGCTGGGCCAATACTGACAGCCGCGGGTATATGACGGTATCGCTAACACCCGACGCAGCGAGCTCGACCTGGCATTTTCTGGATACCATCCGCAGCAAG
>Ga0316204_10004113_pt1 | contig 27040 bp, 25 predicted proteins | sample 6monrhotite_MG_2_FD_205661 | JGI IMG/M metagenome (GOLD analysis project Ga0316204, IMG submission 205661) | Microbial mat bacterial communities from mineral coupon in-situ incubated in ocean water Damariscotta River, Maine, United States -... | ecosystem: Environmental > Aquatic > Marine >...
CTGGTACAGTTTCACGCGGTGAAACACGCCTTTGATCCGATGGGACTACTCAACCCCGGCAAGGCCGTACCTACGCCGAAGCGTTGCTCTGAATATCGCCAATTGCCAGCACAAGGGCAAAATGAATCATCACATAAGCGTTGTAAACAGGCATGAACCAAGACATCAGTGAGCTGTTACAGCAGCAGGTACTCAACGCCATTAAAACCAGCCAACCACTACAGATACAGGGTGGTGGCAGCAAACAGTTTATCGGCCACCGTTCAGATACAACATTGCTCGACGTCAGCGGCCATCGCGGTATCGTCAGCTATGATCCGGTAGAACTAGTGGTCACCGCGCGCGCCGGTACACCGCTACGCGAACTCGAACAGACCCTCGCCAATGAAGGACAGATACTTCCTTTTGAACCGCCGCACTTCGGTCTCAATGCCACGCTCGGCGGCACCATTGCATGCGGCCTCTCCGGCCCCAGTCGTTCTTTTAGTGGTTCTGCACGTGACTACGTACTCGGGGTAAAAATAATCAACGGCCGCGGTGAAATCCTGAATTTCGGCGGACAGGTGATGAAAAACGTCGCCGGTTATGACTGCTCCCGCCTGATGGCGGGTGCGATGGGCACCCTCGGCGTGATACTGGAAATCAGCCTCAAAGTACTACCCAAACAGGCAGCCGAGATCACACTGGTGAAGCAATCGGCACTTTCGCAGGCGTTTGATGCCATGAACCACTGGTCAGGTAAATCATTACCGCTCAGTGCCGCCTGCTACGATGGGGAAAATTGTTACCTGCGCCTGAGTGGCGCGAAAACGGCTGTCGAAAGTGCACAACAATTAATCGGCGGTGAGCTGCATACCAATAGCGACGCCTTCTGGCAAACAGTCAAAGAACATCAGCACCCGTTCTTTCAGTCCGAACAACCGCTATGGCGTCTCTCTGTGCCAGCAGAGGCAGCCGCCATCGACATTCCCGGCGAATGGTTTATCGACTGGTGTGGCGCTCAACGCTGGCTTTTGAGCAACAGCAGCGCCGATATGATTCGCGCACAAACACAGGCCGCAGGTGGCCATGCCACATTGTTCCGCCGCGGCACTGTCGATACTGAGCGATTTCAATTGCCAACAGATGGCGTCATGCAACTGCATCGTCGCCTTAAGCAGGCATTTGATCCAGCCGGCATTCTAAATCCTGACCAACTCTATCCTGGCCTATAAAAATAGCGCTCTCACACGGAATAATAGATGCAGACCAAACTCGCAGACGAGTTCAAAGATTCCGACATTGGCAAAGAAGCCGATGCCATTTTACGCAGCTGTGTCCATTGCGGTTTCTGTAGTGCCACCTGCCCGACTTACCAGGAGCTCGGTGATGAATTAGACAGCCCACGCGGGCGCATCTACCTGATCAAACAGATGCTAGAAGGCAATGCGGTCACCAGTAAAACGCAGACACACCTTGACCGCTGTCTCACCTGCCGCGCCTGCGAAACCACCTGCCCTTCCGGGGTAAAGTATGGACGACTGGTTGAAATTGGTCGTGAACATATCAATAAAAAAGTGTCCCGTTCGCTGCCCGACATCATCACCCGCAAGTTACTGCGCACCGTGCTGCCGTATCCACAACGCCTAAAGCCACTCATCAAAGTGTCTCAACTATTAAAACCATTACTACCACAACAGCTCAAACACAAAGTACCCACAATACAAATAGCAGCAACTCAATCGACAACGAGCCATCAACGCAAAATGGTGACACTCGCAGGCTGCGCGCAATCGATCATCAAACCCGGTACTAACGGTGCCGCGATTAAGATACTGGATCGACTCGGCATCACGTCAACCACACCACCTGCCGCAGGTTGTTGCGGCGCCGTCAGTTACCACCTATCAAAACACGAAGAAGGGCTTGGATTTATGCGGTGCAACATCGACGCATGGTGGCCGTTAATCGACCCAGCAAGCAACTCACCGCATGAAGCAATCCTGGTAACGGCTAGTGGCTGTGGTGCGATGGTAAAAGAGTATGGTGATGCACTGAAGAATGATCCAGACTATGCAGGCAAAGCCGCACTAGTGTCTGCGCTAGCAAAAGACCCATGCGAGGTTGTCGCCAATGAGGACTTCACTTCGCTGAAACTTAACATCCCCAACAAAAAGATAGCCTTTCAAACACCCTGTACATTGCAACATGCACAGCAGTTAAATGGCCGTGTCGAGAAAATCCTAAGCCAACTTGGCTTTGAACTCACCACCGTACCGGATGGCCATCTATGCTGTGGTTCTGCCGGTACCTATTCGATTCTGCAACCCAGGATGTCACAGACATTACTAGCCAATAAACTCAACGCGTTGATGAGTGGTAAACCGGATGTTATCGCCACTGCAAATATCGGCTGCCAATTACATCTGGAAAGCCAATCAGGCGTACCGATCAAGCACTGGCTAGAAATCATTGCAGATGCAATCTAAATTCACATCCATCCAGCCGACTACAATAGGCACTTAGGAGTTAATCAACAAAGATGCTACGAAAATGATTGTGTCGCTACTTCGCTAAAAATTATTTGGCGTCCATCGCAATAATTCACTCACTTACGCGATAGCTTATTTCCCGTTCCTCTACCGTCTTGCGTCCGCAGCGTTTTCGCACAACTTGCTCTCTTTGTTCACTCGCAGCACTCAACACTACTACCACAACGGCTCTACGACCACTAAAGCCGCTCCTGCATTTCTTCGTCACTCACTAATGTCACAACGAAAAACCCCCTAGTTAGAATAGTAAATTAGGTATCAACCATGCCCGACTTCATCCAACATTTTTTTGATCTGCGCACTTTTAATTCGCTGCAATAACGCAGGGTTCATCCCCACTTTTGAGAGCCCATCCTCAGTACTATTAAGAAGCACCTCTCCGTAGCACTCCGCAATAAGCGCCGCAATAGTTGAGCTGATTTTATGAAAGGCACTATAAACTACCGCTGCTCTCTGTTTATCATAATGTGACATACACTTATCAAGTACGACTTGCTGTATTCGGCACATCATAGCTAACATGTATAAATTATTGACGCCACGCTGAACATGAAGCAATGCAATTATCCATTGATGCTCCCAAAAGCGATCTTCTTGTTGCCCACTGGCTAAAGATAAAACCCAGCTTTCGAGTGTTTTTTCCAGCTTTTCACGCTCACCCTCATGAAAAATTTTACTAGTATCAGAGGACGCATAAACAGTGTCATAAAAGACTGAAACAACCTCAGGAATCCATTCTGAGATAACCTCAGCCTCTTCCTGCAATACATTCCAGTCTTCACTGCTGTAATTTAGCAGTGGTGATAACTCATCAAGCAACTCTTTAACTCTACTCACAACCAGCCTCCGAGGTTTTTATAAAAATTACGCGCCATTACTTATGCTTTTTTTGACTAGCGTAAACCCCTTTGATACCACTAATGACACTTCGTAAAGCATGGCTACTACGATTACGTAATTTTTTCATTGCGTCGTTATTTAGGTTTTTCTTAACACTATTAACAGCTGATTTTGCTGCTAGTGCCTTTTCACTTTGCAACCACTCATTATGAGCTATCTGCCTGACAACTTGTCGTCCTTTTTTACCCACCACCCGTTTTGAGTCATACAACCATCGTTTTGCTGGCGAACGTAAAACTAAAAAAGCCTTACTGATTTTCAAAATACAGGTGTAGTCTGGATCAATACGATCATCAAAAGAGTAGAGGTCTTTAAACAGACCAAACTGATTTTTAATTGCCTCGCTCTCAGCCTGATCAGGCAGGGCTAATATTCTGTAATAGTCTGAATCAGCATCAATAAAAATAGACCGCATCTGTACAATCACATCAATCATCCCTGAATGGCTATCTGGACTCTGAAGCATACAATGTAAACGGTTCATCAAAATTAGAAAATGTGCATATGCGTCATCTGATGCTGTAAATGTAGACTGTCCATCAACCATTGAAAACAATTCAGCAGATAACATTACTAACTCATCTAATTCTTGCTCATTCAGTACAGCATCAGGTTCATCCAGATTCGTTATTGGGATTGTTTCGCTTAGCTCTTGTAAACCGTCACTTTTAACATCAGAGGCATAACGATATACCTTCTTTTGACGAAAAGGAGGCAATTCCGAAGGAGCCAATATTTCAACAATTTGCTCAAAGTAGAGCTTAATACAGGAAGATAACGATTCAGGGCTTTCAGATTCATCGACAATAAGCGCTAATATCTCATCCGCTACCTGCGCCATTAAGACCTTCTTCTTCTTGTTTCTAAAAATCTTATTATGGGGAAAACCTAATTCAACAAACGTCTGCGAATGAGAAACGAGGTCATCAGCAGTTGCCACCATTAACCCCAGGCTATCTAAATCGACATCACAACGCCCAACGCTATCAATAACAAACCCATCACGACTAACCACCGCAACGACTGATATTCCATCAACGCCGAGAAAGCGACCCAGTTTTTCGCTCAAACCTGAAATCACACAAATACCATCTGCTAATAACTACATAACTTCGGTTAAAGAGGGGATCTTCTTTTTAACCAGGTAACGTACTCCGCCAATAACAGCTGATGCGTCAGTAAATATTGCTAAAATATCGTTGCCAACAGCTGCAATCACCACTTTCCCATGTTCAAACTCAATCAAGTACTGAGACATTCGACCAAAATCAAACTCGTTGCCCAACGCTTCTGATGTACCGATGGCTGTTGCCACCATTGCACCTAAAGCCTCCATATCCACTTTTTCTGTTGTGACACTATCGATAACAAACCCATCACGCCCGACAACTGCCGCTGATTTTACCCCTCCAATATCCAGAAACTCACTAAGTACACTGGTTATGCTTCGTTCCATAGCTATTATCTCTCTGTAGATTTAATTTCACTGCGCCATTACTTACTAATATTCGTTGGTAAACTCACATCACCCCATCAGCTGCTGCATGTAGAAATAAAGCGTTTGAGATGAAGTTTGGCGTATAACTCTCACTATCATCAAGCTTATCTCCTGCCGGATCACCTTGAAAAAAGAAAGGTGCTTTGTCTTCAGTTTCCTCAGCGTAAGGTCCAATCATTTGCGACCACTTAGGGCCACAAAGTATCAAAGAACTCAAAAATGAAACTTCCTCTTCTGCTGTCAGCATATCCGCTGATGAGGTGGTTATTGTTGCCGCTGTCAGCCTGCTCATCAACTGAGCATAATCATCATTATGCACAGAATCATTAATAGGCAGTCCAACAATATATAACATCATATCCTTTGAAATACTAATTCGCCACATCAACACTGACTCGTCACCTTCTTTGCTAACATCGAAAGAGACATCGTAGCCTGAGATGTTTTTAAACATCATCTCAAGAGTATTTGAATGCGCTAATACCCCGAGATTAATACATTTCATATTTTTATTGGCCAAATCAATTGTTCTACACATACTCAATAAATTAACTAAACGAACCACGCCAGTACGACGTCTATCTTTAGCCAGCGTGAGTATTGATCGATATTCTATTTCACCAATATTTTCATTGGCACTCCCTCGCATTGCAGGACGACTCGTCAGCTGGTCATACAGAGAACACGCAGAATTCTCTAGGTCAGTTTGATTCTGTTTACTATCAATTTGTTTATAATCCTCTATTTTAAAATGCAGTTTATCAATGAGGCCCTGCACTTTGGTGTCACCATATTTCATATGATGATACCGATGGGCATTCGTTCCGACTGCCAGCAACATCTCACTTTGTGAGAGAACTTCAGTCCCTACTAATATTGTAGGGTCAAGCTGCATTTTGTCGGCAATCTGATGTAAACTCGATGCATCAGTATGCGTCGATTCATAAAGCAACTTATCTGGCGTACTGGGAGCAGCAGGATTACCTTCTTCGTCCTCTAACGAGAGCCAAGTGCTAACAGGTTCATCTCTTATTTCAGCGACAATTAATTCTACATTCTCGCTATCAATACAGTGACTCTCTTCCATACTAGCTGCCAATAATAACTTTCCACACAGCCTGTTAATAAAGCCAGGAATACCCTGGCTGTATTTATATATGAGACTGAAAGCTTCATTTGAGATTGGAATATCGCCTTTCCATCCCGCCTGAAATAATCGGTATTCTATATAGCCTTTAATTTCCAGTTCAGTAAGTGGTTCAAGCTTGTAGTACGCCTTACCCACCTTCTCAATGAATTTTTCATGTCCTAAAAGAACAATCAGCACAAAGTATTTATTGTTGTGATGATGAGAAATCAGATTTTTGATGACAGCTAGTGTCTCATCAGGCAAGTTATGTGCTTCATCAACACATAAAACAACTCGGTTACCCAGGTGATACTGCTCACTAAAATATTTTTCTAAATCAACCTGAACTGAATCCCCAAAGTCACCATGAGGATAAATATCCAGCTGATCTGCTATCGATATCAACATGTCATCAATTGACAAATTACTGCTATTGATCATCACCGTCTTAACTTCATGTCCAGCTAAGCTGGCCAAAAACGACTGCACTAAAATTGTTTTTCCACTTCCTGGCACCCCAACGACAGCGAAAATCCCCTGATAATTATCAAAGGCATCATACAGATGCACCAACCCATTTTTATGACTAACGCTCTCATAGAAAAAGTTGGTATCAGGTACCAAATTAAACGGGGGCTTAGATAACTCACAATAAGACGCGTGCATTTTCCACCTCAGAAATCGATCCTATCGATTTATAACCCCGCGATCACCCTCCCCATCTTATATTTTGTATGCCACACCCTTTATTGCAGCATCACAGAGCAAGTACTTAGCTTGCTTTTTTATAATGGAGACAAACCGCATTAATACATATAATAATTACAAGACATTATCATTGTATTCTCTACACAGAATTTGTCACTTTTTTATTTTTCAGTCGTCACCATATCACTATTCTCGCTCTCCAAAACCTACGGCATGGCAAGTTGGCGCATGGACTAGGCAGAGAAACGCGAGTCGGCTCAATTTTCACATGACATGGGCTTGAAGATATTGCTGACTTGTCGCTCACTGACGCTTAATCGTTCCAGCTTTTTTCGCAGCCCACGCAATTGGCGAAAAACGGACAGCGCTGTCATCGATGCATTAAATGAACAATTGAAGAAATCACGGTGGGCAGGGTTTTAGAAGTGTTATGACCCCACCCTGCGCAAAGGCTTTCGCTGATCGCCATAGATAACGACGCGATAGATTTATACGGAGACCTTTCCGGCATCCTAAATATTGCAATGGAAAAAAAAGATATGATGAAATTTTGAGTTTTTGAACAACTTCAACTATTACCAGAAAATGATAATAACGCGAAAACCGAGGAATTGTCGTACATAGATAGTGTTGGTAGCGGGGGTAGGATTTGAACCTACGACCTTCGGGTTATGAGCCCGACGAGCTACCAAACTGCTCCACCCCGCACCTGCGTTTACGACGAGGTGAATATTACCAGAGACCCCCATCCTCAGCAAGAGAAATTAACAATAAACCCAAATAAACTAATAATTTACGTTGGTGACGCTGGCAAAAATGGATCTGCATGAATATCGCTAAGCGACGCCCCCTGCAGAAAAGCCTTACGCTTGGTGTTATTCACCATATCAGGATGACCACAAAGAAAGACCTGCCATTTCGACAGCGCAGGCTGCTTGCTAAATGCAACATCGTTTGGATATCCCAGAGACATTCCTTCAGGCAAATTACTTTCATCAACATCCGAAACACAGGGAAAGTAACTAAAGTTACTGTGCGCTTTTTCAAGCTGTCGCAACTCTTCAACATAGTAAAGGCTTGCTGGTGTCGTCCCGCCATGAAAAAGCATAATAGGCTTATCAAAGCCTCGCGCGAGCGCATCACGTACCACACCCCATAAAGGCGCAAGACCAGAACCGGTACCCACAGCAAGTATCCCTACTTCATTTTCAACTTCATGATAGAAACACTCGCCCATCGGGCCAGCAATCGATAATTGATCGCCCACCTGAACATCATCGCACAACCAGTTACTCATTAACCCCGTCGGCACTCGCTTAATATGCAGCTCAAGTGCATCCTCACTACCAGGCAATGATGCTAACGAATAACTTCGAATCAACTCACCCTTAATTAGATTGATAAACTGACCCGCTCGATATTCGATGCTGCCATCACTCGAAAGTCGTAAACGTAATATTTCATCGTTCAAAAATGACTTCTCGACCACTGTTAACAAGTGCTTTTGCTGATGCGCATCATCAAGCGCAACGACTTCAAGATCATCGTCAGGCTTACAGACACAGGGTTTGAAATAACCCAGAGACTTTTGCGTCTCTTTAAGATCTTCCTGGGAGTTCGGTGGGATAGCGCCTTTTGTTGCCTGCATTGTGCAGGACTGACAAGCACCACTTTCACATGAATACGGTACGCGAATATCGTTTCTCAACAAGCAACGCAACACCGTTTCATCGTCCAGCCGCTCATAAGAGCGGCCTTGATAGACGACTTTTGTCATATTTCCACTACCTTTAACTAACGCAACTATTTGCCTAACACATCATTACGAGTGCTTTCTGCAATCGCTGCCGCTTCACCAATCAAATCATCTGGCACACCTAACTCTTGCAGGGTTGCACCCAGGTTTTCCATCACGGCATCAAAGTGAGAGTCATTGAGCCCACGTTCAACCAGGTGCGCGTGCCCTTTGCGCATATCGTCACCAGTATAGTTATTTGGCCCGCCCAGCGCCATGGTCAAAAAAGCTTTCTGCTTTGCAGACTGCTTATCCATATCCGTACCCTCAAAGAAACTGTTTATTCGGTCATCTGCCAGCACTTTACGATAGAACAGATCAACAGCCGCATTCACTGCCGCCTCACCACCAATCTTGTCATATACACTTTCACTCATAACTTCTATCTCCTAATTAACTTCAAACCACTTAACACGGTTTTTATAGACATAAAACCTTAAGAATCATCTAAGATGCAACATCTACTTTACGTAGTTGTATCATGAATGAAACTTACAGATCAACGGAAAATAACTGCAAATACCACATCACAGAAACATCGCTTTAATTACGCATTAGCAGTTCAGCGGCATCTTCACGATATTCATAAATATCGTCACAATTAAGACCAAGTTCGATCAAAATATGATCATGATAAAGCGCCCACTTCTCAATTTTTTCATTCTGAAGATTAGTGGAAACGGAGGTATCTACTAGCATTGAGATGAAATCTGAAAACATAAGAGTCGCAGTTAAAACACGCGCATCATTGTCATTTATGTGCTCAAGTGAAGACTCATGATGATGGCGAATCGCAAGAGAGACCACATCGGGCAACTTCCAGTTCTTTGCGACCATGCTACCCACAACTGCATGATTAGTACGGTATCGCTCATCCTCGACTGTAATCAGATCCTTTCCTCCTCCGAAGCCTGGAAATGCGATATCTTCATAATCTGGGAATCTAATCAGCATCAAAGGCACTGCACAATCATGAAACAGGCCGACCATATAAGCGAGATCAGCTGAAACCATACGCGTACGAAGCGCAACCATTTCGCATAAACGCGCCATCAGTAACGTATGCTCCCAGAAACGCTCATTCAATTCACCGTCAACATTAATCAATTCACGCATCACAGATGAGAGCACAATATTATTGAAATTATTCAATCCAAGCAGTGAAAGCGCCTGCGAAATGGACCTCACAGGACGAGAAAATCCATAAAAGGGTGAATTAATGAGCTTAATAATCTTTGCCGAAAGCGCGACATCTTTTGCCACAGTGGTTGAAATTTGCGAAAAACAGGGCTCATCGACAGCCATCTCGACCTGCAAATCAATCACGATCTGACGCTGCGCGGGAATCGCAATGGTGGCAATCAGTTTCTCAGCCTCTAGTACCGCAGCACTCATACGCCCCCGCCTATAAATATCATCTTCTTATGAAATGTGTATATCGTAATAAACAGCACTGAATTTACATATATCTCAGATGACTGTTTTTAGTTCAGACAAAAAAAGAGCGCCAATTAGGCGCTCAAATATCGAGGGAGGGAGAAAAGTAAAAAAGCGAGGGGGCTTTTTTACCATTCACTTAACTTAATGCATCAAACATACCAAAACTAATTTAACGATACAAAACAATAACTAATAAAAATCCAACTGCGGAGAGTGCCAATTACTCGCAAAAAAAACACTCAAATGTGCGCAAACACAGCAATTCTTGAAGATTCGCGTCAATTTCCCCTCCTCATTCACAGATAAATGACGATAAAACTTATGCGCCAAATTTAATCTCGAGGCATCGATGAAAATATTTTTAAAATTACTAATGGGACTGGTCGTTTTAGCAGTCATCGCGCCTTTTTATCTAAAGAACCAACAAGGCGGTCAATTGATATCACTCAGCGACATTAAGATGCCAACCCTAAGCGCGCCACCAGTTCCAGAGATCGTTAAATCGACGCTCTCAGATATATCAGCCAACATCCCATCATCAAACAGTAATGACTCTGTAGAAGAACAAACTCAGATTAAAGTCCACAAGTGGAGAGATAAAGATGGCACATGGCACTTCTCCAATATCGATGAGTCACACAAAGGCAGCAATAGTAAAATCATCTTCATCGATTCAACTAAAAACACCTCCACGCCAACCAAACAGTCCCAACCAGAGGCAGCCAACACAAAAACAAACAGTGTCGAAAACATCACTCCTAACTTATTGCTTCCGCTGACGCACGGAAAGACAACAATGGATCAAGCCAGGCAGGTACAGGGACTGCTTGAGCAACGCCATAAAACACAACAGCAGATGATGCAGTAATTCACGGCGCTTGCATTAACCGAGATAAGTTTGCTCTAATCAAGCTCAATTAGTAGCGGTCCACAAAAAATACAATCCTCCTCGTGTTATGTTTTTATTTAAAAAAATCATTGCCGCACTGCTAGCCCCACTCCCCCTATGCATTATCGCTATACTATTTGGTCTGCTATTACTCTGGTTCACGCAAAAAAAGAGACTTGGAAGCGCACTCATTTTCATCGGCATTACATCGCTAACACTGCTCAGCCTCCCTCCCATCAGCAACACATTACTGGCATCGCTCGAAAGCCAATACCCAGGCCAAATGGAACATACAGCCGAGACTGAAGATCATATAAAATTCATTGTTGTACTGGGTGGCGGACATGTAACCGACCCATCGATTCCAGTCACCAGCCAGATAAACACCTCTACGCTTGCCAGAGTGACAGAAGGTGTCAGGCTGTTAAAAACATACCCAAACAGTAAATTGATTGTCTCAGGCGGAAATGTCTTCAGCGAATACCCAGAAGCGGTGACTATGCGCTCCATTGCAAAAATAATGGGCGTGAATGAAAACAGCATCATTCTTGACCGTTTATCAAAAGACACCAAAGATCAGGCGATCAATATTAAAACAATCGTTCAAGACGATAGCTTTATTCTCATCACCTCAGCATCTCACATGCCACGTTCGATGGCGATATTTGAAAATCAGGGGCTATCACCCACCCCTGCGCCAACCAATCATCACTCCAGAAAAGTGAATACACCCGGGCCTGGTTATTACTTTCCCAACGCTACCGCGCTGCGTAATTCGGAGAGAGTAATTCATGAGCGCCTTGGTATATTGTGGGCAAGACTCAGAGGACAAATTTAATCAAACCACCTAACAGCACCTCGAACCCACTCTATCTCGTTATCGACCAGGGTGGACACGCCAGTCGCGCTTTTGTCTTTAATCGCGACGGAAAGGTGCTAGCGCAAGGCAGCTCACCAATCGAGGCTCAGGTAAATAAAGATGTCAACGATCAGGTTGAATACGATGCCCTAACGCTACTTCACTCAATCCAGCACGCCATTCATGAGGCAACCACCTCCCCCAACATTCATCTAAGCGACATCGTCTCCGCAGGTATGGCAACACAGCGTTCTAATATCGTCTGCTGGGATCGAGTAACAGGTCAACCACTCTCACCGATCATTAGCTGGCAAGATAGACGCGCTGCAGATTGGATTGAGAAATTTATACCTGTTGATGAACAGATACATCATGCAACCGGGCTATTTTCATCACCCCATTATGGTGTCGGAAAGCTAAAATGGTGCTATGAAAACCTGCCCGCCGTCGCACAAGCCCACCAGCAACAGCGCCTTTGTTGGGGGCCAATGACGAGCTTTTTATTAAATCAGCTGCTTGATGAAAAACCATACGTGATAGATCACGTCAATGCATCACGCACCCTGCTCTGGAATATAAAGACGCACGATTGGGATCCGATGCTGGCACAATTATTTGACCTCCCATCGGCACCTCTACCTGAATGTGTTGCCAATCAATACCCATTTGGCACGCTGACCATAGAAAATCATAACATCCCAATGACCACCGTGATCGGCGATCAGTCCGTCTCACTATTTGCATGGCAACAGCTGCAAGACGATGCGCTCTACATCAACATCGGTACCGGAGCCTTTATTCAACGGGTAATTAACAGTGACTGCATCATAGAAGAAAATTTGCTAACAAGCCTGTTGATAAAAAATGAGGGCGATGTCTGCTACGCACTAGAAGGCACCGTCAACGGCGCAGGTAGCGCCCTTAGCTGGATCGAGCAACAACTGCAACCTAGCCAGCTCTATCAACAACTGCCTCAATGGCTAGCAGACAATGATTGCCCACTACTGTTCTTAAATGGGGTTTCAGGTATTGGCTCCCCCTACTGGCAAGCCAACTTCAAATCACGCTTTATCGGCAATGGCGATGATGCACAGAAAATCGTCGCCGTCATCGAGAGCATCGCCTTTTTACTACAGGTCAATATTGAAGCGCTTCAGCAGCAACAGCCAGCCGCCAGAAAAATTTTAATTAGCGGTGGATTAACGCAACTAGACGGCCTCTGCCAACGCATCGCAGACCTGAGCAGCCTGGCTGTTCAGCGCATGGCCGCAGCCGAGGGAACAGCCAGCGGGATGGCCTGGTTGCTTGCACATTCAAATAATGACAGCGCCAACAGCGACCAGTGTAATCGCGAGTCTCTGACAGAGTTTTCACCAACCCCCAATCCAGTATTAGTAGCACGCTATCAACACTGGACAAAAATGCTATTGGAAGCCCTGGACAAACCACCAAAATAAAAAGCACCCAATCACAACTCATGATAGATTATAAATAAATACTCGATAACAGTTTGAATCATGACAATACCTAAACTCGTTGCACATCGTGGCCACGCCTCTCAATACCCGGAAAATACCCTGCCCGCAATCGAGTCGGCTCTGAAGGCGGGTGCCTGTTACGTAGAGGTCGATATCCAGCTAACGGCCGATGGTGTACCGGTTCTCTTTCATGATGATGATATGCAGCGCATCACGGGCCACACTCAATGCATCACACAACTTAATGCCGATCAACTTCATCAATACTCCGCCTGTGAAACAGCACGTTTCGGCGAAAAATTTTCAGACACACCGATCCCAACACTTGCTGAATTACTGACGCTTTTACGCGCATGGCCAGATCGCCAGGCCTTTATCGAAATAAAAGATGAAAGCACAAAACGCTTCGGCACTGACTTCGTCGTAAAAAAAATCATGGCGCAACTAACCCCGCTCGGCACCCAGTGCATTCCAATCTCATATGAGGTCGCAGCACTAAAGTCTGCTCGCGCACTTGGCGCGAACAGTATCGGTTGGGTTGCTGCAAAGTGGGATGATGCGTCACATCAAATAGCCAGAAAACTCGAACCAGACTATCTCTTCACCAACCACACCCGCCTGCCTGCTAACCCTGATGATATCTGGCGTGGTCCGTGGCAATGGGCACTCTACGAAGTGGTAGATCCTGAACTTGCGCTGACACTGGCAACAAAAGGCATCGATCTGATTGAAACCATGGCCATTGAAGAGATGCTAACGCACCCTGCCCTCAAACAGAATAGATGTGGTAAAACCTAGCGATGAGCAACAAGTATTATGATGTCATCATCATCGGCGGCGGTATTCATGGCGTTGGCGTAGCACAGGCGGCAACTGCCGCCGGTCATTCGGCATTAGTACTGGAGCAGGATACGCTCGCCAGCGGCACCTCTAGCCGCTCCAGTAAGCTCATTCACGGTGGCCTGCGCTATCTTGAAGGGATGCAAATTTCACTAGTGCGCGAGTGTCTGCGAGAGCGCGCATTGCTGCTAAAAAATGCACCTTCGCTGGTGAAGTTACAACCCTTTTACATCCCGGTTTACAAAGACACAAGCCGTCGTCCCTGGCTCATTCGTAGCGGTCTGATGCTCTATTCATTGCTCGGCGGATTTAACCGCGCCAGCCTCTTCCGCTCACTAAATAAAGACAAGTGGAATGACCTGGATGGCCTAGACACCATCGGGCTTGAAGCCGTCTTTCGCTATTATGATGCACAGACTGATGACGCCGCACTCACACGTGCCGTGATGTACTCAGCACAATCACTCGGCGCTGAATTCGAAACACACGCGCAGTTCGTCTCAGGAAAGCTCCATAACGATGGTGCCGTCGTTCAATACAAAAAAAACGGTGAGACCATCACTTGCAAAGCGCGCACCGTGGTCAATGCAGCCGGGCCCTGGGCCAACCATGTGTTAGCACAGATTCACCCGCAACAACCGCCTCAAGTAATGGATCTGGTACAAGGCGCACACATCGTGATTGATGGCACGCTTAAACATGGTATCTATTACATGGAAGCCCCGAGTGATCGACGTGCCGTTTTCGCCATGCCGTGGCAAGGAAAGATACTCATCGGCACCACTGAAACGGTATTCGATCCAGCGGCTGATCCTGCTACGGTGAGGCCACTGGAAGAAGAAGCGCGCTATCTGATGAAGACAGTTGCTAGCTATTTTCCTGCGTACCGCAATCTACAGACAAACCCCATCCACAGTGCGTTTGCTGGGCTACGTGTACTGCCTCGGGCGGCTAACAGCAGCAACACCCCTTTTGCACGTCCACGCGAGACAATATTACAGACAGACCGCGATGACTGCCCACGTCTGCTCACCATCTATGGCGGCAAACTCACCGCCTACCGAGCCACGGCAGAAAAGTGCCTCAAGGCACTCAAACCGAGCCTGCCTGAACGTAAAGCGATCGCCAACACGCGCTCATTGCCACTACACGAAGTACCATCACCGTGTAAAGATACCATCTAAAAATTGTCCTTGAAATACACCTAAGGAACAACCACTACAAAGCCCCGCTACACATTTTTTTCGGTTAAGATGGACCCCAATAGAAACAAAATTATTTTATTAACACGGTCCAAATAACGACACTCTGATTGTGAAAACAGATCAACACTATTCAAACAGCCACCATCACGCAACGACGTTTTATTCGTTACTGCTGCTTATAGCGATTACGCTAGGCGGCTGCTCGATCATCGATAAGCCACTTGAAAGCAAAGCCCCCGAAGTACAACCAGAAACCATCATCACTCCCGCTAAAGTAGAGACACCCAAGCAGCCACCGCTTAATCCCTCTCCAACTATAAACACGCCCGACCCCAAACCACTCAACATTACAATCCTAATCAGCCGTGATATAGAAAACCACCATATTATTTATCGTAAAATAGAAAACCTCATTCATGAGAAAAAAGGAACGGTTAAGGCATTTTATCTCTATCAACAGAATGAAACAGAGATCATCGAACAGATAAAAAACTCACCACACCAACAAATAGTTGCGATTGGGCTAGAAGCGGCAAAAACGGCTAGCAAACTCCCCCAGACCCCTGTTATTTTTTCACAGGTATACAATTATCAGGATCACAACTTAGTCAGCGAATATATCAAAGGGGTCAGCCTGATGCCCTCGATCGACCAACAATTCCAGGCTTGGAAGGCCCTCTTTCCTGGGCTTAAACGAATAGGCACCATCACCGGTGGCGGCAAGCAATATTTCATTGATAATGCAGAAAAAAGTGCGGCAGCACACAACATCGCTTTGATCAGCCGAACCGTCAGTAACGACAAGGAGATGTGGGGGGAATTCCGACGTCTAACACCTCAGGTCGACGCCTTCTGGCTACTGCCTGACAACAGAATCCTGAGTAAACGCACACTCCGGGGCATAATAAATTACAGTACCAAGCATACCACCCCCTTATTCACGATTAATGGCCTGTTATTACAGGCTGGTGCAGTAATCTCATCTGCCCAAATTGGCGATGAAATCGCACAAAAAGTAGTCTCTCGATTACAGTCGATCAATCCAGATAACACCATCCCAGGAGCGGATCTTGAACCGCTTGAGCAAGCACTCATATTTATCAACACCCAGGCGACACAACGGCTAAACATTCCTATTCCCGAGGGGAATATAACGGTAAATATTGAAAGGTGGCCGTCTCCCGGTGTTAAGGCTACACTGACACAATAGCGACTACAGCTGTTCAAAAAAACCGCCATCTCAGTCAAAAATGAAACCTCAATGCAACGATTAAGCAAACGATTGTCAGACTCAAAACCCATAAAAAATGAGAAAAACTAAAACAAAAAAACGCAGTCTGGTCGGTGATATTATGATGATTCATATCACCTACGCCATCATCGTTTATTTAGCAGCGGCCTCATGTCTCTGGCTAATGACCGACTGGATTGTCGAAAATAATCTTGAGAAATGGGCTGCGCGCTGGACTCAGGAGCTCAATGAACTTGGCACGCCGCTTTATGAAGACGATTCAAAGTTGAATCGTTTTATTCATATCGAAGACTACATCGAAAAGTTCCCTGAAATTGCCTATGTAAATTATTACTCTCTCGCTGGCAAACTGATCTTTAGCGAAGGAAAAGGTGGCGAAAACCAGCACCTAAGCCTTAATACAGAACAGATTGCACAACTTAGTAATATACAAGGCAAAAACAAACCTCAAATCATAGAACAAGAATTAAGCGACTCTTCCTACGTAAAAACCTATACACCCATCTGGATCGAGTCCATCCCGGATGATGGCCTGCTCGACTTTAATATCGCAGATGAAACAATCGATGACATTACACTTGCCGGTTTTGTTGAACTCGGCCTTGACTTCAGCCCCTATGAGAAACAGTTCATCAGCAATCTCATCACTGGCAGCATTGTCATCCTGGTTATTTTCTTAATCATCCTTATCATCAGCAAAAGGACCATCAAACGAGCGGTTAAACCACTGGAACAACTAAACAAACCACTCATGAGCCTGGCTGAAGGCAATACTGACATATATGTACAGCCATCTAAGCATCGCGAAATCAATGCCATCAGTCACGCGCTAAACACGACCATCACAGCCCTGCGTGAACGTGATGCCACACTATTACGGCTAGCTAACCACGACTCACTGACTGGGCTTTACAATCGCAACTTCTTTACAGAAAAATTAGAGCAGCTCGCTGCAACGAATAGCACCAGCGCGCTGCTCTTCATTGACCTCGACCACTTTAAATACATCAATGATACCCTTGGACATGAGGCCGGTGATCGGATGTTAGTCCAGGCGGCACGCTGGTTTAGACATCGCCTTCGAGAGTGCGACACGCTATGCCGCTTCGGTGGCGATGAGTTTACTATTTTGATTGGGAGTACCACTCAGGAAAAGGTAATCCAACTGGCCAATAAACTTGTCACAACCATGAGTGACCAATTAATCTTTATTGATAACAACCAGAACTTTCAGGTGAGCTGCAGCATCGGTATCACCATGATCGATTCCGATCTTTACACCCCCGATGAGTTTCTTTCCCAGGCCGATCTTGCATGTCATGAAGCGAAGAGAACAGGACGTAACCGCTTCTATTTTTATGAAAAGCTAAAAAATGAGACCGGCAAGATGGAAGAGGACATCGGCTGGTCACGTCGTATTGAAACCGCGCTCAAAGAAGATCAGTTCATACTGGAATACCAACCCATCATCAACATGCACACCGGCAATTCTGATATCTATGAAGTGTTACTCCGAATGCCAGGTGAAGGTGATAAATTAATACCGCCATCGGCATTCCTGCCCGCAGCACATCGCTTTGGCTTAATGGTCGATATTGATCACTGGGTTATTCAGCACGCCCTCAGGGCGCTTTCAATTCAGCGCCAAACCAATCCATCGATCAAGTTTGCAATCAATCTGTCAGGACATGTTTTTGAAGAGATCAATCTTGTTAAAATAGTTAAGGAAAATATCGAGCGTTACAACATCCCAGCAGACGCACTAATTTTCGAGGTCACCGAACAGGTCGCGGTACAGCACATTGCCGAAGCAAATCTACTAATCAAAAAATTGATCGCGCTCGGCTGTGAATTTGCACTTGATGATTTTGGCTCTGGCTTTAGTTCATTTAACTACTTAAAGCATCTGCCAATTCACTACATCAAGATTGATGGTAACTTCATTGAAAACATGACCAATGATAAGACAGACCAGGCGATGGTACAGTCAATGATTCAAATCGCAAAGACCGTCGGGAAACTCACCATTGCGGAATATGTTTTAGATGAAGACACCATGACCCTGCTCAAAAAACTCGGCATCGATTATGCGCAAGGGCATTTTGTTGGCAAGCCACAGCGGAAGATTGCTTAAGGAACCTCTGATTTATTCTGAGCGAAGTAGATTGTGATCTAAAACTTTCAGATTTAAGGCGAGAATCGCACGTAATAGCGAGCTATTGCGAAGATTTTCAACGCAGAAGCTGAATGTTTTAGGCGCAAGATACGATCTCATGAATAAATCAGAGGTTCCTTAAGGCGTAACTGGATATTTAGCACCAATCCGCCATAACGTATCAGCTGACAAGGTGAATGACTTGCCAAATCCGGCAACAAACCTCACCTGATCAACGCTGAATTTAAACAACACAAAATCTGCAAAACTAAAAAGCTGCTGAGACTCAGGTAATGCCTGAATATATTTTTTCCGGCAGTCATTGTATACACCACAGTCGCGGCCAATAACAGTCACACTACCTTGTAACGTCACACGTGCAAGCGTTTGAGGATCACCATTACCATCATCGATTTCACTCATTGAAAGCGATGCAAGACTGCTCTCCAGCAGGTTGGTGGTATGCCTCGCCAGACGACTCACATGTATTAACAATCCATCGCCACCATCCGACACATCAGGCACATAAGCCACATAAGCCACATAGGATGAAAACGGTTTTCCATCCTTTACTGTGGCCAACGCCGCCCAGCGATTAGCAAAAACGAGGTGCGCTAACTGCGCTTCTTGCGAGGCATCCATTTATATCACGTATTAACCTGGTGGCCATTGCATGCCGCGCCCGCCAAGCATATGAAGGTGAATGTGATAAACTGTCTGGCCGCCATCACGATTACAATTCATCACCGTACGATAACCACCTTCAGCAACCCCCTCCTGTTTAGCTATCTGTTTAACTGCCAGGTACATTTTACCCAACACTGCCGCATGACTCTCGTCAAGATCATTCAGTGTAGCGATGTGCTCTTTTGGGATGACTAATACATGTAGCGGTGCCTGGGGACTAATGTCACGAAATGCCAACACATCATCATCTTCATACACTTTATCTGGTGCGATTTCACCACTCACCATCTTGCAAAACAGACACTCACTCATTACTCACTCCTTATCCACTTCTTCCCCACTTAATGGGGGCCTGATCATTCAGAAGAAAATCACCCATGGTATAATCAGATCACGAATTTCATAATGTCACATCATACATAACGTGACCGCATCAACCCAATAGTAAACCGTTATGATTCATAGATACCCAGTTGCAATAATGCTATTGCTCATCAGCATGATTCCTAATGCCAACGCACAGATGCTGCCACGCTGGGAACTAGGAGTCGGCATCGGGGCCTTAAACCTCCCCTACTACCGTGGCTCTGATATTTACCGCAATTATGCAGGACCATACCCATACATCACCTATCGAGGTGAACGCCTTAATATTGATAGAGGCGGTATTCAGGGGCATCTTTTTCAAACAGACAGAATCAAACTTGATCTTAGTTTAGCTGCTGGAATCCCAGTCTCAAGCGATGGCGATAGCCCGCGCGTAGACATGCCGGATCTTGATCCAACCGTTGAGCTGGGGCCATCGCTCGAATTCAACCTATGGCGACTAAACCACAAACGCCAATCGCTATGGCTTAAGTTACCGGTAAGATCAGCCCACTCTATCGGTGGCGATGGTATCTTTAAACATCGCGGCTGGACCTTTTCACCCTTTTTAGAATATACCGCAGAAAGCAAAAAACGTGATGACTGGAAAACATCCATCTCTGTCGGCCCGCTTTTTTCGGATCGCGATTACCACAACTATTTCTACGAAGTCCGTCCCTCATACGTCACCGCCAATCGCAATGAATATCACGCGACGAGCGGTTACAGTGGTGCGCGAACGACTTTAACCGTTCGAAAACATCTCACCGACAAACTACAAATAGGTGCCTTCGCTCGTTTTGACACCCTTAAAAATAGCGCCTTTGAAGAGAGCCCGCTGGTCTCGTCAAAACATTACCGGGCGTTAGGCATTGCTATGATCTGGATGATATCGCAATCAGATGAGATGGTTCACGTCCCATAAAATGGAACGTTATCGAGGAACTAGTGTATTTAGGCTTCTTTTAAAGGGTTAAACCAGGCCAGCTTCTCATGCAGTGAGACCACCTCGCCAATAATCAGGAGCGTTGGCGCATGCACTTCTTTTTCTTTAAGCACATCTGGCAATGTAGATAACGTACCCGTCATCACTTGCTGGTTGACAGTCGTTCCTTGCTGCACTAATGCAACGGGTAACGATTCAGCCGCACCGTGTTTTATCAACTGCTCACAGATTACGGGCAAACCTTTCAGCCCCATGTAAATTACAATCGTCTGCTGAGGTTGCGCGAGGATATTCCAATCAAGATCAATCGTGCCATCTTTCAATTGACCGGTTACAAAACGAACTGACTGTGCATAATCACGATGGGTTAGCGGAATACCGGCATAACTGGCGCAGCCACTGGCCGCCGTAATTCCCGGCACTACCTGAAATGGAACACCCTGCTCGGCTAACGTTGCGATCTCTTCGCCACCGCGACCAAAGATAAAGGGGTCACCACCTTTAAGGCGCACCACGCGCTTACCTTCTTTTGCAAGGTCAGCCAATGTCTGATTAATCTCTTCCTGACGCACTGAATGATAGTCTCGCTTCTTACCGACATAAATCAGTTCAGCATCACGGCGAACCAGATCCAGCACCTCTTTCGAAACCAGTCGATCATATAGCACCACATCGGCCTGTTGCATCAGGCGTAGCGCACGAAAGGTCAACAGATCAGGATCACCTGGTCCGGCGCCAACCAGTGCCACTTCACCTGTTTTTTCAGCAACCGTTTCACCTTTATCAAGCGCATCCTGAATCAGCTGAGTCGCATCCTGTTCACGCCCTGAAAAGACCATCTCTGCCGCTGGCCCCTGTAGCACACTCTCCCAGAAGTAACGACGTTTTTGCATCTCAGGAAAACGCGCCTTGGCACTATCACGAAAGGTGGCCAACAGCGTTGCGAGTCGACCGTAGCTGGCCGGAATCATTGTCTCCAAATGAGCACGTAACAAGCGAGCCAGTACCGGTGATGTACCGCTGGTCGAGACCGCCACCGTCACCGGTGTACGATCTACAATCGATGGAAAGATAAAACGGCATAGCTCAGGGCAATCCACCACATTCACCGGCAGGTTTCTTTTTTCCGCCGCATCATAAACAGCACGGTTAACCACGGCATCATCAGTGGCCGCCACAACCAAAACACAACCATTCAGGTCATCATCAACAAATTCACCCGCTCGAAAAGCGATCTCGCCCTGTGTTAAAAGGTCAGCAAGGCCATCACTCAGTTTTAGTGCAACGATAGTGATATGCGCCTGTGCTCGCCTTAGCAAGGCAACCTTGCGCGCAGCGATCTCACCGCCACCGACAACCAGTACCGGGCGTTTTTTGATATCGAGAAAAATTGGAAAATAGTCCATTTTCAGACCTATAAATGTAGGGTGGGCACAAGTGGCCCACCAGATAAACTTATTCGATAACCGTCACGCCACCCATATAAGGGTGCAACGCCTCAGGAATATGAATCCGTCCATCAGCATCCTGATAATTTTCCATGATCGCCACTAACGTACGACCTACCGCCAAGCCGGAACCATTTACCGTATGCACCAACTCTGGCTTTTTGGTTTCAGGGCTACGCCAGCGCGCTTGCATGCGACGGGCCTGGAATGACCCAAAGTTACTGCACGACGAGATCTCTCGATATTTCTGTTGCCCCGGCAACCACACCTCTAAATCATAAGTCCTGATTGCCGAGAAGCCCATATCACCTGCGCAGAGGATCACTACACGATACGGAAGACCAAGTCGCTGTAGTACCTGCTCTGCATGACCAGTCAACGCTTCGTGAGCCGCATCGGACTCATCTGGCTTTACCACCTGCACCAGCTCCACCTTTTCAAACTGGTGTTGACGAATCAGGCCGCGGGTATCTTTACCATACGAACCCGCCTCACTTCTAAAACAGGGGGTGTGCGCAACAAAACGGCGTGGCATATAATCGGCATCCACGATCACATCGCGCACAATATTGGTGACTGGCACCTCAGCGGTCGGGATCAGGTAATACTCTTGCTCACCCTCAAGCTTAAACAGGTCTTCGGCAAACTTCGGCAGATTGCCGGTGCCGTAGAGGCTATCGCTATTCACCAGGTAAGGCACATAGGTCTCGGTATAACCGTGCTCACTAGTATGCAGATCCAACATAAACTGAATCAATGCACGATGCAGACGAGCGATTGAACCCGACATCACAGCAAAACGTGAGCCGGTTAACTTACTCGCCGTTTCAAAGTCCATTCCACCCTGCGCAACACCTAAATCCACGTGATCCTTTGGCTCAAAATCGAACTGCGCAGGCTCACCCCAACGACGAATCTCAACATTGTCATCTTCGCTTTTCCCTTCAGGCACATCAGCATGCGGGATATTCGGCACACCTTGCAGAATCTCATTTAACTCTGAATGAATCTCAACCAGACGCGCCTCACCCGCTTTCAATTTTTCGCCAAGCTCAGCCACTTCTGCCAACAACGGCGCAATATCTTCACCAGAGGCCTTCGCTTTACCGATCGATTTTGAGCGGGTGTTGCGTTCAGATTGCAACTCCTGCGTCTCTACCTGCACCGTCTTGCGTTGCGCCTCAAGTGCGATCAACTGTTCCGTATCCAGCGTGAAGCCACGCTTCAACAGTTGCCTGGCAACGTTATCTAAATCATTTCGAATGAGTTGTGGATCAATCATATCTCTCTGTCTCTTTTCTCTTTTATACTTTATTTAATTGTCGACCATCAGGTTCGCATCCCAGCTGACAATATGGCCAGGATTGATCATCTCTTCCAGGTGCTCAAGGATTGAGCTCACCTTGTCAGGTTCATCAAAGAACTCCACCACTACCGGCAGGTCCAGCGACATACTCAGCAGGCTTGATGAGTGCATCTTGCCCGACTGACCAAAACCAGAAATGCCGCGAAAAACCGTCACGCCGCGCACCTTTTCCCAGTCATGCAGGCGTTTGATTAGCGGATCAAGCTTACCTTCAGCCTCGGTCAGATAGACCCGCACCATTGTTACCGTGACCTGTTTCATAACTGTCTCCCTGCCAACACGCCAACCCAGGTGGCACCGATACATAATACAACACTCAGTATGATATTCAGCCCCGCCTTCACTACTTCGCCCTGCTCGAGCAGGTTCAATGTCTCGATTGAAAAGGTTGAAAAGGTGGTAAATCCACCCAGTAAACCGATTAATAACGCGCCTCGCCATTCAGGACTTAGCTGCATGCGATCAATCAACAGCACATATAGCAGCCCCATCAATAGCGAACCGAGAATATTGACCGACAACGTGCCGTACGGGAAGCCACGCCCCAGCCAGTGCGTGACGCCGCTCGCCATGCCGTAGCGCAACACGGCACCAAGCGCGCCGCCCACCGCAATTGCGAACAACTGAGTCAACGGCCACCCCGCGCTTTTTGATCGAGCAATTCAAAGTAATCGAGCTTCTGTTTGATCTTGCTCTCCAGCCCACGCGGCACCGGATGATAATATTGTCGCTCGCCAATCTCATCGGGGAAATAGGTCTCACCCGCCGCATAGGCGTCCGGTTCATCATGTGCGTAACGATACGCCTTACCGTAACCGAGCTCTTTCATCAACTTCGTCGGCGAATTACGCAGATGAATGGGCACCTCTAACGAGCCATGTTCTTTGGCTTCACTCAACGCTGCGTTATAGGCCATGTAAACCGCATTACTCTTCGCCGCACTGGCGAGGTATGCCACCGCCTGCGCAATCGCTAACTCACCCTCTGGGCTACCAAGACGTTCCTGCACATCCCATGCATTGAGTGCGATCTGCAATGCACGTGGATCAGCATTACCGATATCTTCACTTGCCATCCTCACCACCCGTCGCGCGATATAGAGAGGATCGCAACCACCATCGATCATGCGTGCAAACCAGTAAAGTGCGCCATCGGGTGACGAACCTCGCACTGACTTATGCAATGCGGAAATCTGATCGTAAAAGGCCTCTCCACCTTTATCAAAACGACGCACACCGCCACTAAGGATTTCATTGATCAATCCTTCCGTCACGAACTGTTTCGCACTTTCATCATCGTTTTCATGCGGTGCAAGATCAGAGATGATCTCAAGAAAATTTAACGCACGACGCGCATCGCCATCGGCGGCGGCAGCCAGCTCATCACGTAACTCATCAGGAAAATCGAGATCGTGCTCACCAAGGCCTCGAGTGCTATCCGATAGCGCACGATCAATGATGCCTCGTATCGCATCAGCCGCCAGCGCCTTCAATACATAGACGCGCGCACGCGATAACAGCGCGTTGTTCAATTCAAACGATGGGTTCTCGGTCGTCGCACCGATAAAGATAAAAGTGCCGTCTTCAATATAGGGCAAAAAGGCATCTTGCTGCGCCTTATTAAAACGGTGTACCTCATCGATAAACAGTACGGTACGCCGCCCTTGCGTAGTCATAAAGCCCTGCGTCTTGGCCACCGCTTCGCGCACATCTTTAACACCACATAGCACGGCAGAAAGACTAATAAACTCGGCATCGGCATAGCGCGCAATCAATCGCGCCAGGGTTGTTTTACCACTACCCGGCGGCCCCCAGAAGATCATCGAATGAAGTTTGTCGGATTCAATCGCACTGCGCAGCGGTTTATCTGACCCCATCAGATGCACCTGCCCAAAAAACTCATCGATAGATTGCGGGCGCATGCGGTCAGCCAGCGGATGGCCCAACATCTGATCCTCTGCTGCCGTCATTTTTTCCACCGCATTGGCCATTTAAGGCTACGGCTCGCCTATCACATCGAGGCGCTCTTCGATCACATCCACACCAGGTGGTGCAACAAATCTGAACAGTGCATTGTCGATTCTGGGGTTACGCTTCACTTCGCTAAACTGTAGTCGCGTGGTTTGCTCAAAGCTATCCACCAGTTCCATGATGCGTAATGTTTGCTTATCAAAAGCGAGCCGCATCATGGTGAAGTTGCTCTGCTGTTCTTTAGGCTTTAACTGTAACCATTCCAGGCCAGCCTCTTCACCCGTTTCGGTAATCACAAAACTCTCACCCAGCGCACCACCACTACTGAGCATCAACATCGGCGTATCACCCATCGATTTCAGCATCGGCTTAATCGTTACCTGCTCAAGATCTGCATCATAGATATAGATTTTTTTACCGTCGGCAATGATCGCCTGCTGGTAGGGGCGCTGATAATCCCACAGGAATTTATCCGGGCGCTGCATGATCAACACACCACCGCTCTCCTGCAATGAAAAAGCGCTGGCATCGATCACCGTCTGAGAAAAATCGGCACGCAGGCTACCAAGCCCCTCAAAAAAATGATTAAGCCGGTCCAGCCCAGCACCCGCATGCGCTGAGAATGACACGACCAGCATCAACAGAAGAGCGGCAAAGGATTGGTAGGTAAGTCGAAACATCATCGTCAAAAGCTCCTTATTTAACCGGAGGTGGTGCCAGTACTTCGCGTGAACCATTCGACTCTAACGGCCCAACAATGCCCGCCTGCTCCATCCCTTCGACCAGTCGCGCCGCACGGTTATAACCGATCTTCAAACGACGCTGAACACCGGAGATAGAAGCCTTTCTTGTCTCTGTTACGATGCGCACTGCCGAGTCATAAAGCTCATCACTCTCCGCTCCTTCGATCTCCGGCAAGCTGCCATCGGCACCACTCGGGTCATTGGGTGCCAGCACTTCTTCGATATAATCTGGCTCACCATGTTTCTTAAGGTGCGCCACCACTTTGTGTACCTCGTGATCATCGACAAAGGCGCCATGCACACGTGTCGGCACCGCAGTACCCGGCGGCAAGTACAACATGTCACCGTGACCCAATAGCTGCTCAGCACCGCTCTGATCAAGGATGGTACGGGAATCGATTTTGGATGAAACCTGAAACGCGATGCGCGTTGGAATATTAGCCTTAATCAAACCGGTGATCACATCCACCGATGGACGCTGTGTTGCCAGGATCAGATGCACCCCCGCCGCACGCGCTTTCTGTGCCAGGCGTGCAATCAGTTCTTCAACCTTCTTGCCCACCGTCATCATCATATCAGCCAGCTCATCAACGATCACCGTAATATACGGCAAAGGCTCCAGCATGATGGGCACTTCACCATCGACCGTCAGCGCATCGGAAGGTTTGGCCAGCGGATCTGGAATCGGATTGCCGTTATCGATCGCTTCCTGCACCTTGCGATTAAAATTGGCGATATTTCGCACCCCAAGTGCCGCCATCAAGCCGTAACGTCGTTCCATTTCTGCGACACACCAACGCAGCGCATTGGCCGCCTCTTTCATATCGGTCACCAC
>Ga0316204_10004114_pt1 | contig 27040 bp, 21 predicted proteins | sample 6monrhotite_MG_2_FD_205661 | JGI IMG/M metagenome (GOLD analysis project Ga0316204, IMG submission 205661) | Microbial mat bacterial communities from mineral coupon in-situ incubated in ocean water Damariscotta River, Maine, United States -... | ecosystem: Environmental > Aquatic > Marine >...
AAATGCGTAATATTTTGAGTACGGCGTTGGCGCAGAGATTCACCACCCAGACTATGGGGAAGAGGAATCGTAATAAAGGGGTGTAAATCCAGGCAGCGGGAAAGGCGAGTTTTTCTGGGTGAAGGGCGGCAAGCGTTTTTGGCGCAACTTCGGAGAAGATCAGCACGGCTAGTGTCAGTAAGCCAGCGGCTATGGGTATAGCACCTTCACCGCCAAGCCGAATAGCAATCAGGGTGGCAAGTGATGAAGCCAGGATGTTGACGAAGTTATTGCCTAGTAGGATTAGTCCAATTAAGCGATCGGGCTGGCGCAGGAGCTTGTCGGCTCGTCGCGCGCCGGGATGGCCGTCTTTAGCGAGATGGCGCAGACGATAGCGGTTGAGCGTCATCAGCGCTGTTTCAGATCCGGAAAAAAAAGCGGATAAAAGCAGGAGGAAGGCTAGGGCGCCAAATAAGACGCTAAGGGGTATGTCGTTCAAGGAGTGAACTCAATTACTATAGATGAGGTCTTTCTAGGGTGCTATTGGGCTCCTGTCAAGCGGGGAGAGGTGGTATTTATTTTTTTATCAGCAAGTAACGCATTATTGCTATATGACGTATTTTTGACATTCTGCATAAAGAGTGCTTAACTTCAGAAAAAATAAGGGGAATATCCCCGGTATATCGGAGTTGAGGATGCCTGAAGAAATTTCGCAGAAGGAATTAAGTGCTGCCAGTGTTATGTTGGTGACGCCCAATGACGAATCGCGAGACTACTTGCAAAATATTTTGCAATTCATTGATTGCCAAGTGCATTCACCCCAATCGAAAGATGAATTGGCTGTTTTGATTGAGCGCTTTGCGGATTATCCTATTTCTGTCTTTATCAGCAGTAGATTGGATGCTGAAACCCGTAATGGATATTTGACGGTCGTAAATGACAGTGATACGCGTCCGGCCTTGATTCAGCTGCAAGAGCAGGATGCAGATGAGATGTTGATGAGTGGTGACGTGATCGGCACTTTACGTTTGCCAACGCACTTTGATGCGGTTTGCAGCCTGCTTCACCGGTCTCTTATTTTTCATGAATCACAGACACAGGGAGAAGGTGCTCGCCGTCCTGTAGAGCTGTTTCGTAGTTTGGCCGGTAATAGCCGAGCCACAGCAGACATTAATAAGATGATTGAGCAGGTTGCCGACTCCGAAGCGACAGTGCTGATTCTGGGAGAATCTGGTACGGGCAAAGAAGTCGTTGCACGTAAGCTGCACTATCATTCCAAGCGCAGAGGTAAGCCCTTTGTGCCCGTGAATTGTGGTGCTATTCCGGCTGACCTTCTCGAAAGTGAATTGTTTGGACATGAAAAGGGTGCCTTTACTGGTGCCATCACGGCACGCCAAGGGCGTTTCGAATTGGCTGAAGGCGGCACGCTGTTCCTTGATGAAATCGGTGACATGAGCCTTGTAATGCAGGTTAAGTTGTTGCGTGTATTGCAAGAGCGTACGTTTGAACGCGTTGGCAGCAATAAAACCATTCGTTGTAATGTCCGGATTCTGGCTGCAACTCACCGAAACCTTGAGCAGGCCATTGAAGATGGAAAATTCCGTGAAGATTTGTATTACCGTCTGAACGTTTTTCCTATTGAGGTGGCGCCTTTACGTGATCGTGTAGCCGATATACCTGTACTGGTAACCGATCTTATTTCTCGTATAGAACATGAAAAGCGAGGTTCTGTACGTTTGACTCCAGCTGCGGTAACAGCACTTACACACTACCGTTGGCCAGGAAATGTGCGAGAGTTGGCTAACCTGGTTGAGCGTCTATCTATTCTCTTTCCATATGGCGTGGTGGATGTTGCTGACCTGCCGGAGAAATTTCGTGCAGGTATACCCGTAGGAGCTCCGCCTGCACCGGCCGACACCTTGCCTGAAATTACAGTTGCTGGTGATGTACCAAACACCGTGGTAACCATGCCGCGCCTGCCCGCCGAAGGAATAGACCTGAAAGCGCACCTTGCGAATATGGAGCAAAGTCTGATTCGCCAGGCCTTGGATGAATCTGATGGAGTAGTGGCACACGCGGCCAAGCGTTTGAATATGAGACGCACTACCTTGGTGGAAAAGTTACGTAAGTATGGTCTGCAACGCGGTCAAGAAATGGCCTCGTAGGGGTTCAGTTTGCCGACTTGTTTTCGACGGATAATTGACTTACTCGTTTAGTTCACCTTTTAAGTCATTGATTTTATTGTAATCACCTAGGTGGCATTCTTCTTGCTATATCTGTGTTAGATGACAAATCTACACAGGTGAATAAGCAAGATGGCCGCAATACAGCCACATACTATAGATGACACAACTTCGCTGACTGAGGCATTCAATGCCTTCAACGAATTGTCTGAACAGCTGACCTCGGCCTATGGGCAGCTTGAGGGGCAGGTTGCTGATCTCACCGAAGAATTAACGGCATCACGCCACGAAAGCCAGCGTGAACTTGCACAGAAAGAGCGTCTTGCCGATCGACTGACTACCTTGCTTGAAGCGATGCCTGCTGCAGTGGTGCTGGTCGATGGGCGTGATCGTATCGATCGTTTTAACCCAGCTGCCGAAGCCCTGTTTGAAAATTTGGGTTGGGGGCGACGATGGTCTGAAGTCCGTAATGAGGTTGTGCTGTCACAGCTCAGTTCGGGCGATTGGTTATTGACTAAAGAGCGTCGTGTGAACGTGTCTTGTCAGCCTTTGAGTGATGGTGGTCAGATCTTGGTGCTGGTTGATATGACCGAGCAGCGAGATTTGGAACAGCGCCTGCAGCGCCAAGACCGTTTAAGTGACATGGGTGAGATGGCGGCACAGTTGGCTCATCAAGTACGTACACCGCTTTCTACTGCTCTTCTTTACGGTGGGCAATTAGCCAAACCGGGTTTGACTAACGAGCAACGGGGACAGTTTGCAGAAAAGCTTATTGCTGGATTGCGCCATACTGAAAAACTGGTCAGCGATATGCTGGCTTTTAGTCGCGGTGGAAATTTTGTTCCTACGCCGGTCCACCTACGATCAGTGTTGCTACAGGCAGTGGATACCTTATCGCCACGTTTGCAGGCTCATGCAGCGGATTTACATCTAAATCTTGCCAAGGGCAGTAACGACCTGCTGCTTGGCAATCAAGATGCCCTGGTTGGGGTGCTGAGTAATCTACTCGACAACAGTCTCAATCACGGTGGCCAGAATGTAGGCATCTGGCTCGACCTGGAAATGCATAAAGATCGCGCAGTCGTCCGCTTGCAAGATGATGGTCCTGGTATTCCTCCTGATGTACGTAAACGTATTTTTGATCCTTTCTTTACTACCAGAGAGCGTGGGACGGGGCTTGGTTTAGCTGTAGCCCAGTCTGTTCTCCTGGCGCACGGTGGCAGCATTCGAGCCTGTACCTCAGATCATGAAGGTGCATGTTTTGAATTGCATTTGCCACTACAAAAAAATAATTCAACAGAAGGAGATAAGCAATGACCCCAGCACGTATTCTGGTCGTTGAAGATGACAGCGCCCTGTCGCAGGCATTGAGCGATACTTTGGTGATGTCGGGTTATGAAGTTGTGACCGCTGTTGATGGTGAACAAGCCCTTGCCAAGCTTGATCGTGAAAATGTCGATATGGTGCTGACGGATGTGCAGATGCGCCCTATGGACGGTATTACCTTGTTACGTCAATTGCGTAGCCGGTTTCATGATATGCCTGTATTGGTAATGACTGCACATGGCACTGTTGAGAAAGCAGTAGAAGCGATGAAGCTTGGTGCAGTGGATTACCTGGCCAAGCCCTTTGAAGTTGATGATCTACTTGAAAAGGTTTCACGCTATTTGCCGCATCATCGTTTGCAACCAGCGCAAATGATTGCGGATGATCTACGTACACGAGAATTGATGGATCTTGCACGACGTGTGGCTTCGAGTGACGCGACTGTTTTAATTGGAGGTGAATCGGGCACAGGTAAAGAAGTTCTGGCTCGTTTTATCCATGAAAATTCTCCGCGCGTTGATGGTCCCTTTGTTGCGATAAATTGTGCCGCTATTCCGGAGAATATGTTGGAGGCGGTACTGTTTGGCTATGAAAAGGGTGCATTTACTGGTGCAGTTCGTGCCAGTGCCGGTAAATTTGAACAGGCGCAGGGCGGTACCTTGTTATTGGATGAGATATCAGAGATGAATCTATCCCTGCAGGCCAAGCTGCTGCGTGTGTTGCAGGAACGCGAGGTCGAGCGGATTGGTGGTCGTGAACTGGTGCAACTCGATGTGCGCATACTGGCAACCAGTAACCGCCACCTACGGGAAGAAGTTGCCGCTGGCCGCTTTCGAGAAGACCTTTTTTATCGTTTGAATGTTTTTCCTCTGACGTCACCTCCACTGCGTGAGCGCCAACGAGACATTATTCCGCTGGCAAATTTTTTACTTTCACGTCATCTCAAGGCCGATGAAATAGTTCCAAAATTTAAAGCAGAAGCCGAGGTAAAGCTGTTGGGTCATAGTTGGCCGGGAAATGTTCGTGAATTAGACAATCTCATGCAGCGGGCGCTGATTTTGTGTGATGGGCTGGAAATTACCGCCCAAGATGTTCATTTTGAAATGATTGATGGTGTTGAAGTAATGCCAGCCATGACGACGTCGGCACCGGATGAATCAACTGCAAAGGGGCGCTTGACCGACGATCTACGTTCGGTAGAAGAGCAGATGATTATTGATGCACTGCGTAATGGCGGGGGTAGCCGTAAAGAGGCAGCTTCCATTCTTGGTATTAGCCCACGAACCTTACGCTACAAGCTGCAAAAATTGCGTGAATCGGGTGTGGCAATTCCTTAATTTTTTAATCAAAGAATAGTTGGCGCGAAACCTGCAAATAATTTGACAGTAACGGTTAAGTGACAAAAAACGAACAGGTGACGGAGTAGATCGGCATGAGTACACCGGAAATTTCTCAAGTTCTCTCACAAATGCGCGCAATGGCGGCGCAGGCGCAAAATAGTAACGCCATAGAACCGTCACAGGGTGCGGCGAGTAATTTTCAACAATTGCTCAGCGATTCGATTAGTAGTGTGAACGAAACCCAGCAGCAGGCTGGAGCACTTAAAACAGGCTTTGAGCAGGGGCAAGACGGTATTGATTTGGCACAAGTTATGATTGCCACTCAAAAAGCCAGCGTTTCTTTTTCGGCCATGGTGGAAGTGCGTAACAAGTTGGTTGATGCCTATAAAGACATCAAGAACATGCCAATCTAATTAAATACTGATGACAAACGGATACCCAGGAATGAATCATGGCTGAAGCAAGCGCTGGAACTGCAATCGCAAATACGCAAGGCCTGAATGATGCGGAAAGTCTAAAGGACAATCCCATTTTCCGTCAGCTGGCGGTTATGGTTGGTATTGCGGCAAGTGTTGCATTAGGGGTGGCCGTTGTCTTGTGGTCACAGGCTCCAAGTTATTCTCCCTTGTACGGTAACCTGGCAGAAAAAGATGCCAGTCAGATACTTGATGCACTGCAGAAAACGGGTGTTGAATTTAAGGTCGATGAAGGCAGTGGCATGATTATGGTGCCTGCGGGAAAAGTAAAAGAGCTGCGTATGCAGCTGGCCTCTGATGGTCTGCCAAACAGTGATGGGCTCGGTTTCGAGTTATTGCAAAAAGATGTGGGTTTTGGCACCAGTCGCATGATAGAGAAGGCACGTTTTCAGCAAGCGATGCAGGGTGAGCTAGCGCGTACAATTACTACACTTGGTTCCGTTAAAAGCGCACGTGTTCATCTGGCGATTCCCAAGCAATCAGTGTTTGTGCGTAAACGTAGACCGCCAAGCGCATCTGTAACCTTACGTCTCTACTCTGGTCGTTCATTGGAGCCAGGGCAGGTTGAAGCTATTGTGCATTTGGTTGCTTCAAGCGTGCCTGAGCTTGAAACATCCCGAATAGCCATCGTTGATCACAAAGGTCGTTTGCTGAGTGGAGATAAAGGCAGCGCTGACATGAAGCGTTCGAGTTCTCAGTTTGATTTTACGCGTAAGATAGAGGAGCACTACCAGCAGCGTATTGAATCTTTACTTGAGCCTATCCTGGGGTCTGACAGTGTGCGTGCGCAAGTGACTGCAGATATAGATTTTACGGTTACTGAAAAAACCCAGGAACGTTTCAATCCTGATCAACCTGCATTACGTAGTGAGCAGGTCAATCAGGAGCAGCGTCGTACTGGTTCGACTCAGGGTGTGCCGGGTGCTTTGAGTAATCAGCCTCCCGCAGCAGGTAATGCGCCACAGCTTGCGGGCGCTGGTGGGGGTAATGAGGTTGCGGCAGAGCCAGTGAATAGCAGCACTCAATCTACTCGTAATTTTGAACTGGACCGCGTGGTAAGTCATACCCGCTTGGCATCTAATGCGTTGCGCCGTTTGTCCGTGGCAGTGGTAGTCGATAATGTTGCTATTGCCGGCGCAGAAGGCCAGGTTTCTTACCGTGAACGTACGCCAGAAGAAATGGAGCGATTGACTCAGCTGGTAAGAGAGGCTGTAGGCTTTGATGTACGTCGGGGTGATACCTTGAAAGTCATCAATAGCGCATTTCAGATGCCAGAGCTTATTGAAGAGGTTCCAGAACAGGCAATGTGGGAGCAGTCATGGTTTTGGGATGTCTTGAAGCAGTCTGGTGGTGTGCTCTTGGTGTTGTTATTGATTTTTGGCGTACTTAAGCCAACGATGAGTCGCTTGACTGCAACGCATACTGGTATAGCTGTGGCAGAGGGTGGTGCTGGCGCTGGTGCTGTTGAGGGTGCTTCAGTTGAAGGACCATTTGGCTCGGCCACAGGGCAGTCGGAAGCTGGCGGAGCAAGTTCCCTTCTACTCGGTAGTGATGGCGAACCTATTAAGCTACCTGGTGGCGGTGAATATGAAAATATTATGGATGCCGCCCGTCAGTTGGTAGATGAAGATCCTAAGCGTGTTGCGCAGCTAGTGAAAAATTGGGTGGCTGAAGATGCCGCCTAATGACGTTGCTGCAACCGATGTAGAGGCGGTCGAAGGTCTTACAGGGATAGAGCGGACCTCTCTGTTACTGCTTGGTCTGGGTGAAAAGCATGCGGCTGAAATTCTTAAGCACATGGGTCCCAAAGAGGTGCAGGAAATTGGCTTAGCCATGGCATCCCTGAGTAACGTAACCAATACACAGATGGAATTGGTTATGCAGAACTTTGTAGAGACCATTGGTGATCAAACGTCGCTTGGTGTGGGTTCGGATGAATATATCCGCAATATGTTGACTTCTGCTCTAGGTACTGACAAAGCTGGCGGCGTAATTGATCGTATTTTACTTGGCCGTAACAGTAAGGGATTAGAGCAGCTAAAGTGGATGGATCCTCGTGCTATCGCTGAGTTTATTCGTTATGAACATCCGCAAATTATCGCAATTGTTATGTCTTTCCTCGACCCGGATCAGGCAGCGGGTGTGCTTTCTGAATTCCCCGATCCTCGCGTACGTAACGATGTGATGATGCGTGTTGCAACGCTAGAAGGCATTCAGCCAGCAGCACTTCAAGAGTTAGATGAAATTCTCGAAAAGCAGTTTGCGGGAAATCAAAATGTGAAATCGGCGGCTCTCGGTGGCATAAAGAAAGCGGCCGATATACTGAATTTTGTTGATGGCAATATGGAAGCCCAGATTATCGAAGGGATTTCCGATGCCGATGATGAGTTGTCTCAAGAGATTCAAGACAATATGTTTGTCTTTGAGAATCTCATTGATGTCGATGATCGCGGTATGCAGACCATGCTGCGTGATATTTCGTCCGATCAATTGCTGCTGGCCTTGCGGGGCGCTCCCGATGAGTTATCAGAAAAAATCTTTAATAATATGTCCTCACGTGCAGCTGAAATGCTGAAAGATGACCTTGAGGCAGCGCCGCCAGTTAAGGTCAGCGATGTAGAAGTAGCGCAGAAAGAAATTCTAACAATTGCGCGTAAGTTGTCAGATGCCGGTGAAATCAATCTTGGTGGAGGCGGTGGTGATGATTTCATCTAAATGACTCATGAGTGACTTAACCAAAAATACCCGCATTATTCGCCATCATGAAACTGATGCCTCGCAGTGGATGCCGCCGAAAGTACAGGGTAAAACTCAAGCTGAAGAAGAAGGGACGGCGCCTTTACTGACAGCCGCTCAACTTGAAGATTTGGCCGGGCAGGCATACAAGGAAGGCTATGATCAGGGGCAAAAGGAAGGGTTTGAATACGGCCATCGTGAGGGCCTGGAGGCAGGTCGAAGCGCAATCATGGAACGTATTGATAAATTCGATCAAATTCTTGCTGTATTGGAAAAGCCTTTTGAAGACCTGGATGATCAGGTTGAAAATGAAATTGTCACCTTGGTCATCGCTATGGTGCGCCAATTAGTGCGCCGTGAGATGCATATTGATGCAGCACAGGTTGTTGGTGTAGTGCGAGAGGCGCTTGCCGTGTTGCCGGTCAGTGCGCGACGTATACGTGTTTTATTACACCCAGAAGACGCGGGACTGGTGCGCGAAGCTTACGCATTGGGTGATAGCGATCAAAAATGGCAGATTGTTGAAGACCCCGTCATACAGCGTGGAGGGTGTCGAGTATTTACTGAAAACTCGCAAATTGATGCGACTCTGGAATCACGCTTGAATTCACTGATAGCACCGTTACTGGCCGATGAACGAGAGACTGATGCCCCAGCTTAACCGCAATGCCTTGTGGAAAGATCGTATCAGTCATCTCTCTGATCGCCTGACTGAGGGGCGAGGGTTTATCGTTGAAGGCAAGCTCACCCGAATGGTCGGTTTGACGTTGGAAGCCATTGGTTGCCGTGCAGCCATTGGTGGTACCTGTCATGTAATCAACTCCACGGGCGAAAAAGTAGATGCAGAGGTCGTTGGCTTTTCTGGTGAGAGCCTGTATTTGATGCCTACGGGAGATATCCGTGGTCTAGAGCCCGACGCGCGCGTGGTACCAACAGGGCGAGTGAGTGAAGCGGTCGTGGGCGATGGTCTGCTTGGAAGAGTCATCGACGGTAGTGGGTTGCCGCTTGATGGCAAAGGCGCTATTCAGGCGACTGAACGCTGGCCACTGGAAGGCGCTTCTATAAACCCGCTTTCTCGCGACCCTATACGAGAGCCCCTGGATGTGGGTATTCGAGCCATTAACTCCTTGTTGAGTGTTGGGCGTGGGCAGCGTCTAGGTCTCTTTGCTGGCTCAGGTGTGGGTAAGTCTGTATTGCTGGGCATGATGACACGCTATACGAATGCCGATGTGGTCGTGGTTGGCTTGATTGGGGAGCGTGGTCGAGAAGTAAAAGAATTTGTCGATAATATTTTAGGTGATGAAGGTTTGAAACGTGCGGTGGTTGTCGCTGTGCCTGCGGACCAGCCTCCTTTGCGCCGTATGCATGGCGCTATGTTGGCCACTTCTATTGCTGAGTATTTTCGTGATCAAGGCAAACAGGTTTTACTGTTGATGGACTCACTTACTCGATATGCACAGGCACAACGTGAAATTGGCCTGGCTATTAACGAGCCGCCAGCAACCAAAGGTTACCCTCCTTCAGTGTTTGCAAAATTACCCCAATTGGTTGAACGCGCAGGAAATGGCGACAAGGGTGGTGGTTCTATTACGGCCTTCTATACTGTACTAGCAGAGGGCGATGATCAAAACGACCCAATTGCTGATGCTGCCAGGGCGATTCTTGATGGTCATATTGTGCTGTCTCGTCGATTGGCTGAGGCTGGGCACTACCCCGCGATTGATATTGAGGCATCGATAAGTCGGGCGATGAATGACATCACCTCTAAGCAGCATCAAGATGCAGCCCGTGAGTTCAAGCAGTTATATAGCGTGTACCAGCAAAATCGTGATTTGATTAGTGTGGGAGCTTATGAGCGAGGCTCAGATGAGAAAATAGACTTGGCTATACAGGCTATTCCTTCTCTGCAAGGGTTTCTACATCAGGGGCATGATACTTGTTTTGATTTACAAAAAAGCTTGGGAGACCTTATGTCTCTTTTCCCTGCAGCACCAGCAATGCCAAATGAATAAGTAGGTTGATATGACATCTTCTGACCGATTTAAACCTATCCAAAAGCTGGCTGAAAAGAAAGAGCGGGAGGCCGCTGCCGCATTTGGTAAAACATTAAAGACTCGTGATGATGCGCAGCATCGTCTTGATGATTTACGGCAATACCACAAAGAATATCTTGATCGTTTTTCGGCTGCGACACGAAATGGAATCTGTGGGGCTCAGATTCAGGAATATCAGGCTTTTATTGCCAAGCTGGAGGAAGCGATAGGTGAGCAAAAGCGTGCGCTGCAAGCCATGGAAGTTAATTGCGAGCACAGCAAGCAAGAATGGCGTGGCAAGTACAGCAAGTCTAAGGCGATGGATACAGCGGTAGATCGCCTAAAAGAAGAAGAGATGCATGAGCGAGAGCGTCGCGAGCAAAATGCGAGTGACGATCATTCACAGAGAAGGCGTTAATGGCCTTTTAGTCGTCAGTGACAACACTCGCAAGATCAATAATGGCCTGTTCAATTTCAGCATTCCATGGATGTCCACAGCTAATTCTTATGAAGTTTCGATAACGGCGCGTTGCTGAAAAAAGAATGCCGGGTGTTAGGCTGACACCTTTCTCTAGTGCGCGATTAAAGACGTCGATGCAGTCAGTGCCTCGTGGTAACTCCACCCACAAAACAAAGCCTCCACGTGGATTACTGATGCGCGTACCCTTGGGGAAATTCTGCGCGATCATGAAACGCATTTTATCGACCTGGGTGCGGTAGGCGTTACGCAGTTTAATTAAGTGTCGATCATATTCTCCGCTGCTGAGAAATTCAGCTAAAGCCAACTGTGTGAGAGAAGTTGTAGCAGAAGAGGTTGATTGCTTCCATTCTAAAATATCATTGCGGTAATGTTCGCTGCTGATAACCCATCCCACCCGGTAGCCAGGTGCGAGTGTTTTAGAGAACGATGAGCAAGTGAGTACCTTGCCTTTTTGTTCGTAAAATTTAGCGACTCGTGGTCGTTCCTCGTCAAAGTGCAGGCTGCCGTAAACATCATCCTCGATGAGGGGAATGTTGTTACTTTCGAGCAGATTAACCATGGCTTTCTTTGCGTCATCTGGCATCAGTGCGCCAATCGGATTGCTGAAGTTGGGAACCACGATGACGGCCTTGATTTTCATGGTGTCAATGGCATTTTCTAATGCGTCGAGGCATATGCCTGTTTCGGGATCGGTGTCGAGTTCAACGGCCAGCATACCCATGCGTTCAATAAGGCGTAGCAGTGAGAAATAGGCGGGTGATTCAACCGCTATAATGTCGCCTCGCTGTGCAACGGCCTGTAGAGATAATGAGATCGCTTCAGTAGCCCCGGTGGTGATAATAATTTCATCTGGGTCTATGTTGAGTCCTTGTCTGCTATAGCGACGTGCGATTACTTCGCGTAAGCGCCTTTTGCCTGGTGAGAAACTGTAATTGAGACAGGCTTCAGGAAATTGGTTGATTACGCGCTTGGTTGCAGTCATCAGTGCCTTAACGGGCATCAACTCCATGGAAGGCACTGCGGCCCCGAGAGGGGCGATTCTTGGGTCATTGGCTTGTGCAAAAACTTCTTCAAATAGATTGCTAAAGCGCACCTTTCTTGGCTGGCAGCAGGTACTGGTTTTTCTCGGCAATTGTGCAGTGTTTACAGCACCATTGATGTAGTAGCCAGATTGAGGCTTGGCTTGGAGAACGCCTTGATCAACCAACTCTGAGTAGGCCTGTGAGACCGTTGTAATGCTTACTTTGAGTTGGCGACTAAGCCCTCTTAACGATGGGGCTCGATCGCCAGAATTCAGTGTTCCATTTTCGATTAGCTTGGTGATATGACTTGAAACTTGGTCATAGAGGAATTTTCCCGAATTTGTTTCTACTGAAACTGTCATCTCATTCGTTCAACTGTACTGGTTGAAATTGTAATTAATTGTAGCTGTTATCTAAACAGTTTACTGACTAATCTTTACTGCACGCTAGAACCAGATCATTGACAGATAAAGCCTGTAGGGAGGTTAGACAGATGCACACATTACCCATTCAGCTGCACACAGTGAACGAAGTAAGTATCCGAGGTTTTTTTGCTTACGGTAAGGCTCTGGTGATTTTGTGGATGAATAAATCCCGTCAGCGTCGGCAACTTGCGCGCCTGGATCCGCGTTTATTGGCAGATGTTGGTATTACGGCAGAGCAGGCCCGCATTGAAGTGGAGAAGGATTTTTGGAGGTAGCCTGTATTGAGAATCTCCGCGTAATCCCTATTAATTTTCGAGAAGCAGAGCCAGTGCTGCCTGCCGGCCTTCGCCCAGCAAAATGTTAAAAGTGCGGCATGCAGCGGCATTGTCCATGATTTCGTAGCCGATATTTGCGTCCATAAGCGGAATAAAAATCCTGGGGTCAGGAAATTGCTGGCGATCACCGGTGCCGAGAATCAGTAATTCCGGTCTATTCTGGGGTACAGCACGCAGTGCTTTGGCGTTGAGCTCGGAAAATGACTTGATAGGCCATTCCTGAATCTCGCGCGGGAAGATCAGTAGACTGTTTTTGTAATGCTGCCCACGGATTTTTACACTGCCAGATTCGTATGTTGAGACCATATTCAGCCCTGCGGCATCATCAAGGACCATTTTCATGGTTTTTACGCTCCTAATTCATTGACAATAAATGCGCCGCTGAGTAGCGTTACGCCCTTTGGTGCTTCCAGGTTTTCTGGGCGTTACAGATTGGCGATTGGAATTCGGCCTATCTTAAGGTGTAAATCATACGTAATGGCGACTTATTGCGAAGATTTACAGAGAAGATGGCTGATTTCTCGTTCTCAAGATTATCGTTCATGAATGCTGAGAAGTATTCCTCAATTATTCAGTTTTCCCGAGGTTTTTTGTGTCAACTCCTGAAATGGAAGATTTCCATCGCATTAAGCGGCTACCGCCCTACGTTTTTGCTATTGTGAATGAGCTTAAGGCTGCGGCGCGAGCGAGGGGTGAAGATATCATCGACTTTGGCATGGGTAACCCCGATCAGCCAACGCCGCAACATATCGTCGACAAACTGACTGAGGCTGCGCAGCGAAAAGATACACACCGTTATTCCATGTCAAAAGGTATTCCTCGCCTGCGTCGTGCTATCTGTAATTGGTATAAAGATCGTTATGATGTTGATTTAGATCCAGAAACTCAGGCGATAGTAACAATTGGTTCAAAAGAGGGCTTGGCACATTTGGCTCTGGCCTGCATGGGGCCAGGCGATTCTGTTTTAGTTCCCAATCCTGCTTACCCAATTCATCCTTATGGTTTCATTATTGCCGGTGCGGATATTCGTCATGTGCCGGTAAATGGTGATGGTGATTTTTTCGAGTCTCTGGAAAAAGCGATAAAGGAATCTTGGCCCAAGCCTAAAATGTTGGTTTTGAATTACCCGGGTAATCCAACGACTGAATGTGTTGACCTGGCTTTTTTTGAACGTGTTGTTGAAATCGCCAAAGAACACGAGATTTGGGTTGTTCAAGACTTAGCCTATGCAGATATTGTTTTTGATGGGTATAAAGCACCTTCTATTTTAGAAGTGCCGGGCGCTGAAGATATTGCGGTTGAGTTTTTCTCTTTATCCAAGAGTTACAATATGCCTGGATGGCGTGTTGGCTTTATGGTGGGCAATAAAGAATTAGTCGCTGCCTTGGCTCGCATTAAATCTTATTTGGACTACGGCATGTTTACACCTATTCAGGTAGCTGCCATTGCTGCTCTGGAAGGGCCACAAGACTGTGTTGAAGAAATTCGTAAGATGTACGAAGTGCGTCGAGATGTCTTGTGTGATGGTTTGAATAACATAGGTTGGAACGTTGAAAAGCCGAAGGCAACGATGTTTGTCTGGGCGCCAATTCCTGAGCCATATCGTGAAATGGGTTCATTGGAGTTTTCAAAGAAAGTATTAAATGATGCGCGTGTAGCCGTTTCACCCGGTATTGGTTTTGGTGAATTTGGTGATGATCATGTTCGTTTTGGTCTGATTGAAAATGAGCATCGTACCCGTCAAGCGATTCGCGGTATCCGCGATATGTTCCGCAAAGATGGTTTGCTGCCACAAGACAGCTAAGGCTGTATTTCTAAAGAATTACCCGGAGATATTATTTTGAAACCCGTTAAGGTTGGTTTACTTGGTTTAGGTACTGTTGGTGGTGGCACACTAAACGTGTTGGTACGAAACGCCGCAGAAATTGCACGTCGCGCAGGCTGTGATATCGTGGTTAGCCATGCGGCGGCACGTGATTACGATGTTTCTTCACTTGAGGGTATTGATGCCGTTGAGATCAGTGACGATGCATTTGATGTCGTGAGTAATCCTGAAGTTGATATCGTGGTTGAGTTGATCGGTGGTTATTCGCCTGCACGCGAGCTGGTGCTTAAGGCCATTGAAAATGGTAAACATGTGGTTACGGCTAATAAAGCCTTGATTGCAATGCATGGCAACGAGATCTTTTCTGCGGCACAGGAAAAAGGCGTGACAGTTGCTTTTGAAGCGGCGGTTGCGGGTGGTATCCCAATTATTAAGGCGCTGCGTGAAGGCCTGGCTGCGAACCATATCGAATGGATCGCCGGTATTATTAATGGCACGGGTAACTTTATCCTGACAGAGATGCGTGACAAGGGTCGGGATTTTGCCGACGTTTTAAAAGAAGCTCAGGATCTGGGGTATGCTGAGGTTGATCCTACTTTTGATGTTGAAGGTATTGATGCAGCGCACAAATTGACTATTTTGGCTTCACTGGCCTTTGGTATTCCACTGCAATTCGATAAGTGCTACACCGAAGGTATCGGCAAGATCGAGCCGCAGGATGTGACATACGCGGAACAGTTTGGCTATCGTATTAAACATCTGGGTGTCACACGTAGAACGGAAACAGGTGTTGAATTACGCGTGCATCCAACGTTAATTCCTGAGAAGCGCCTGATTGCTAATGTTGATGGTGTGATGAATGCGGTTCTGGTGAATGGCGATGCCGTTGGTCCTACATTGTATTACGGAGCAGGTGCGGGTTCTTTGCCAACGGCTTCGGCAGTTGTCGCTGATGTGATTGATATTGCACGTGCATTGACCTCAGATCCAGAAAATCGCGTACCTCATCTGGCTTTTCAGCCAGGTGAGCTGTCTGATTTGCCGGTAGTGACAATTGAGGGTGTTGAAACTGCATATTACCTGCGTATGACAGCATTGGATCGTCCTGGTGTGGTTGCCGCAGTGGCAGGAATCTTGAGCGATGCGGGTATTAGTATCGAGGCCATGCAACAGAAAGAACCTGCTGAAGGTGAAACAGAAGTGCCTTTGGTTATGCTGACGCATCGTGTGCTTGAAAAGCAGATGAATGGCGCGATTGAGAAAATTGAATCACTCAATGCCATCGTTGGCGAAGTTACCCGCATTCGTGTTGAGCAGTTAAGTTAAGCACGCTTTTGTCTATTCCTTTCTGGATTGGGCAGAGGTCAGCTAATGAAAACGCATCTGGTTATCCCCGGGCTGCTAGGGTACCTGCCTCGGCTTAGGGAGCTGGGAGAGCTACCCCGTTTCCCACAGATTGAGCGCTTGTTGGCGCGTGCCGATTTGAAGTCGGCACAGCCTGATTATTTTCGAACGCTGTTTGATCTACACGGTCTAGAGATGCAGGGTAAGGCTGACCTGCCAACAGCGGCTCTTTGTTATCATGCAGAGCAAGGGGTAGAGAGATTACCTGATGCCTATCTGTTTCATGCTGACCCGATCCATCTGCGTCCAGATCAGGACCGATTGCTGGCCTTTGATTTTACCCATAGCCCCCTAGATGAGGCTGATGCAGCGCAATTCGCGGATGCATTTAACCAGCATTTTGCAGAGGATGGGATAAGGCTTCTTACACCAGATGCTTCACGCTGGTATCTGTCTGTTTCAGCAATGCCCGATCTACGTACTCGTCCACTGTATGAAGTATTGGGGCGTAATATTGATTTTTTTCTACCGCAAGGACCGGATGCAGGCTATTGGCGTAGCTGGATGAACGAGCTGCAAATGCTGTTTTATACCTTGCCTGTGAATGCATCCCGGGAGGCCGAAGGGCAGCTGCCAGTTAGTAGCCTTTGGTTGAGTGGTGGAGGCGTTTTACCTTCAACAGCACTGAAAGGGTTTAGCCAGCGCGAGGGTGACTGCATTTTTCTTACGGGGCTGGAAGCTTTGTGTGCTGAAAAGAATGATGCATATCTAGTGGTTGAACATGCACCAGGTCGTGCTGTGTTAGATGCAGACTCTGAAGCCTGGCTCGCTGCGGTAAAGCGGATAGATGTCAGGTTGGCTGATATGCTTGATCAAGACCTGGTGCTTTACCCGTGTGAGGGAAGGGCGTGGCACTGGCAGGCAAAAATGCATCGTCGTTTTTGGCAGCGCACTAAGCCGTTTGCTCACTGGATTGCTACTGAAGGCGAGTCGGTCGATCAGATCTTGTAATAACCCTTATACCAGTCGACAAACTTAGCTACGCCGTCTTCAACGGAAGTGGCGGGCTTGTAGCCCATGTCATTCACCAGTTCTTCTACATTCGCATAAGTGTCGGGGACGTCACCAGGCTGCAGCGGTAGCATTTCCATATCGGCTTTTTTGCCGAGGCAGTTTTCGAGTGTTTCGATGTAATGCATGAGCTCGACAGGATTGTTGTTGCCGATATTGTAAAGACGGTATGGTGCCTTGCTGCTCGCGGTGTCAGGTTTTTCACTGTCCCATTCAGGGTTGGCTTGAGCTGGCTTGTCAAGTACGCGAATAACACCCTCGACGATATCATCAATGTAGGTGAAGTCACGACGGTGTTTGCCGTAGTTAAACACAGGGATTGACTCGCCGGCCAAGATCTTTTTGGTGAAAAGGAATAATGCCATATCAGGTCTTCCCCATGGACCATACACGGTGAAGAAGCGTAGGCCAGTGGTGGGGATTTTATAAAGATGACTATAGGTGTGAGCCATCAGTTCATTGGCTTTTTTGCTTGCTGCATAAAGGCTGACAGGATGATTGACATTGTCATGCACAGAGAAAGGCATCTTGGTGTTCGAACCATAGACCGAGCTTGATGACGCGTACACGAGGTGCTCTACATTGTTATGGCGGCAGCCTTCGAGAATGTTTCCAAACCCAACCAGGTTGCTGTCGACATAGGCGGCAGGGTTTTCGATGGAGTAACGAACGCCAGCCTGGGCAGCCAGGTTTATGACGCGCTGAGGTTTGTACTTGGCGAAGGTCTCAGCGACTTTTTCACGGTCTTCGATGCGTGCCCGCACGTCAGTATAGCTATCGTGATCTAGGGTGCGAGCCAGGCGAGCTTCTTTTAGGCTGATATCGTAATAGTCATCGAGTGCATCGATACCAATCACTTCGTCGCCTCTTTCGAGTAGGCGCAGGGCTAATTCAGAGCCGATGAAGCCGGCGCTGCCGGTAATAAGAACGCGCATTTTATTTTCCTTGTGTTTTTACAAACGGCCATCGGTGAGTGACGGATCGAAGAGGTACTTAACGTCATAAACGACGGCGTTGGGCTTGCCAAGCTTGCGTATGCCTTCTATACCCATTTCAACAAATTCTCTGTGCGAGACTGCGAGAATAACGCTGTCATAATCTCCTGAGTCTGGCTGCTCGATGGGGGTGATGTTGTATTCATGTTTGGCTTCATCCTTGTCTACCCAGGGATCAAAGACATCTACATGCATGCCAAAACTGTATAGCTCATCAATAATATCTGTTACCCGGGTGTTACGTAAATCAGGGCAGTTCTCTTTAAAGGTCAGGCCAAGAATCAACGCTTTACCGCCATTTACCGGTAGATTTTTTTGTAGCATGAGTTTTACGACGCTACCGGCTACATGTGCTCCCATGCCATCATTGATGCGACGGCCGGCAAGAATCATTGCCGGATGATAGCCAATGGCCTGTGCCTTATGGGTGAGGTAGTAAGGGTCGACGCCTATGCAGTGTCCGCCGACCAGACCAGGACGGAAAGGAAGAAAATTCCATTTTGTACCTGCGGCCTCGAGTACCTGCTCGGTATCTATGTCAAGCTTCTCAAAGATAAGGGCAAGTTCATTAATGAGGGCAATATTGACATCGCGCTGGGTGTTTTCTATCACCTTGGCAGCTTCAGCTACCTTAATGCTACTGGCTTTATGTGTACCAGCTACGATGATGCTGGCATAAAGCGCATCGACATAATCAGCAATCTCCGGTGTAGAGCCAGAGGTGACTTTTTTGATGGTAGTAACGCGGTGTTCTTTGTCACCAGGGTTGATTCTCTCCGGGCTGTAACCAGCAAAAAAATCCTGATTGAAGCTCAAGCCCGATGTTGTTTCGATCACTGGGATACAGTCTTCTTCTGTCGCACCTGGGTAAACCGTCGACTCGTAGATGACGACATCATTTTTTCCGACTACTTTGCCTATGGCGCGGCTGGCTGAAATAAGAGGGCTTAAATCAGGTGTCTTGTATTCATCTATCGGTGTGGGCACGGTGATGATGTAAATATTGCAGTCACGCAGCTCATCAAGCTGGTCTGTGTAAGTCATGGAAATGGAAGCGAGTTCTTCACTGCTGACTTCAAGTGAGCTGTCTTTGCCGTTGCGTAATTCGGCGATCCGAGCTGCACTTATGTCGAAGCCGGTAACGGGATATTTTTTAGAAAACTCCACTGCGAGGGGGAGGCCAACGTATCCGAGCCCAATTACGCCAATGCGCGCGTCACTGATGTTCATTCTTATTCCCTTTAGGTAGCTTTAAATAAGCGAGCGAGATAATAACACTGGAGCCAAATAAAATGGGGGTGTGCCGGATAATTGCTTAAATATCTGCTTGCAATGTGGGTTGGCGGCCAAATTGAATAAAGATTTAGTTTGATCTACATTGACAGCCGAGCAAGTTGTTATACTGCACCAGTCTAATTTTAGATGGATATCACACAACAGCACCCCATGTTAACTACGTACCAGGAAATTCAATGATCAGGTTGTTTGGGCATTATGTTTCCAAAACATTTCTATTGCTCGGTTTGTTGGAGTTTTTGATCAGTTTTTATTCGCTGGTGGCCGGTTACTACGTACGCTTTGATTTTGTTGATACGCCGCTATCTGAAGCCCTCCTGAATGTATGGCTGACAGCATCTTTGTACGCAATTCTGATCTCAGCCAGTATGCTTTCTGTCGGCCTGTATCAGCGTGGTATGCCTTTTACCGCAGGTGTTTTAGTGCGTTTAGGGCTGAGTTTTGTTTTTGCCGGGATGGCCATGAGTCTGGTGTTTTATACCTTTCCAAGCTTATTCCTTGGCCGCGGAGTGATGGCATTTGCGATGTTGTTCACCTTCGGTGGACTACTGGGTTTGCGCAGTTTGTTTCTCAGGATGATTGGGACTGAGGCTCAATTACACCGGGTTTTGGTGTTAGGTGCGGGTGAAAAAGCGGCCATGATCGATCAGCTCGATGGTTCCAGACACGGTTTTTTGGTAGTGGGTTATATTCGTGTTTCTGAACAAGAAAAATCCATTCCCGATAGTCAGTTGATCGAAAAGAAAACCTCATTGATTGAGTTGATACACCAATTAGATATTGATGAATTGGTTGTTGCTCCAGATGATCGGCGCCTGAGTCTGCCGGTAGATGAGATTCTTGACTGTAAGATGAGTGGTGTTGACGTTTTGGATTTACTGACTTTTTTTGAAAAGGAAACGTCGCGTATCAAATTGGCGCTTTTACACCCAAGCTGGATCTTTTTTTCAAATGGCTTTCGTCTTGGCGGTTTTGCTCGAGAGGGGAAGCGCTTATTTGATATCGTTCTAAGTTTACTTATATTGTTATTCGGCCTGCCTTTTATGATTTTAGTCGCATTGGCGGTCTATCTAGAAAGCGGTGGGCATGGCGGCGTACTCTTTCATCAGACCAGAGTAGGTTTGAATGGAAAGACATTTCGTGTACATAAATTTCGCAGCATGCGTTTAGATGCAGAGGCCGATGGTGTGGCGCGCTGGGCTGAAAAAAACGATTCACGCATAACGCGTGTTGGTCGTTTTATTCGTAAAACACGATTGGACGAGTTACCTCAAATATTTAATGTACTGCGTGGCGAGATGAGTCTGGTTGGCCCTCGTCCTGAGCGCCCTGAGTTTGTTGAACAGCTTCTTGAAGAGATACCTTTTTATCATGAGCGTCATCGTGTTAAGCCTGGGCTCACTGGATGGGCTCAGCTAAGTTATCAATATGGTTCAACGTCGGATGACGCACGCAATAAACTTGAGTTTGATCTGTACTACGTTAAAAATGCCAGCTTTTTTCTCGACTTGATTGTGCTGTTGGAGACGGTTGAGGTTGTACTTTGGGGAAAAGGTGCGCATTGAGTGTCTGAAATCAGAAAAGGTATTCCTTTACTCAAGCTTTGCATTTGGGCTCTGAATGGTTAACTTTGCAGCTATCGGTTACGGTCTCAGTGCTGTGTTATTCGGCTTCTTTGCCTTGCTGTTGCTGCCTGGGTGGCGATCGCGCTTCCAAAGTATTCACCTTTTTCTAGCTATTTTGGCTACTACGCTCTGGGCAAGTTTAGCTGCCTTGCATTCATACAATGCAGGTGTCGAGGTTGAACTGGTCTGGGCAACAGAAGTACTGCGCAATCTCTTTTGGATAATCTTCCTATTACGGTTATTGCAGCCGTTGGCCGAGGGTAGTGCCGTCTACTCAAGAGTTTTGGGTTATGTGCGATTGAGCAGCTTGGTTTTAGGTATGTTGTTATTGCTGGCCTTGGCGGAGATTCCTTTTCTTGGCTCAGCTTTACCTTCTGCAGAAATACAGCGTGAGTTTTCACTGATAGGGCAGTTACTTTATGCCGTTCTCGGCATGGCGCTAATTGAGCAGCTCTTTCGAAATACCCCAGAAGAACAGCGTTGGGGCATTAAATATCTGTGTTTCGGCTTAGGTGTGATATTTGTATATGATTTTTATCTGTACACCGATGCCTTGCTCTTTCATCGCCTCGATATTGATATTTGGTCAGCCCGGGGAGCGGTTGATGCAATGGCTGTACCACTTATTGGGGTGACAGCAGCACGTAACCCAAACTGGGCGCTGCCTGTCTTCCTGTCACGTCGCATGGTCTTTCATTCGACCACTCTTTTTGGTGCGGGTCTGTACATGTTGATGATGGCCCTCGCGGGTTACTACATCAAATTGTATGGTGGGGAGTGGGGCGCTGTCCTGCAAATCACCTTCCTTTTCGGCGCCATCATGATACTTGTGGCGTTACTCTTTTCTGGACAATTACGCGCACGTACAAAAGTTTTTCTTAATAAGCACTTCTTTAATTATCGTTATGATTATCGAGAGGAATGGCTACGCTTAATGGGGTTGCTGGCAGGGCATCATAGTGACGTGGCACTTAATGAACGCGTGATCTGGGCGTTAAGTGAAATGGTTGATAGCCCCGGCGGTCTGCTCTGGTTGCTGGATGATAAGCGTCGATTTAATTGTGTTGCACACTTTAACCAGGGGACCTGGGATTTTCCCTCGATTGAAGCAAATCATCCCTTGCTGGATCTTATGCAGCGGAAGCAGTGGATAGTTGATTTAGAGGAATACCGCGACGCTGACACTGTATATGAAGGTGTTGTCTGTCCTAAATGGCTGCTTGAGTCCACCGAATTTTGGTTGTTGATTCCCTTGTTGCAAGATGACCATATGTTGGGATTTGTCGCACTGACTCAACCCCGTGCCTCACAGCTACTCAATTGGGAAAGTCGCGATTTATTAAAGACTGCGGGTATGCAGGCCGCTAGTTATGTTGCCTTGTATCAGGCAGCTGATGCTTTGGCCGATGCACGGCAGTTCGAAGGGTTTAATCGTTTATCTGCTTTTGTGATGCACGATTTGAAGAATTTAATCGCGCAACTCTCTCTTGTGGCAAGAAATGCGGCTAAACACAAACGTAACCCAGACTTTATAGATGATGCCGTACAGACGATTGAAAATTCGGTTAATAAGATGAATCGCCTGATGGTGCAGCTGAAAACGGCTGATGCAAGTGGTCTAAATAACAAGCATGAAGTGGATTTGGTGAATGAATTACGGATTATGGTGGAAAGCCGCGCAGGTGAAAAACCAGTCCCGACTTTTAAGACAGCATTGAATAATGTTCGGGTGCTTGCAGAGGAGGATCGTTTAGGTGCTGTATTCGGCCATGTTTTACAGAATGCCTTGGATGCAACGTCAGCAGAGGGACAAGTAAGCGTGCAGCTGCGCACAGCGAGTGATCACGCTATAGTGGAGATCCAGGATACGGGCACGGGTATGGATGATGAATTTATAAAGCACCGATTATTTCGACCCTTTGACTCTACCAAGGGTCTTACTGGAATGGGAATTGGTGCCTATGAGTGTCGTGAAGTGGTCCAGGCTCTAGGTGGGCAGGTGGATGTTGATAGTGAAGTAGGCAGTGGCACCGTATTTCGGATTATGCTGCCTTTAGTCAATGTTTGATGTATGGAATGATATCTTTGTCTGATGGCAGTGATGTCGAATGGAAATTTTGTTGCTACGAACAAAGGAAAGCACTCGGTGACTGAACCAAAACCCAAGCTTCTTGTAATTGAGGATGACCCAGGTCTGCAAAGCCAGTTGCGTTGGAGCTTTGAAGATTTTGATGTCGCAGTCGCAGATGATTGCGAAAGTGCCTTGGTGCAGCTGCGTCGAACAGAACCGCCTGTTGTTACCTTGGACTTAGGCTTACCCCCTGACCCTGGAGGCGTGAGTGAGGGTTTTTCGGTACTTGAGCAAATCATAGCCTTACGCCCACAAACCAAAGTGATTGTGGTGACGGGGCACAATGATCGTACCAATGCTATGCGAGCCATTAGCATGGGTGCATATGATTTTTATGAAAAGCCCATTGATCCAGACTTGCTAGGAATATCTATTACTCGTGCGGCTCGTTTGTATGAAATTGAGCAGGAAAATGCACGCTTGCAATCGGTGCCGCGTAGTGTTGCGTTAGAGGGGTTGATTGCATCAAGTCCTGAAATGCTGAAAGTCTGTCGCACTATTGAAAAGCTTGCCCCCACGGACGTATCAACACTACTGTTGGGTGAAAGCGGTACTGGTAAGGAGGTTTTGGTAAAGGCTCTGCATCGGCTCAGTGACCGTGCTGATAAGCGCCTGGTTGCCATTAACTGTGCGGCAATTCCCGAAGCACTGCTGGAAAGTGAACTTTTTGGACATGAAAAAGGTGCGTTTACTGGGGCGGTGAAGACTACTCCTGGAAAGATTGAACTTGCTGATGGCGGTATGCTCTTTCTTGATGAAATTGGTGATATTCCGCAGCCTTTGCAGGCGAAGTTATTACGATTTCTGCAGGAGAGAGTCATTGAGCGAGTGGGTGGCCGCACTGAAATCTCAGTTGATGTGCGAGTCGTTTGTGCAACACATCAAGACTTGCCCGAGCAGATTGCTTCAGGAGCCTTCCGTGAAGACCTTTACTATCGAATTAATGAAGCAACGATCAATATCCCTTCCTTAAGGGAAAGACAGGGGGATGCCGTGTTACTGGCTCGCACCTTCCTTGAAAGTTTTTCTCAGGAATTGAAGCGTAATATCAAAGGCTTCACGCCCCAGGCCATACGAGCGATTGAAACCTATAATTGGCCGGGAAATGTTCGTGAGCTTGAGAATCGCGTGAAACGAGCGGTTATTATGGCCGACGGTACACAGATAACCGATGATGATCTTGAGTTGGCTGATGGTGAAGTGAGTTCTCAGCCACTGAACTTGCGAGAAGTTCGTGAGAAGGCTGAATCCCGCGCTATTTTACGTGCATTGAATTTGACGGATACAAATGTGTCCAAGACAGCAGAGATGCTGGGCGTTACTCGTCCAACCCTATACAACCTAATGCGAAAATATAGCATCAAGGTTTAATTAATAACGAAGCTCTTGTTCAAATCTAGCAATAGATTCGATCAACTCTTTTCCAATTTTTATATACGGAGATATTTCCGACATGTTGCGCAAAATCAACACAGGAATTCGAATTGGTATTCTCGGTGCGTCCCTGGCATACGGTTTACCGGCAATTGCAGCAAGTGAGTCTGATGAATATGTTGCTGAAGCTAGGCAGTACTTGGCTCAAGGTAAGTCTAAAGAAGCGGTTATTCAGCTTAAAAATGCGTTAAAGAGTGATCCTTCTAGCGCTAAAGCGCGGGTTTTATTAGGTCTGCTGTATCTGCGTTCAGGTGATCCAGCTGGAGCACAGAAGGAACTTTCGCGGGCAGGACGGCTAGGGGCTCCGAAGGAAAGTTGGATGGTTGGGCTTGGTCAGGCCTTGATTATGCAAAATGATTTTAACGGTGTGCTGAATAAAATTGTGCCAGATGATGGCATGCCTGCATTACAGCACGCGACTTCATTGGCAATACGTGGAAATGCTGAATTAGCCTTGGGAAACAAGGAAAAGGCATTGGCGGCTTTTGATGCAGCTTTACTGGTACAGGCATCTAACCCGCTTGCTCGACTTGGCAAGGCCCGTCTTCTACTTAAAGACAAAAAAATAGAAGAAGCAGCGCAGCAATTTACCGAGGTATTGGTTGAGTATCCTGACCATACAGAGACACGTATTGCGCGTGCGGAGTTGTACCGAACTATGGGTAAGGTTGATGAGGCAATTGCTGACTTTAGTCTGGCGATTGAGAAATCACCTAATACCGCACGCCCTTATATTGGCCGCGGTTTAGCCTACGTGAGTAAGGGGGAATTGGATAAGGCAACTGCAGACGCCAATAAACTGGGGAAGCATGCCAAGCAGCAGCCGATAGTGCATTACCTAAAAGCACTGATTGCCTTTCAAAAGAAAGAATTAGGCGTGGCGAGTGATGAATTGCAACTCGTATTGCGCGCAGCGCCAGATAATATTCAGGCTCAGCTCTTGTATGGCGTAGTTAGTTACACACGTGGTGAATATACAATTGCTGAAGATTACCTTGCGCGTAGCGTGCAACGACTAAGGGATGATAAACGTTTAGCAAAATTGCTCGCAGCAACACGCCTGAAGCTCCGTGAGCCAGCGCGTGCAATTGAAGCACTGGAACCCTTGTTGTCGGCTCATGCTGATGATGCCCAGCTACATGCATTGCTGGGTACTGCCTATATGCAGAAAGGTGATAATGAAAAGGGTACTGAGCACATGGCTAGGGCCGTTGAGCTAGCCCCTGATCAAGCCTTATTGCGTACTCAGTTGGCAGTTGGAAAAATTGCTATGGGTAATTCGACTGCTGCGATTGATGACCTGCAGTCAGCGGTTGATCTTGGTCAAGATCTTATTCAGGCAGATGTACTGCTGGTGCTGAGTTACCTGAATAAGCAGGAACACGACAAGGCACTTGAAGCGGCGGCAGCCTTAGAAAAACGTTTACCTGGCAGTCCCATACCCTTCAATCTGACTGGGCTGGCCTACCTGGCACAAGGCAAGGTTGATGAAGCGCAAAAGAAATTTGAAAAGGCTCTGGAAACTGACGCTAACTTCCTCGTTGCGAGAATGAATCTGGCTCGAGCGGGCCTGGTTGCAAAGAAGCCTGATGTAGCACGTAAACATTACGAGGCCGTATTGGCTAAAAATGCTAAGCATGTTGGAGCAATGATGGGCTTGGCTGGGTTGGAGTTGGCAGCAGGAGATGCAGCTAAGGCCGAAAACTGGATGGTTCAGGCGAATGTGGCCGACCCAAAGGCGCTTAAGCCAATTTTGGTTTTAGCTGAAAGCTATCTGAAACGAAATCAAGGGTTGAAAGCGACGAATCTTTTATCCGGTTTGTCTGAAGCTCAGGCAAAGACTCCTGGAGCTCTGCGAATTAAGGGTATGGCTCAATTACAAAGTGGTGAGTTTAGTAGTGCCAAAGTCACTTTCGAGCGTTTGGTAAATACTCAGCCTAATCTTGTTGAAGGCTGGTTTCAGCTGGCTCGTGCACAGGCCGCAGCCGGTGATGTCGCAGGCTCTCGTGAGAGTTTCTCAAAGGCAATAGAGCTTGATCCTGAGTACAAGCTACCCCTGTTATGGATCGGAAAAGGTGAGTTGGAATTGCGTGAAAAACGCTATAAAGAAACACTTGATCTGTCTTTAAATATGCAGGAACACTTCCCAAAAAATGCTATGGCGTATGAACTTGAGGCTGCAGCTCATCGTGGCATGGGAAATATCCAAAAAGCCTTGAAGGCGGTTGAAAAAGCGGTTCGTGCTGAAGGAAGTTCAAAGCGTGTAAATTTATTTGCACACACATTGGCGGCTTCGGGCAATACACCAAAAGCTGTCTATATGCTTGAGGAGTGGTTGTCTAAAAATAAGGATGATGGTGTTTCATGGACCACACTTGGCATGATGCTGCAACAGATGGGGCGTAATCAGCCTGCACTGGATGCCTATGAATCTGCACTTAAGTTAACGGGAGGTAATCCTGTAGTGCTTAATAACATGGCCTGGTTGGCTATGGATTCAAATCCAAAGCGTGCATTGGAACTGGCTAAACAGGCTTATGAAATTGCCCCTGAGCGTGCAGAGATAGCTGATACATATGGTTGGGTTTTGTTTCAGAGCGGAAAACAGCGCGATGGTCTAAATGTGTTGCAACAGGCCCTGGTTGTTGCACCACGTAATCCTGAGATTGGTTTGCACGTAGCAGAAGCTCTACACCGACTGGGAAGGGATTCGGAAGCAAAACCTTTGCTGGACAGAATTATTACTGAGCATCAACACACACGGTTTTCTGCTCCAGCGCAAAAACTGCTAAAGCAGTTAAAGTAGCCGTAATCAATATAGGCTAAATAAGCCCGGCCAATGCCGGGCTTTTTCATGTCTGTGATACATGTCCTGCTGCAATCAGGGCGCTGCCGTAACAGGCTTCAATATGGGATGACCTTTTGACTTCGGTATTTAATATAGTCGCTCGGATTGCTGTCCACTGATGATTTTTTGCACCCC
>Ga0316204_10004115_pt1 | contig 27034 bp, 52 predicted proteins | sample 6monrhotite_MG_2_FD_205661 | JGI IMG/M metagenome (GOLD analysis project Ga0316204, IMG submission 205661) | Microbial mat bacterial communities from mineral coupon in-situ incubated in ocean water Damariscotta River, Maine, United States -... | ecosystem: Environmental > Aquatic > Marine >...
AGTGTTGGTTCAGTCACGGCTGGGGATATATTCAGGCTTGCGGATGGGTCATCTTGGGAAGTTGCCGCATCTGGCGCAAGCGATCAGCATCTGACGGTCAACGGCGTCAAATGGTATGAGGCGGGCCTAAATTTCAGCACACGCGCCCGCATGGTTGCGGCCAAGGCACGGATGGACGCAGCGGGCGAGACCGTAGCAGATGGAGTAATATGGACGGCTACGGGCTTCCGATATAGAGCATCCGCTGGGGCAACGACGATCAGCGACATGGCTGGCTGGCTGGCGGTGGCACCGGTCTATCTTGAACATTATGGTATCGTACCTGCAGCTTCGGCGGCGTTGGCTACCACGGACTACGCAACGGAACTCCAAGCAGCACTGACGAACACCATTGGCGATCTGCATTGCACTGGTTATGTCTACTCAGCTTCCGGTTTATCCTGGCCAGATTATTGCGGCTTTAAGATCGTAGGGGATATAGAGTCGGGCGGCATCGTTACTGACAGCGCAATCGGCACAGCAACCAACCTCGTAGATTTTGGCACCGGTCTTGGTCCGTCGATTGATAGTCTGCACCTGTGGTTCAGGCAAGCAGCCGGTATCACCCTGCGGGCGCAACTGTATGACCATCTACCGCTGGTATCCTTCGATAACGCATCGCGCGGCAACATTCGCCACCTGCGCATAAGCCAGGCTTCAAAAGGTATCACGGCTCAAGATGGCGTTGGTGGCTCAAATCCCGGCGGCTGGAAAATCCAAGTTGCAGAAATAGGAGCGTTTGAATCGCCGTTTGTGACGGATGGCGGGCTGGACTTCATCAAGATCGACAATGTTAACATCTGGCCATTTGGGATTTCATACGACACTGATCTTATGGGGATTTGGTCTGACGGCGCAGCGACTGGCAGCCAGATTATTTCCGCCGATGGTTTAATGATCGACACGTTTTCAACATTCAAAACGCCTGTTGAAGTTGGGGAGGCATCAAGCGCAACTATCTTGCCGTTTATTCTTGGACTGCAACTTGACGGTGACGCATCACGGCTGATTTTCAAGGGTGGGCGAAGTGTTATCAGCGCACTTTATTCCACAAAGACTACCCCATCAGCCACGACAATCGTTGTGGAGGGGGGGACGCACCATCTGAATATGCCGCACCTTATCGGTAGTGAAGACAACATGATTGAAGTTCAGAGCGGGGCAGAACTCAACGTAAATGGCGGGTACTTGCGCCAGCATCTGAGTGCCAATAAGCGCGGGGGCGTGGTTAAGTCTGGCGGCGTCCTGCGTTTTAAGGGAACGCATTTCGATTTCCCTACCGGCGCGGGCACCGTGCCATTTATCGAACAGGAATCCGGCGGCATCTTGGTTGTTGATGGCTGCACGGTCCCCCTTGGGAACGCCACGGCGCGCTCTGAAGTTGTCAAGTTCAACAGCGACGAGGTTGGCAACTATGTTGACATTGACCAGCTTGCGCCTCACGGCACGACCTATATTGCAGACAGCCTGAACGGCACTTATCGGCGTCAAGGCGGCGTTCTTGGCGCTGCTCCGGCGATCACTGGTAGCATAGACAACATCGAGACCGGGACTATACATTATACAGGCGATATCTCTGAAAGCACTGCTGTTTCATGGAACCTACCGGCATTGGGCGGCACTGATCTGCGCACGTGGATTTGTCACACATACGGTCGGGACACGCGAACTGTTCAAAAGGCCACTGAAATACTGGGCATCGCCACTACTCGCGGGCGGACATTCGTCCGCGTTCGGCAAGGGGCAACATGGTATTCGTGGGTTGAATTATGACACGCCAGTCTGAGGAAATGACAATGATACCTCTTCGCAAAACCGCCGAAATGTTCATGGCGGTATATGTCATCGGGTTCAGCGGGTTTGTTGCGGCGAGTCATGCGCGAGGGGTCAACGCTCTTGAGTGGACAGGAATGACGCACTTGGAGGCTTTGCAATTCGCATGGTTATGCCTTGGTGCGTCCGCCGTCCACGCGTTCGGGATTCGGCTGAATGGGTCTTTTCGATGGTCCCCTTTCATTCGGGCGGCGGCACTCATTGCACTGTCCTTGGCGTTCTTAGATCTGGCTTGGGCCGGGGCAGGGAACACCGCGAGTTACACCTATTTATGGGTGTTTTTTGGTTTCTTTCTGGCGCTAAGAACAACGGTGCGCGATTGCATTCTTGCGTGGCGGGGGCACTATGGAACAACTCATTAACGAGTTCGCCGGGTATGGCCCCATCGGCCTAGTCGTAGCGCTCATTATTTTTATGATGCGCGGCGAGATCATTGCGACCCTACGCGGTGGAACGACGGAAACAGGCCGCTTGATTGTCGCAATCGACAACAACACGGCTAATATGTCAAAGATGGTTTCTGCCATAGACGGCCAGACTAAGCAGTTTGAGAACAACAACCAGTACTTTCAACAGGCCGTCTCCGGCATCCACGATGTCGTTGAGGCGACCGGAAAGACAAGCGCGGAAATAAACAATCTTAGAATTGACCTGGCCAAGGGGGGTATTTCGTGATGGATAAGCAAGCGTTCTACACAAGCCTGCGCCGCCGCAACAGTGGTGTTTTCGGCACCAGCCTATCACAGAAGCAAGTCGAGGGCATGGAAGCCATCATTGATGAAGGGGCGCACTTGCCGTTGTCTCATTTGGCCTACGCCCTTGCCACGGCCCATGGCGAAACCGGCGGTCGGATGCAGCCGATTTCCGAAAATATGAATTACACTAGCGCGCGGCGGATCGAACAGGTGTTCTCCAATTCCCGCCGTAAAGGCATCCCGGGTGACCAGCTGGTGCGGCACCCAGAAAAACTGGCAAACACGGTCTATGGCGGCATTCTTGGCAACGGCACCGATAATGGCGATGGCTGGCGGTTCCGTGGGCGGGGATTTGTTCAGAACACCGGGCGGCTGAATTATGAGAAGGTCCGCGCGTTGACCGGTGTCGATGTGGTCAGCACTCCAGATCTGGCGCTGCGTATCGACGTGGCCGCGAAGGCGCTCATTGCCGGTATCGAACACGGCATCTACACGGGCAAAAAGGCCAGCGACTACCTGCCGGGCGATTACCGCAACGCGCGGCGGATCATCAACGGCACATTCGAGGCTGACAAATATGCTGGCTACGCGCGGGCATTCGATGCGGCGCTAAAGACGGCTGGATATCGAGCCGCGCAGCAAGTCGTGCCAACTTCCCCACCGGCTATGCCGGAAATATACCCAGAACCTGCCCCAACGCGGCCCACACAGCCCGTTGATGATGCTTCACGGGCCTCCACCCCAAAAAAGCCCGCAACCGGACTGCTGGCGTCGCTCTTGCGCCTGTTTGGCAGCCTGAAAGGATAACCCATGAAATTGATCTCAAACTGGAAAGACTCGTGGAAATGGTTTTCCACACAGGCAATGCTACTCGCCGTAGCTGTCCAGGGCGCTTGGGATTATATCCCAGCCGACATGAGGGCATCACTGCCAGACGGCTTTGTTACGTGGGCGACCATGGGCCTGCTGACTCTGGGCATCATCGGACGCACTATTAGGCAGGGAAGTGAAGAATGATTGCCGACCTGCTTTGGGGCTGGTTAGCCGGCGCGTGGCAATACGTGGCTATGGGTGTGGGTGCTGTGGCGCTGTTCTTTGCAGGGCGTCGGCAAGGCAAAGTCAATGAACGAAACAAGGCAAAGGAGGCTGACAATGAAAGGGCGAATGAAATTCGTGATCGGGTCGAGTTTGATCTTGCTGACCGCGTGCGCGAATACGACGGGCGTGGCTACCGCGACAGAGAATGAAGTCTGCCGTTCATGGGGCGCGTCGTTAGCAACAAGGTCGGTAGACGACACTCCGCAGACGCAGGTAGAAATCCAGAACTCCTACGCTGTTTTCTCACTGGCCTGCCCCGAATGGGTTGACTTGATACCGGAGTGAACCCATTCGGGCGTTTGTTTCTGACATATCCCGCTTACTTCACGACGCGCTTTTCCCCGGCCCATCGCAAAGCCTCTGCGCCAGAGCATGGCAGCATCGAGGCGAGTCTGGTTTTTGGGCGGCATGGGTCCGCATCTTTGGCAGGCATCACTGCGAACGGTCTTACCGATACCACAGGAGACATAGGCATGGTTGAGACATTCCAGATTCTGCTGACTATCTGTTCCATGACGATGTTCGGGCCAGAATGTGAAGAGCGGAATATTATGACCCGCAACATGCCGCTGGCGATATGCAATCAGCAGCGCCGCAGGTTGGAGCGAACAGTTTCCAGGATTCTGCCGGACGACGATAAAGAGTTTTTCGAGATGAGCGCCACCTTCGTTGCGGGACAAGGCGTATGATCCGCGCCGGTCGCAGAGCTACCATCAATGGCATATTTAGCAGCGCGAAGTTCGCGGCCTAGTCAAGCGATTTAACTTGATTTCCCTAAATGCAAGCCATTTGGCTTGACGCTTTACCATCCCGTTATTTTGAATTTATCAGGTGCCTTTAGCGTTTTTGCTGGCTTACCAAGACGAAATTTCTCCCACGCAGAGATGGCAAGGCGTTGCGTCTCTGAGAGAGATGACTTTTTCCCTCTGATTGCTTCGTTGTTCATCCTTTCTCGAAGGACGTGCGCGGGGCACCCTTTGTAATCAGGTATGCCTGTAGAAAATACGCGCTTGAATGCCTCAGCCCTTTGCGCCTCACCTGTTCTCATGGCCACAAAGTAGATCGCTCCAAGTATGTTCCCTATCCTGGGGTATGCCTTTGTTGCGGCGAATGTCGCAGCGGCATTTATATCTGGGTATCTGGCGACAAAATCAAATACTTCTGTCGCGGATGGATTTGCGCTACGCGGTCGGCCATTTGAAAGAGAAAAAAGAATGTTGACAACAGCACTTAGATTATTCGCATTCTTGACGCCTTCAAGGGATAGGTGATCGCCAACAGTTCTGCTTGCGCCAGTGTCAACTGTCTTCCTGTTTTCACTACATACTCCGCGAACAATGACCGATGTTATAGCTACGCCGGAAGTATTGCAGGCTGTCAGTCTGTGATGGCCATCAATCAACCGCCCGGCATTGTCAAATATTATGCTTTCGCCGTTTGTTACAAAATTACCTGACAGCATGTCGCGCTTTAGGCTGTTGATCTTTGCCGTTTTCAGATTACGGTTGCCGCCGCTTTCCTTAAGCATTTTTCCTGCGCGGGCGCTGTCTATATATTCAATAGCTGTTGAAATACCAGAAGATGCTGTTTTTGATGTAATGTTCATAATATTTCCTCTTTCATGGCTTCAACCTGATAGGGTGGTGCGCGGCGGCTTGGGTCGAAGGTCTTTAGGGCGGCGCGCAATACGTGAGACAAAAAAGGTGCGGCAAGGTCAGCGCCGAGCACTGCCTCACCAATCGCAAGAATTTCGTTTTGCATTTCAAGCGCGGTCTCGTATGCAAATTCGACGGGAACCTCATTGCTGAAAGTCGTTATTCCGCTATATGCGCCACCTCTCAAGATTGCATGGTTGACGTGTTCTTCTGCTTCCGATGTTGCCAAGTCTGATATGATCGGCCACATCTCAGGTGTTGACCAAATTTGTTTCAGAACCAAACCTTGCGACCGTCGCCTTGCGCGCTCTGCCGCCTTGCGTTCCGCTGGCGTTGGTGGTGGCATAAGATTACTCCACTGTGACATGTCACAGTAATAACGGCGCGTGACATGTCACGCAAGCGATTTATATCACTTTCCGCTGGCCTAACGGCTGGCGGGTTTTTTTGTCGTTTCTGCGTTTAGAGAACATAAACAATCCCAGCTATAACGAAGCCTATGGCAATCCACACTAGCACCCCTGCTGCGAAGATCCGCAGGGACAGAATGCCAGCGCCGGGGCGTGGTTCGCCGGGCAAGTGGTCTGGTTCGTGGTGGTGCCGGGTCATTATTCATCCCCTTCCGTTACGTCGATGAAACCGTAGTAGCCCTCTCCACCGGGGTAATCTGTGAATGTTTGGTATTTTGGGCGTCCTGGGTCCATAAAGCGCGCGCACTTACGTGATAGCGGGCATTCCTCACGAAGGCAGCGGGAATAGTCGAAGGGTAGTTTCATCACCAAAAATCCTCACTAAATGCGTCCCGTCCATGGAGGTCATCCCGAATGATTGGCTGCTTCGCAATGTGCGCGATCTGCTTGGCCTGAACCCTGTTTACGAACCTGCCCCTAGATGTAAGGAACCCTTGGCATCCTGCGGATAGCCAAATGTCTGGGACAAGACCCTCCATGCAATGAAGAACTTGACCATGGCGCGCTGGCCTCGGAAGACTAAACGTCAGACCCTCGACCTGCACGGCAGCCGCGACGATGGTTTCTTTGTTATCGTTCACGATGTTAGTCCTCCTGCGCAATCAGGGCTTTTAGGGTAGCGATCAACCACGCTCGGGCGGGATTGCTGTAATTATGTCCTGAATAAGCCTTACGACTCTTGCTTGGATTGGAGCCGTCAAAATAGGCTACCTCACACCCCCAAGGATCGCCTGCCAGATTGCTCGCCTGATCTAGGGTGTTAACCACCCACTCCGGCAAAACCTCCTCGTGTAGCGTCTTAGCGGCGTCTAGGGAACCCTCATAACCAGCAGAAAATAGATCGAACATGGCCTCGTCAAAACACATATCAAAAAGGCTGCAAAATTCATTTGTGTAGCAGCTCTCTTCCGGACAGAAGGCAAGTCCCGCATCAACCATCACCAACAGGTCCGTCAGCGCTTCCTTGCGATCACTCATGGCGATCACCGGACGCGACGGGCGGGTTGTCTTCTACCGGACCAACCCGCCATATTTCCTTAATGCCGACCCGCTCTGCCCTGCGAATGAAGCAGACCGGACAGAGAATGCCGCCGGGATCATCCTTGCAGTCTTCGCCGCCCATGACACGGTTCCAGAGATCATGCGGCGCGAACCACACTGGGTTTTCCCCGCCGCACTCTTGACATCCTGTTTCATCAGGTGGCGTGGGCGTGTTGGTCAGCGCGAGAATGTCTTGGGCTATTTTTACGCCAACATATTCCGCGCCATTTCTCCAATCGCGTTTTTCTTGAGTATCACCCCAGTCACGAGGGCGGGTCCATGCTTGTGTCGCCCCAACTGCCTCTCTCAGCCCCGCCTGCCGTCCTTCTTCGTGGGCTTTGTTAATCAGGTCTACAAGGGATAAGGCCATATTCACTGACGTTTCTGTGGCTTTAAACGCGCACTCTGCTGCGTCCATGGGTTGGCCGCACAGACCGCAAAAAGGATTGTTTAACAGTTCCGGTACTTCACTCATGTCTTGTCCTCACGTGTCGATGTTTCAAAATACTGCGCGGTAGCTATTTTCCCACAAGCGATGCAACGCCATTTGCCGAGCCTGCCGTGCAGTTGAATAACCACATGCAAGCACGTTCCGGTCTTTTCAGTCATTGATTGACCATTTTACGGTGTCGCGCTGCCCCTCAAATTCGTCGATTGCTTTCTGATCACCATGCCACCAATCGTGCAACCATACCTCACCGTCATCTCGCTTAAACGAATGCCCAACGGCTTCACGAAGTGTGGCGTTGGTTACGAACTGCCGGTTTAACCGACCATCCGCAACCACCACGCGCGCTTGCAGGGCATCACGTTCGGCCTCAGCCTTCTCGGCGCGTTGCCGCAGGTTCCTAATGCAATCAGCTTCCCGGTGGGCGCTGTAAAACCCGAAACCGCGAATGCCTGAGTATCCGTTAAGCGTCACCCCGCAATTGCGGCAGGGATTTTTTGTGCTTGTATCAGTCATTCTGAGCCTCCTGAATTTCCCTGGGAAACGATGGGCACGCCTGCGGCAAATCACGCGATACAAACTGCTGAACTACCATTGTGGAAATGCCAATTAAAAACCCTAGAAAAAACCATTTGCCACGAGTCATTCCGTTCCCTCCTGTTTCGATAGCCCGAATGCGGCCATAATCCGCGTGCGGTAGTGGGTATCAGCAGCGGCTTTGACCCATGGCGGGTACTTGTTTCCGCTGCCGTCCTCAAAAGCCCACGCCATAGAGACATAGATGATCTTCGCAAGTTCTTCGCGCATATCAGTCATTGGTCGGTTCCTTTCAAGGCTTCCTTGAGAGCCTGAAACGCCACTTCGTATTCAGCCTGGTTGATTGCCACAAATGCTTGAGTTACTGCCTCCCGCAGCCTCTCCACCTCATCCAGCGCGGCGGTGAGGGTGGCAGCGGCTTCGTCCATGATATCAGCTTCTAGCCTCGCAACTTCCACTAGACATAGACGCACCACCAGTGCGCGGGCTTCTTTGGTGTCTATGGTCATTCGCTTGCCTCCACTTCTGCCAAGCGGTCTACCTCTGCATTCGCCATGTCGTTAAGGGCAATGAGCAGATCAACCAAGGCTTTGGAGTGCGCTTCTCCAAACTCCGGCACATAAAGGGCAAGAGTTGCGGCCCGTTCCGCAACGTCGAAGGCATCACTATCTTGCATGTCGTCAATCGCACAAAGCAGCATACGAACATCTGTTGCCACGGCCTCAACAAGAGACTCCGGCGTGATCGGCTCTTGCGCGTCGTAAAAGTCAGCCCAGTCTGCTCCGTCCATCTCGTTCGGGTCCAAGCCTGCGGCATAGGCTTCGATGTGCATGTCGGCTATTTCGCCCATAATCTATTTCCTTTCATTCTGCGGGCCAGATGTGGAATCAGATACGTGTGTATCCACCTTCAAAAGCATACGCCGGGGAAAATGACTCGTAGCCATCTTCATAAACAACGTAATACCCTCCGACCCTCGGGCGGTGCTTTTGAACATAATCCCGGTCCAACCTGATAGGCCCGTAACCTTCGTCGTCTGCGGTCATCAGCAGAGATCCGTCGCTTTCTTGGTCCGGTGAACCGGTGTCGGACAGTCTGGCAATTTTCAGCGCCGAAACCTTCTTGTGGCTTTCGTATCTCGGCATTTCTTTCATTGCGTCGGTCATTGTTTTTCCTTTCATTGCTTCATTCTGCGGGTCAGACGGGGGGAGAGACCGCCCGACCCGCAAGCGACCGGGGCCGCTATTCTGGCGCGCCTATCGAACGCTTCATCATTTGTGATCGCAGAGCCGCATCGCCCCATGCAGTTGCCGCCGCCTTTGCGACGCCGGGGTAGGTCTTACTGCGGAGCTTGGCGCGGTCTGGACCCGGCGGCATTCGGAACACCTGCTGCCATCTTTTGTATTCATCGCTTCCGCGCGGCGGCGGTGTCAGCTTGTCTGTCGGGGCCAGTTCAGGAAGGCCGATCAGGTAGAAGCCTGTTGCCTTGAACGCCGGATCACCAAACCACCAGGGCTGAACGATCTGCGGCTCTGGCAAGCCATTTATCCGTTCTCTCGCCCATTTGTGCATCACCGGGTTTTCCAGCGCGCGCAGAGGTATTGGTGCATGGAGGCAGGCCTCGAACAGATCACATGCGGCCTCAAACTCTTCGATCATGTCTTCCCATGTTCTGCCCTTGGGCAGTTTCTTTGGATGGGTCTTGTTCGGCCCGTAGAGCCAGCGCTGGCCTGCCCGACAGAGGCGGGTGCAAGGCGGGTGCATGACGCAGAGCAGGTGCCACGTCGGATCTTGCATCACGTCGCGGATGTCACCCTGAATGTGCCGGTTGGTCGGCGTGTCAGCCGGGTCAATGTCAGATGAAAATGCGTTGAAGCCGCGCGCCAGGAATGCCTCGCGCATTTCACCGGACGTTTCGCACCCGATCAGGACATTAATGTCCTCTGGGCGGACTGGTGGAGCCTTAAGACCAAAATTTGTGGTCATCCTGCGCGCCCCTCATGCTCACTACGCGCCATAATCCTGCGTTCCATCCACCCGGCGCGTCCAAGACGATCACCGAGGGCGATAACAGCGCCCGGCTCGGCGTCTGGACGGCCAAGAACATGCTCCGCGAAAAGATCGCAGCAGGCTTCAAACCCAAGGCCTCGCATTCCCTCCAACGCCATTTCTCGGGCGACATCGGCTTGGTCGCGCTGAGCCTTGGTGCCTTCAAGATCGGTCATTGTTGGCCACTTGCTCATGCCGTCACCAGAAGAATTGCGAACATGGTAATTGCGATGAAGATGCAGCCGATCAGGCTTCCCAGATGAACGCGGATCATGTGTTTTCCTTCGCTTCATCGCAGCGCCGGTCATACGGATCTGCGGATGCTTGTTCTGCGGCTTGGTCCTCGCAGTGATCCAAGTGGGCCTGCGCGCGTTCCAACAGGTCCGTCGCATTGATGATGCTGTCCTCAGAGCCGGGAAAGTCACCTGCGCAGTCAATGACCGCCATGAGTGTTTCGAGCATTTCGCCGCCTTCCTTTGCGCAGCGAAACGCGCCCGCCATGGCTTCGGCGATTGCAGGTGCGCAGAAGATGGTGAAGTAATTCTCCGACGCATCACCGATGGTCAGAATGTGGGCCTCCACCCCAGGAAGAGCCGTGGCCCTGGCAAACACGGGGCGGTGCAGGTTTGCGCTCATGCTCATGCCGACTTCCTCCCGTTGATGCCGCCGCGCTTGACCCACGCGGAAACGATTGCCGGGGAACCGTGACAGTGAACAGGTGCTTCATTGTAGAAGAACGCGCACCAATCACCCATAGCATCCCTGTTGTCGCTATCGGCCCGGCCATACGCGCCCATCAGATCATTGCTGACAACGGCTGTGAAAAACGACCCGCCGGGAATTCCGTTTTCGATATAGCGCCGCGCAGCGTCCCGCATATGCGGCGGAAGCATGTCATAGTTGATGGTCATGTGCTCTCTCCAATTGCTGAAACCTATAAGCGCACATCCGAAATCGAAACGCAACACAAAAGTTTACTTGCGGGGCGCGGATGTTTGGTGTAACGTCTTTTCATGGGTAATGAAAACGGATCAAAATTGCTACGGCAGTGGATAGACGGGACGGGCCGCAAGGTTGCATGGGTGGCTAAGGCGATCCCGGCCAACCGGTCCCTTGTGCATCAATGGCTAAACGGTAATCACACCCCGCGCCAGATTTACCGGCACCGGATTGAAGCGGTGACTGGCGGCGCGGTTCCAGTTGATAGTTGGGATGTGGAGCAATGACAGACCGGACCTGTGTTTATAGGGATTATGATACTGGTAGCAATTTGCCGCCGGGGAACTTTATCGGCACGGCGGCGGAGCACCTTAAGGCGGTCGAGCGCCTGATAGCAGAGGCCCGCGCGAAGCATCGTCCGGTTGCCGATTTGCTCAAGCGACAAATGAAACTGAAAGCGCGGTGCGCCGCTTTAGGCGCGCAATTCACAGAAAAATAGGCTGGCGGAACTTCAACCCACGCCAGCCCAATCACCGGCCATTGGAGGACCGACAACATGAACAAGGTAGCAAAAATCAAAGACGATGTGCAAGAGGCGCGGCTGCCGACACCGGCAGAAATCAAGTTGGCGCTGTATCACGAATTGCGCGCCTCGGATAAACGCGGCGATGACCCGAAAATACCACTCGCTATTTCGTCAGTTATTGACCGCGCGTTCGCCCGCGCCAACGCAGGGGAGTTTAAGTGATGCGCGCAGATATCCCCCTGATTGCACGCGTCTCTGCGCAGCTTGTCGAAATGCTTGGCGATGATTTCGACGCCGCCACGTTCTTTGACACACTGGACGGCGAGACCGACGCCATGGATATTATCGGGCGGCTGATCCGCGACCGTGAAGAAGCGAAGGCCCATGCGGCGGCAAGCAAGGCCATGGCCGACGAATACACCGCGCGCGCCCGCCGTCTTGCGGGTCGCCAAAAGGCTGTCGCAACGGTTCTTGGCACCATCTTGGACGCAATGGGGCAACGCAAGGTGCCACACCCGCTTGGAACGGTCAGCCGCACGTCCGGGCGCATGTCCTGCCGGATCACCGATGAAACGGCGGTTCCCTCGCAACTGACTATCACCACGACCAAACCCGACGCCACCGCGATCAAAGCGCAGCTTGAGGCTGGCGAGTCCGTTCCCGGTGCAGAACTGGTGCGGGGTGATGACGGAATTACCGTGAGGATCAAATGATGGACTTCTCAGCGCTTTCCGCAGAGTTCCCGCGCGATGCCGTCCATTGGCGGGCGCAGACACTTACCCGCGACGGCAAGAAGGCCCTCGCGCTGGCCTATCTGGACGCCCGCGACGTGATGGATCGTCTGGACGAGGTATGCGGCCCGAACAACTGGCAATCCGAAATCACCGAGACCGCCAAGGGCCGGGTGATCTGTCGCCTCGGTGTCCGCGTCAATGACGAGTGGGTTTGGAAATCTGATGGTGCGGGTGATACCGCCGTTGAGGGCGAGAAGGGTGGCATATCAGACGCATTGAAACGCGCGGCGGTTCATTGGGGCATAGGTCGCTATCTCTACCGCCTTGATGCCGTATGGGCACCTTGCGAGACCTACGAGAAGAACGGCAAGGCGCATTGGAAATCATGGGACGGATCGCCGTGGGATAGCGTTCGAGGCCGCAAAGCCCCGCCCGAAAAACCAAAGGAACAACCCCGCGACCCTCGCAAGATCGCAGACGCACTTCTAAAAGCCGTGAAGAGCGTCGAGGACAGTAAAGGCCTTGAGAATACCATAGCTGGCGGGACCAAGTTCGACGCCGCTTGGGAATGGTTGCGCGAGAGCGACCCGCCGAAGGCAGGCGAGGTCAATGCGGCGGTCAATGATGCGCGTGAACGCCTTGGCCGTCCGATTATTCACGGCGATCAGCAGGTGGCGGCAGAATGACAGGTCAGACTGTAATCATTCGAGGCCCTGCACACCGCGCTCTGGCGCACAAGCTGGTTGACTGCGCGCCGCCTGACGCCGTTGTCAACGTGCGCGAGGCGACCCGGAATAAAGACCAAAACGCCCGTTTCTGGGCAATGCTTAGTGACGTTTCCCGCGCCAAGCCTGATGGACGCAAGCATACGCCGGAAGTCTGGAAAGCGCTTTTTATGAATGCTCTAGGCTATGAAACCCGATTTGAAATGGGGTTAAACGGTGAGCCTTTTCCGGTTGGGTTCCGTTCGTCGCGCCTGTCGGTTCGGCAAATGGCTGACCTTATCACATTCATCTCTGAATACGGCGACAGGCATGGCGTCAATTGGTCAGAGCCAAATCCATATGAGGGCGCGGCATGAACCTATCAGGCAAACCCCCTATGGGCCTCAAGGAAGAGCCATGGCCCCGCGACAAGGCCCGCCTGGCAGCGGTGGCGGCGATGCCCTGCGTGATCTGCCATGAGTGGCGGCTTCCGCAACATAGCCCAACCCAGGTGCATCACTGCATCCACGGTCGGTATTCCACGGCGCGCGCGCCCGACAGCATGACCCTACCTCTATGTGAAGGTTGTCATCTTGGCCTGATGGACACCAGCAAGATTGCACTCCACGCGGAGCCGAAACTCTGGCGCGAGAAATACGGCAACGACACCGATTGGTTGTCTTGGGTCGAGGAGCGTTTGAATGGGTAAGCGGTCGTCATTTGAGCGCGTCGAACGGGATTTCTACCCCACCCCGTTGAAGGCGGTTCTGCCGCTAATGCATCACGTCCGAGTGGGCAGCAGATTCATTGAGCCGTGCGCCGGGAATGGCGCTTTGGTGGCACATCTGGAGGCTATGAATCTTTGCACATTGGACGCCTTCGACATCGAGCCGAGAGCGGACTATATTAAGAAAGCCGATGCGATGGATACATGGCGCTTGAACCAAGCGTCTCTAGAGGGCTGCGACTATATAATCACAAACCCGCCTTGGGACCGCAAGATTTTGCACCCCATGATTGAGCATTTCTCAGCCATACGTCCGACATGGCTGCTTTTCGATTCGGATTGGGTTCACACAAGGCAGAGCGCCCCATTTCAGCCATACCTGCGCAAGATCGTCAGTGTGGGCCGCGTGAAGTGGATTCCCGATAGTAAGATGACCGGCAAGGATAATTGTCAGTGGCACCTGTTTGACCAAACTGGCGCGTTTACTGGACAAACGCAATTCTTTGGCCGAGCATAGCAAGCGGAAGGAATGGCATGACTCCATATACACAAGCAGATAAGGTTCCTGTCAATTCGCAGGAATGGCGGAACCTCGTCAACATGCGCCTGGCAGAAGGTTACGGCGTCGAGGATATCGCGCTATGGCTGCAATGCAATGTGTCGCGTGTTCGATCACATGTTCAAACTATCCGCGATAATGGAACCCTTGCTATGTGGTGGTCGCGCGAATGAAACTCACCATCAAACTACCATGGCCACCGAAGGAATGCAGCCCAAACGCGCGCGTCCATTGGTCTAAGCGCGCGAAAGCGGCAAAGGCATACCGCAATGAATGCGCCTACGACGCTATGGCGTGGGGCGCACACAAGCTAAACCTGCCAGACGGGCCTATCGGGTTGGAATTGGCGTTCTACCCGCCAGATAGACGCAAGCGCGATGATGACAACATCATAGCCAGTTTCAAGGCTGGACGTGATGGGCTGGCCGACGCCCTGCATATTGATGACAACCGGTTCGCGGCGACGTATCGGGTAGACAAGCAGACGGGCGGATATGTGGTTGTGACCATCAGTTCGCAGGTGGCGGCATGACAAACTCAGTTGCAAAATCCGGCGCGTGTGTATGCGGTGGCTCCTTGATTTACTTGGGAATGTAGGATAGAGGTTAAGTCGGCGGGAGCGCTGTAAACCGCTCAACCGCCTCTAGTCTAAAGCATATGGAGGTATGCATTGAACATTGAAAACATCATACATCACGAAAACGAAGGTTGCAACGCATCTGACTTGCAATCTAAGCGGCGATTGCCTGCGCCCCAGAAAATTCGACGCGGTGAGTCGCGTGAGGGCGGCTTCATAATCATTGAGCGGACAAGCAGGAAGCGCCTTTTGCGGGCGTCCGTATGGCCTGTCGAGGTTGCATCACTTGCAGAAGCAGTTATTGCGGCGAGGCGGATGCAAGGCAAATATCCAGAGCGTGAATTTTGCATCTTTGAGCAGGTCGGTTCTTTCACCCCGAGCGCGGATGCATGAGCGGCACGGTCAACATATCCCGAGGCATTTGGGATGACAAAGCGTTCAAGCCTGAACCGCTTACCGAGCGCGAAGCGTGGGTATGGATGGTCATGGATGCGTCCTATAAGGCGCGCACCAAGGAAGTGAACGGGGCGTGGGTTGATTTGGAGCGCGGGCAGCTATCATGTTCCGTCCGGTTCATGTGCAAAGCGTGGAAATGGTCAAAATCCAAAGTAGACAGGTTTTTGAAAAGGCTCGAAAATCGGGACATGATTGGGACAGATAGCGGGACAGGCATAAACGTCATAACCATTTGTAAGTATGACGAATATCAGAGCAAGTCAAAAGACAGCGGGACAGCTAAATCTGAAAAGCGGGACAGCGGTGGGACAGCGGTGGGACAGCGGTGGGACAAACCTAATAAGGATGAAAGAAAGGTGAAAGAAGGATGTAAGACTTCTCTATCGGTCAAACAGATCGAAACTGAGTTTGATGCCTTCTGGTTTCTTTGCCCTCGCAAGGTCGCAAAGGGGAAGGCCCGCACGGCTTACGCGAAAGCGATCAAGAAGGTCGATCCTCACATCATTGCAGATGGCATGGCCCGACACGCGGATGCGGTTGATGGCAAGCAGCAAAAGTTTATTCCGCATCCAGCAACATGGCTCAACGATGAAAGATGGGCCGACGAAATCGAACCGATGAAGGGAAGACCAGATGGCAACGGAACTAACCAATCGACCCCAAGCGGATCACATGACAGCCTCCTTGCGGGCTTCGCTCAGTTTGCGGGTTCAGACCCAGGTGGATGTAGCGACGGTGAGGCAGGCGATACGGGAGGCGACGGTTCCGGCGGGGCGGGCGTGGATATCGGGCAGGGTGGCAACAATGCTGGCGCAATACTTCGTATCGTCGATGCCAGATAACGTCATGGCCGCCATTGCAGCGGATTGGCATGACGCGCTTGGTGAGTTCCCAGCATGGGCAATCAGTGCGGCTTGCCGCTGGTGGATGGGTGCTGGAAATATCGACCGACGCCGCAAGCCGATGCCTGGTGACATAGAAGCGCGCTGCAATGAAGAAATGTGGCTTGTAAACGCAGCCCAGAGGCGTGTTGATGGATATGGCCGCCCTCAGCCGGTTCTCCGGGCGGTTGAGCCGCGTGATGAAATCGCGCCTGAACGCCGCGCTGAAATGGCAGATGAGATTGCGGCGGTTGCCGAGTTGATGCGCAAGAAATGCGTTTCGGACAGGGGGCCGCGCCAATGACCGACACAGCCAAGGACATCATCGCCCAAACGGCAGACCGATACGGCACTAAGCCGTCCGTCATACTAGGCCGCAACAGCGCGCGCGTTGCATCGGTTCCACGACAGGCCGCAATGGCCGCAGTTCAACGTGACCTTGGCTATTCGCTTCCGCGTATCGGGCGGATTTTCAAACGGCATCACACCACAGTTTTACATGGCATTCGCGCCCATAAAGCGCGCAAAGCACAGGAGACCACGACATGACATTGAATATCGAAACAGGAAAGTTCTACCGCGACGCAGAGGGCAATAAGGTCGGGCCTATGACCAGGGGGATTAGTTTTTCGTGGGTTGAAGGTGAGGACAATGGTTCAGACCCAGACTGGCACCACGACGGAACGATCCGTGATCGTGGTGTTGCAAGGTTAACCCGCGATCTCATCGCAGAATGGCCATACCACCCAACGCTATGGCGCGATATGACAGAGGCAGAGCAAGGCGCGCTATTGCTGGCGCATCACCAAGGGAAGGTGATTGAATACCGCATCCCTACATACGAAAGCGACTGGACGGTGAATACATCACCATTATGGGCCTTGGATTTCGCTTACCGCGTTAGGCCGGAGCCAGAGGTTAAGGTGTTTGCCGTTCATAGCAGGCCGAAAGAGCCATTTGTGAGATTCAGCGCCCCGGGGATCATCCTCGGCACCTACGCCCACCCAGACGGACACACAATTATCGTGGAGGAACAGTGATGGACAGGAAAGCAGAAATTGAACGGGCAATCCGTAACTATTTTAGCGACACCAGTTTGTCGGCGAATGATGCAAAAGAAGGTTTGGAGGAAATCTCAGAATTAGCGCAAGAATTGGCTGATGCCATTGATGTAGAGGAAACCTGATGCAGATTTTGACACTCGCGGGGACAGTCGGCAAGGATGCCGATCTGCGGCAAACACAAGGCGGCGATGCAGTTTTGAATTTCAGCCTCGCAATCGACAACGGTAAGGATAGCGACGGTAACAAGCGCGCCGCGACGTGGTTTGATTGCAGCCTATGGGGCAAGCGCGCCAATGCTCTACAGCCCTACATCCACAAGGGCGACAAGCTGACCGTGACCGGACGCCCCACGGCCCGAACGCATAATGATAAGGTTTACATGGGCTGCAACGTAAATGACCTGACGTTCCAGGGCAGCGCAAACCGTGACGGCAACCGTGACACCGGTTCTCAGCAATCCAGCGGCGGATATGGCGGCGGGGATATGGATGACGATTTGCCATTTTAACCGTTGACAACGCGGGCCAGCGGTCCTATATTAAGCGCATAGGGCAATGAAGCCCGCTGAAAGGAAACGAGATGACCGCAACACACAAAATCTTCATCATCGAAACCCCGCTTTCGGACGGGTCGCCGGTTTTCGCAGTTGGGGTTTTCGACACCGACCAAGACGGTCGCGGAGTTACTTTTGACGCAATCGACTACCGCCATGCTCTCGCGATGGCGAACGCGATCAAGATGACCGCTGACGCGAATACGTTGTCGTGTGTTGAAATTATTGACCGCAGCCTTATCGGCCCACGCTTCGCAAATTTCATAAGCGTGGCAGAGGAAAGCGCCCTGTGATAACCCCCGTCGAATTCAAAGCAACCCGCGAAGCCCTGTGCCTTAGCCAGAACGATTTGGCTGAGGTGTGGGGCATGGGTGTGCATGGCGGTCGCACAATCAGGCGGTGGGAAAGCGGCGAACGCCCTATGAACCCGGTCGCGGCATACTGCATCCAATTGATGAATGATGAATAGGAGGGCATAGCGATGGAATGGAACCCGATATCCACAGCGCCGAGGGACGGGACGAACATCTTGATATATTATCGCGCCGACGGCATCATATATGATGCCACGTTCGACGCTGATAATTATTCAGAATGGGTGTCATCAGACTACGAAATCACAAACTTCATGCAGTCTGACATTACCCATTGGATGCCGCTTCCATATCCACCGGAGGCCACACCATGACAACCACAGGGATGCCAACAGAAGCCCGGCTATTCGCAAAGATGAGCCGCGATGCGTGGGAAATCAAAAAACGCAGCAACGACATCGCCAAGGTTGAGCGTGAAAACATGCGCATCAATTCAGAGTATGTTCTAAGCATCCTCACGGCAGATTGGCGCAGCACTTACGAGATAGCAAACCGGGTAGGGTCAACGCGCCGCGACGTTCTCATTCGGCTTTACCTTCTTGCTGACATGGGACTTGCCGAGCGCAGGAAGCGCAATGGCAGCAAAGCAATGGAATGGAGGAAGAAATGACAGAGCCAATGGCCCGCGCAATAGCGCAAGGCGCAGAGATCAACAGGCTTCTAAGCGAGGTGGAGCGATTGCAGAGCGTCATTCGCGGGCTGGAAAAGGGTATGACAGCGAAGAACCTGGAACTACGCAAATATCGGATAGCGGCAAGGAATAGCAACGCGAGGGCAGAATGACAAAACACAGGCCGCGCGACAAAAAAACCCAGAATTGAGGTTGGTGCGATGATTCTTGATATAAGCTATTCCAAACGGCCAAAGATGGCTTTGCACCAGAATTACGCCGAGGTGACTGAAATGGCAGAGCGGTGCTTAAGCCCACGTAAGGCGCGCGATTACGCCTTTTGGCTTTATAGGGCAGGCCAGGCATATTCGCTCTCGGATGGAAGCGAATATGTAAGGACAAACGAAAGAGCCGCTAGGCGATTAATCTGGTGCTAACAAGGCTTAACAACAGAAAAAAGGGCAGTGACTTGGGAAAAGGTGACAGGAAGTGGAAGCCCAGCAAGGCGGGCAAGAGAACGCCATCTGGGCAGCTATCGCGGGCAAAGGATGCGGTCGAGGATCGCCGTAATGAAAGCGCGCGGGTATCATTCGAGGAAGGGCCAACGCAGACCGTCCTGCGCGCCCGCAGGCGGCAGCGCAACGGGGTCAAGACAATCGCTAAGGACAAGACACCAGTAACAAAGGCACAGGCCCAGGATATGCGATTGTTCGAGCGGGGCAGCATTCTCGGCAACTGGCTGGCTGACGGTAAGCTGACACGTGAACAGGTGCAGGCGGGCGAGGATTATTGCGCGCGCTACATCACCTTTGCATCATTGAACGGACTGCCACGGCCCACGGCCAAGATAGCCAACTACAGCGACAGCCAAGGCGGGCAGCCAACACGTCCAGAGCGCCTGCAAGCCGCGATAGCAGCGAAGTCCGCACACATGGAGGATCAGCGCCTTCTGCGGCACTGTTCACCGCATAACGTGGCGTGGGCGATCCGCCGGGCCTGCGTAACAGATGAGGCGGCACCGCTGGATCTGGTAAAGGTCGGGCTGGCCGCACTCATGGCCCGCACACGCTAATGCTTGACAGTGAATAATATTTGCGCATTATACCACATAATCGCAGAGCGAGATGCGCCCGGTCGAAAGGCTCGGGCGTTTTTGATTCAAGGGGCATATTCGGTTCGGTATAGATCAGTAGCAGAGCGGCGGTTTCCAAGTCCGCGCGTCCGGGGTTCGATTCCTCGCACCGTTGCCAAGCAATAAATGCCAGTGATTGGCACATTAATCACCATCCCAAGCAATAAAGGAGCCTGCCCGGTAACGCGGCGGGTAGTTTCGTATGAAGTTCAGCCAGGACGTATTCGACGCGATATGTAATGAGATCGCATCGGGCAGAAGCCTTCGGAGCATATGCAAAGACGAAGGGATGCCACATCGCGGCGCAGTCCAGAAATGGTTGCGTGAAGATGAAGCATTGCAAATCCAGTACGCGCGCGCGAGAGAGGATCAAGCCGACACGATCTTTGACGAATGCCTGTCGATTGCGGACCAATACGACAGCGATACTGATAACGGCGATGGCGGCGTTGACCACATTCAGCGCGCGCGGCTTCGGATCGACACGCGCAAATGGATGGCTGGCAAGATGCGGCCCAAGAAATACGGCGACAAGCTGGCCATCGGCGGTGATGATGAAATGGGCCCAATCAAAACAGAGGAAACGGGGCAAGCGGCTGCAAAGCTGGCAACCCTGTTGAGCGGCATTGCAGAGCGCAGCGGAACAACTGGCAATCCTGCCGGAGAATGAGCGCGCGCAGATCTTGGCGCAGTTCACTGAAAAAGAGGCCGATGCCCTTCTTTACGATTGGCGGGGGTTTTTGGCGAGGCCGGATCAAATCGCGCCTGATGGCGATTGGGACATTTGGCTATGTCTGGCCGGTCGCGGATGGGGCAAGACGGAAACCGGCGCGCAATGGGTGAGAGAGCAAGTTGCGGCTGGCGTAATGCGCATAGCTCTTGTGGCAGAAACCCAAAAAGACCTTGAAGAAGTCATGGTCAAGCGGCTGGTCGATATATATCCGCCAGGGCAAGCCCCTATCGTCCGATATAAGCCGGTAAGGGTGGTTTGGCCAAACGGCGCGGAGGCTTTGGGATATAACGGGACTCAACCTGACCAGCTTCGCGGCCCTGAGTTTGAGGCCGCATGGGTCGATGAATTAGCAAAGTATCGCCTTGCGCGCGAAACGTGGAACATGCTGCAATTTTGCATGAGGTATGGCGCACATCCACGCCAGCTTGTCACGACAACGCCGAGGGCAATTGAACTGGTCAAAGCGATTATATCTGGGGGTGAGGGTAACGTGCATGTCACGCGCGGCAAAACCATGGACAATCGGGCCAATCTTGCGCCCAGATTCCTAAAGAAGGTAACAAAAAAATACGCAGGCACGCGATTGGGGCGGCAGGAGCTTGACGCAGAGATCCTTGGCGATCTGCCCGGTGCCCTTTGGCGGCAATCAACGCTTGACACGTATCGAGTCTCAGAGGCACCGGAAATCGGGCGCACCGTTATCGCCATCGACCCGGCGGTAACAAATACAGAGGACAGCGACGAGCACGGCATTTGCGTGGCTGGCATTGGCCCGGACCAAACTGGGTATTTCCTAGAAGATGCCAGCATGAGCGGAAGCCCAAACGAATGGGCCGCCGCAGCGATTGCGAAGTCCAAGGAATACGGCGCTGATGGTGTTGTTGTCGAGGTAAACCAGGGCGGGGATATGGTGGCGCACGTGTTGCGAACCATCGCCCCAGCGCTAAATATTATCGAGGTCAGGGCGTCACGCGGCAAGCATGTCAGGGCAGAGCCGATTGCTTCGCTTTATGAGCAGGGCCGCATCCGGCACGTGGGGCAGTTCCCAGAGCTTGAGGGCCAAATGACACAAATGACAACGCAAGGTTACGAAGGCGACGGCAGCCCAGACCGCGTTGATGCCATGGTTTGGGCCATGAGCGAACTATTTGCAGACATGATCGAACCGCTACCGGATGCTTCTGTGCATCACCGGCGTCTCAATCGTGGGGGCGGGGGATGGCTAGGCGCATGAAAAACGACGAATTGATTAAGCTTGCCCGCACCAGGTTGTCCGACGCTTTGGACGCGGATAGAACAAACCGAGAGCTTGCCATCAATGATCTGGAGAACCTGGTAGGCGACGGCCAATGGCCGGATGACGTTCGCACGCAAAGGGAAGCTGATAGCCGCCCGTGCCTGACAATCAACCGCCTGCCGCAGTTTGTGCGCCAAGTGACCGGCGATATTCGCAAGATAAATCCGGCGATCAATGTCACGCCGGGCGATACAGGTGCCTCAAAGGAAGTCGCGGAAGTCATAGAGGGGCTTATCCGCCAGATCGAATACAGGTCTGACGCATCGTCGGTTTATGAAACAGCCGCCGAGGGTGCCGCGCAATGCGGCATGGGATATTGGCGCATCCGGGCCGATTGGGAATCGGATGACGGATTTGACCAAGAAGTCTTGGTTGAGCGCATCCATAACCCGTTTTCGGTTTACTTTGATCCAACGGCAAAAGACCCGACGCGCAAGGACGCCGAGTTTGTGTTCATCACCGAGGCGATGGGCGAGGAAGATTTCGAGGACGCCTATCCCAATGCGGTGATGGTGGATGTTGAGTCCGATAGCGACGTGGACGGCATTGAGAATTGGCGCGACAAACAATCTGTTATCGTGGCCGAATACATCTACCGCGATTATGACGATGTAGAAATCGGGCTTATGCAGGACGGCACCGTTGTCGAGGATCCAGCGCCGCCCATGAATTTCGTCAGAACTCGCAAGGTTCAGCGCCAGAAAATCATGTGGTGCAAGGTCACTGGCAAAGAGGTGCTGGAAGGCCCGACTGCCCTGCCCGGCAAGCATATCCCAGTTATCGCGGTTATGGGTGAGGAAATTTGCGTGGGCAAGGAAACCCGGCGCAGTTCGGTCATCCGCTATGCTAAAGACCCGCAACGGCTTTATAACTACTGGCGATCTGCGCAGACTGAATTGGTAGCGCTGCAACCCAAGGCCCCGTATTTGGTGACGCCGAAACAGGTGCAGGGCTTCGAGAGTTTATGGCAGGCAGCGAACAACAGCAACGAGCCTTATCTGCCATATAACCCGGATGAAAAGGCCCAAGGTGCGCCACAGCGCGCGACGCCGCCGGTTGCCTCGTCTGGCATGATGCAGGAGGTGCTGACAGCCGCCGAGGACATGAAGGGCACGACCGGCATTTACGACGCCGGGCTTGGAAGCGCGGGCAACGAGAAATCAGGCATCGCGATTCAGCGCCGACAGGTCGAGAGCGATATTTCAACGTCGATTTATTCGGACAATATGGCAAAGGCCATTGCGCAAGGTGGCCGGGTTATCGTGTCGATGATCCCCGATGTTTACGACACAAACCGGGTTATTCAGATTCTAGGCAAGGACAGCACGCCGCAGCAGGTCATGGTTAATGGCGTGCAAATGTCGCAAAATGGCGTTGTCCCGGTTAATGACATAAGAATTGGCCGCTATGACGTGCGAGTTGCGGTTGGGCCGAATTACACCACCAAGCGGCAGGAAACTGCGGAGAGCATGATTGACTTTGTGCGCGCGTTCCCGCCTGCCGCTGGCGTGACCGCCGATCTTGTCGCGCAGAACATGGATTGGCCCGGCGCGGACCAGTTTGCAGACAGGTTGAAGAAACTCTTGCCGCCCGGCGTTGCGGAAAGCGATGAACCGCCTTCGCCGCAAGAGCAGCAGGCTATGCAACAACAACAGGCAATGCAGCAGGCGCAAATGCAGATGCAGATGGCGCAAGAGCAAGCGAAAACGGAACAGGAAGTTGCGGGCGCGAAAGAAGCGCAGGCGGATGCCGAAAAAGCCCAGCTCGATGTTGCGGAGAAATCTTTGGAATTGGCCATCAAGAACGGCCAGCTAGACGCGGCGATCCAACAGGCGGTCGCTCGTGCGCTTCATAGCGCGATGGGGCAGCAAGCCCCCCAACCGGTCCTAACGCGGACCTTCTAAACAGGCGGAAAAATGGAAGAAGAGCAAACCCTCGCCCCTGCGGTGGCGAGTGATGATGACGTGACGGAAAACGAAACCATCACGCAAACCGAAGAAGTGTCAGAAGAGACGCAAGAAACGGAAGGGCAGGAAGAAGGCCAGCCCGCCTCGGAGTCGGAAGGTGAAGAGGAAACAGTCAGCCCCGCAAAGGCCCGCCGCGAACGGCGCAGGGCCGAGGTGCGACGGTTAAAAGATAGTGAAGCGCAGGCGCAAAAGGAATTGGCCGAAACGAAGGTCAAACTTGAACGCTTGCAGCAAGTTGCACAAGAATCGCAGCCCCCCAGGCAAGAGGATTACGCCAATTACGATGACTTCCTGGCGGCAAAAACGGCCCATCATAGCCTTGCCGCTATCGACAACCGCCAAAAGCGTGAGTTGGAAATGGAAGCGGAGCGGAAAGCGGCTGAAATCAGCAGTATCTCCGAGCAGGAACAGCGGGAAATGGCCCAAAATTGGGCCGACCAAGCTGGCGAGGCACGGAGCAAATACACCGATTTCGACACCGTTGTAACCGCCGGAGATTTGCCAATTACGCCCTCTATGGCCCGCGTGATTGCCTCGTCCGACCTTGGCGCAGACATCGCTTATCACCTTGGGACAAACAAAGCGGAAGCGGCGCGGATTGCGCAAATGAGTGACCTTGAAATGGCGCGGAACCTAGGGGCAATCGAGGCTCGTCTATCCATGCCGAAGGTCAAAACCCAAACTACTGCCCCCGATCCGGTTACACCCGTGCGCCCGAAGGCCACGGCGACCAAAGACCCGGAAAAAATGACACCGGCTGAATACCGTGCATGGCGTGAGGGCAAAAAATAAGGAACCGAAGAAATGGCTAACACACTTGTAACGCCAACCAAGATCGCCAAAGAGGCGCTCATGCAGTTGGAGAACAGTCTTGTGATGGGCAATCGCGTCCATCGCGAGTTCAAGAAGGAATTTACCGGCGGGCAGGGGAGCACTGTCTCCATCCGCAAGCCGGTCAAGTTCTACACCGCAGACGGCGCAACTCGCGTCAACCAGGATGCGGAAGAGAAAACCACCTCTATCGCCGTCGACCAGCGCAAGCATGTTTCGTGGAAGTTTTCCACGCAGGATCTGACCCTTTCCATTGAGGAATATTCTGAACGGTATATTAAGCCCGCGATGATCACCCTCGCAAACACGGTCGATAAGTCCCTGCATGGCCTTTACACGAATGTGTGGAACGCAGTTGGAACGCCCGGCACCACGCCATCAACCTTTGCGCATGTCGCGGCAGCGGCGCAGCGCATGGATGAAATGGCGGTCGGCGCTGATAACCGGTCGATGATCCTGAACCCGGCTGCGGGCTATGGTGTTGCTGGCAATCAGCTAACGCTTGATTCTGTCGGTGCGATGGGCAAAAGCGCCTATGAGGAAGCCGCGATTGGCCGTATCGCCAAGTTTGCGACATTCGGGACGCAGAACGTCCAAAGCCATACTGTTGGCGTGGCCACGGGCACTCCGCTGGTCAATGGCGGGTCTCAGAATGTCACCTATGCAAACGCAACCGGTGCAAACTCGCAATCCCTGATTACTGACGGTTGGACCAATTCCACAACCGGCATTCTCAAGGCTGGCGATGTGTTCACCATTGCGGGCGTTTACGCGGTCAACCCTGTTCCGGGCGAGGGCACCACTGGTAAAACGGTTATGCCGTATTTGCAGCAGTTCGCAGTATTGGCTGATGCAAACTCCGGCGCGACTACTGGCCCGGCCACGCTGACGATCTCTCCGGCGATCATCACTAGCGGTCCTTATCAGACCGTTGATGCGGCACCTGCGGACAATGCGGCAATCACGGTCATGGGGACGGGCGCAACCGCCTATCCGCAGAACCTCGGTTTCCACAAAAACGCATTTGCCCTTGTGACTGTTCCGCTTGAAATGCCCGATGGCGCGGCGTTCAAGGCAAGGGAAAGCCATAACGGCCTGTCTGTGCGGGTTGTGAAGGACTACGATATCGACGCGGACGAGGACATCATCCGACTTGATATCCTCTATGGTCGCAAGGCAATCTATCCCGACCTTGCCGCCCGCCTCTTTGGCTAATCAACAACGGGCGGGGCTTAACGGCCCCGCCTACTCAAACAGAGGTGTGCCATGGCGACCGTCCGCGAAATCATATCCCGCTCGATGCGCAAGATCGGCCTTATCGGTCCTCGGGAAGAAGCCGAGGCGGAAGAAATGGCCGAGGCTCTGGACGCATTCAACGCGATGTTTCATGGGTGGAAACTGCGCGGCGTTGACCTGACGCACACAGATGTAACACTGAATGACACATTCCCGCTTGGGCAGGAATACGAGGAGGGAACTGTTTTCCTACTCGCGGCGCGGATCTCTCCTGATTACGAGATTCCAGCGCGGTTTGATGCGGACGACTGGTTCCGCACGTTCCAGGCGGCATATTTCGCAACGAATGAAGCAACAATCGCGCCGGGCCTGTTGAATATGCCCTCACAACGCACGTGGTTTAGCTAATGGTAAGCCTGACTTTCGCCGGGCAATCCGCGCGCGACCAGGATAACGAGCAGGGCAATTCAGGGCGGCTAATTAACTGTTACCGTGAGCCATTGCCGCCGGGCGGTAAGTCAACCCATGCGATCAAGTCTGTCCTTGGCATGACCGAGTTTGTTACCCTGCCAGATTTGCATGTGCGCGACATGACATTTCTCGGTAGCTCGTTCTATGTTATGGCCAGCGATACGCTCTACAGCATTGGTCAAACTGGCACGGCAACGGCACTGGGAACCACTGTAAGCGCAGAGGGCGCGCAGATATTCGGCAACAAGACTCTAGCAAATCAAAATGTCTGTGTCGTCTCCGATGGCAGGTATTTTGTCTGGGATGGGTCTACCATGAGTGAGCCGACTTCTGGCGCGTTTTCAGCATTTGGTTCTGGCGACTTTCTCAGCGGTTATGTCCTGCTAACTGAGGAGGACGGGCAGCGGCTACAATGGTCTGACTTGGCAGATCCCACGTCATTACCGGGGCTTAACTTCGCAACGATGGAAGGGCGAGACGATAACAACTTGCGCGTTATGGCGATTGGCGGGCGCGCTTGGATTATGAAGGAACGGTCTATTGAGGTCTGGTATCCGACCGGGCAGGCCGGTGCCAACGCATTCGCGCGGATGACGGGCGCGGTCTATGACATCGGTCTGAAATCAAAACGCCTTGCGGCCAAGTTCAACGGCGGCGCGTTCTTTGTTGGGTCTGATGGCATTGTTTACCTTACCGATGGTGCCACAAGGCAACCAATATCAAGTTCTGCCGTTGAAACGGCAATCCGGTATTCAGACCCGACAACATGTTTCAGCTATACCGACGAGGGGCACAAGT
>Ga0316204_10004118_pt1 | contig 27016 bp, 29 predicted proteins | sample 6monrhotite_MG_2_FD_205661 | JGI IMG/M metagenome (GOLD analysis project Ga0316204, IMG submission 205661) | Microbial mat bacterial communities from mineral coupon in-situ incubated in ocean water Damariscotta River, Maine, United States -... | ecosystem: Environmental > Aquatic > Marine >...
CGCCCGACCTCATCCACGCCAGCCACGAAAAAAGCGCCACCCTGCAGCGCCGCTTTTTCGAATTCGTAAGTTGGTTTTGTCATTCAGGTTTCATGCGACAGTCGGCGTAAACCTGCAAGCCCTGATCAATTGCGGGACTTGTAGCCATGCCGACGAAGACAAGACGGTTCGTAACCGTGGCGAATACCTTTTGACGTCCACAACGTTTGCTCGCAATTGGCGGGTAGATTGCGGTGGAAACGGTATTTGGATTTTAGGCAGGATTTGGCAAAGGTGCGCACGTTGCCGTGTTGGGTTGCATGGGTCTGTATACAGGCCCGCGGCAGGATGCGACTGTTTGGCGATGGCCGATACACCGGTGGGTTCGGACGGGGGGCCTCGACGACGGGTTCGTTGCCCTCTAGCGCACTGGCAATCGCAAACATGAAAATTGTTGCGGCCAGAAATTCCCCGATTTTGGCGTCGGCTGCTTTGGCTGAAGAAACTGAGATCCCTGAAACGAAAACGGTCGCGACGACCAGCGATTTAATAAAATTACGTGCCATGTGGTGTCCTTTCGGCGAGTGAGGTTCGTGAACTGAAACAACACTCGTCCGAGCCAACAAAATCGGGCAATATCATGGTAGGGCTATTCAATATCAGCGTCTGTCTTTGGTCTTGTTATTGAATGGCTAAGCAACAATCAGCATGGTGAAAGCATGAAACACGTCATCGCACCACTCACACTACTGATCTTCATAGCAGGGTCTGCAAACGCAGCCTGCTATGCGGATTACAAAGCAAAACGCGACGCCCCGTTGCGACTGCATTACGGGGTTTCGCAAATTAACGGCGACTGCACAGTCGCAAACGCACAATCGGAATTAACCGATCGAATTGCTTCCGACAAATGGGAGCTATTGGCCGTCCTTTCAGTTTTTGACGAAAACGGCCTTGAAGAAAGGAGAGGCAATGCCGGCGACTACTATCTCCGCTATTGAGGCACGCCGCACGGGCACTAGGTTTGTTTTGTTATGTATTGGCGCGATTATCGCCATCCTATTAATTGCCACTGCTTTTCTGTTGTTCACGTTGCCGGATGCAAATGCATTCAACGCGCGTGTCGAGCAGGTGTTTATTGAAAATTCTGATCTAACCGGTCAGGCCGAATTGCGACTTTTGGAAATACTGGCGCAATCTGGAACTGCCTTTGCCGATACCTTGGCGGGCTATCGCATGGTCATCACTGTGTTGTTGGTGTTTGCAACAGCAATGTTGGTGGCGGCCGTCGCGGCGCTTGTGATGTTAGTTCTGTTGAACCGGCGCATGGCGCAAATCGAGCATTCGGGGATTCAAGTGAATTCCTTGATCCTCAGCCGTGAAGAAAAGACCGTCTACCTGAACAATATGGCGTTCAAACTGACGGAAGCGGCAATTGAAACACTCGGGGTTCTTGCAGAAGCACGCATGGACGACGAGATGCTTAACGGTGCCGAGATTGAGGGCATGATCTCGGGACGTAATGCTGCCGACTGTGACGAGGCTTCTGGTGCAACACGCATCAAACGTCTTCGCGATGCACTCGGCAACCAACTGATGACCGAACTTTTAGTCAAGAATATCGCCCGTAAAGGTTATGTGTTGGCCATCGACAAGTCGGTGATCCAAATCGTTTAACGAGTCGTCCAACAGGCGAGTCTGGGGTGGTCCTGCAAAGGACTGCCCCTTTTTATTGCTCGGGCTTGCCGTCTTTCTTGCGGTTTGCGCGAATGATTGGGCTTAGGCGCGGGGTCGTGCTTGTCTCAAACCTTGTTCTTGTGCGCAACACGGGTGTGTTCTTCGACGACTTGGATCGCGTCTCGCGCAGCAGGATATAGAGACCGCTTAAGATAATGATACTGGCCCCCAAGGCCGTGTTGGCATCCGGCCATTCGTTAAAGATGAGCGCCCCAAAAATGACCGACCACACGATCTGGGAATACTGGTTCGGCGCGATGATCGCGGCCTCGGCGTTGCGGTAGGCCGCGATGATGCAAAGCCCGCCCAAGAACCCTAAAACGGCAATGCCGGCCAATCCCCCGAGGTGTTCGATCGGTACGGGCTTATAGACAAGCGGGAGCAATGCCCCCATCACAATAAAGTTAGCCATCATTGGGTAAAGCATGATGACGACGGACCGTTCTTCGCGCCCAATACGACGAATAATGACCGACGCCGCAGCCGAGGCCACAGCCGCAATCATCGCCGCTATGTGGCCAGGTTGAATGTCAGCCGATCCGGGGCGAACCACGATAAGAACACCGAACAATCCGACGACGACAGCCACCCAACGGTGAATACCGACTTTCTCGCCCAATACCGGGATAGCCAGAACCGTGATCACCAAAGGCGTCGCGAAAATAATCGCATAAACTTGGGACAGGGGCAGGGCGGAAAATGCGTAAAAAACGCTCGACGCGCCGATGACCGCTAGGATCGTTCGTGCAGCAACCCAAGCTGGGTATTTGGGGATAAGGTTTCCCTTGGTCGCATCCCGCATCAACAGAAACGTCGCTAGGGGGAACCCAAGGATCGTGCTGAAAAAGACGATCTGGATGGGTGAATAGGTGGCGCCCAAAGACTTGATTATCACATCATGGGTCGCGAATAGAAAAAATCCGAGAAGCGCAAACCCCGGTCCTTTAAAGCCAACCTGCATGACCGATCCTTTCGCGAAAATTTGCACTCAGTTAGCGCTAGCATAGCGATAGGATCAATAGCCGCAAATCCACAAAAAAAGCAGCCCCAAAGGAGCTGCCTTTTGAAATCACTGATCGGGTGCTTACAAGCTAGCGTCGAGTGCTGCCAGAATTGCATCGCCCATTCCGCCTGTTGAGACCGGGTCGACGCCCTCTTCGCCAAGCAGGTCGGCGGTGCGAACGCCGTCGGCCAAAACTTGTTCAACAGCGGCTTCAAGACGATCCGCCTCAACGCCTTGGTTGAACGAATACCGCAGCGCCATTGCGAACGACAACGTGCACGCGATCGGGTTGGCTTTGCCTTGGCCTGTGATGTCAGGGGCCGAGCCGTGAACCGGCTCATAAAGCGCTTTTGGCAGGCCGTTCTCCATCGGGGCGCCAAGCGACGCAGAAGGAAGCATACCAAGTGAGCCGGTCAACATCGCTGCGCAATCCGATAGGATGTCGCCGAACAAGTTGTCGGTCAGAATGACGTCAAACTGCTTTGGCGCGCGGACAAGCTGCATCGCGCCATTGTCGGCGTACATATGGCTAAGGTCAACGTCAGGGTATTCTGCCTGATGAATTTCAGTCACGACATCCCGCCAGAGGATACCGCTTTCCATCACGTTGGCCTTCTCCATCGAGCAAACTTTGTTGCCGCGCTTGCGTGCCAGCTCAAACGCTGACCGCGCGACGCGTGCAATTTCGCTTTCGGTGTAGCGCTGGGTGTTGATGCCAACACGCTCATTGCCTTCTTCGAAAATCCCACGGGGTTCACCAAAGTAAACGCCGGACGTCAGTTCGCGCACAATCATGATGTCCAGACCAGCGACGAGTTCCTGCTTAAGCGACGAAAAGTCCGACAATGCGTCAAAGCACTGCGCCGGACGCAGGTTCGAGAACAAGTCCATTTCCTTGCGAAGGCGCAAAAGACCACGTTCCGGCTTAACCGAGAAGTCCAGATCGTCGTACTTTGGTCCGCCAACAGCACCAAGCAAAACAGCGTCGACTTCCTGTGCTTTGGCCATCGTGTCGTCGTGCAGCGGAACGCCGTGCGCGTCATAGGCCGCGCCGCCGACCAAGTCTTCGCTGACGTCGAAAGAAATGCCACGGTTTGCACCGAACCAATCGATAATGCGGCGAACTTGGGCCATAACCTCAGGGCCGATGCCGTCACCGGGAAGGATAAGAAGCGAGTGGTTGCTCATGTCAGACGTCCTATGTGAATTAGATCGACATCCGCCTACTTGGAAGCGCCGGAAGTTTCAAGCTTGGCGGGGGTTTCATCGCCTGTTTGGGACAGATCGACCCAGATTAGGGCGTGGCGACTTGCATCCTTGGCGTTCGCTTCGGGCCAAATCGTACCCGCTGCATCGACATCAAAGTCAGTCGCCGGAAGAATGTAGTCCGTGCGCATCAAGCCAAGGTCAAGATCGGTCCAATCTACGGTCAGCGATTCTTGGCGGGTTACGCCCTTGAACGGATCTTGCAATTGCGGTGTCTCTAGAAGGGTTCGGATCGCTTGCGATCTGCCGTCGCCCTTGAGCGGATCAAGATTGGCCGCCCCGAGTATCACGAAACCAGACGGGTCATTCTGCGCGATGTAGTGCGTCCAAAACAGAGTCTCGTCTGCATTGCGTAGGCCATTTCGATCCTCAGGGCCGTCAAAAACAGGGGGTGAGGCGTGGTAGATAAGCACGTTGACGAAGGTCCCGTTGACGTCAATCGGGATCGACCAATGGCCCGTCGTTGAAAGCCGATGCGTGGCCAAAACGTCATCTGAGAAAAACGGCCCGTCCGGGGTTTCTGGCAGGGTCGCCCACGGCAAATCCCGCCACAGGATCGTCGAAAAATCCTTAACCCCAGCCTCATGAATTGGAAACCTGGACAGGATCGCCATGCCACCTTCGCCAGAAAAGCGACCGTAGCTTTGCGCATCGTCCGGCGTTCCAAGGCGACCGTCCATGTTCAAATCGACAAGGCTTGGCCAGCCCACATTTGGCCGTTGGGAGAAACGATAGGGGTATGTCGGTCCACCTAAGGTAACAATCGTATCTGCAAAGGAGGACAGCGCGACGCCGTGAAAATCGTAGTCAAAACCCAGTAGTCCCAAGACGTCACAGCGACCTTCTGCAATGCGATGTGCCGCTACAAGAACCGACGGCGCGTTTTTGGTGATGTCGCGATACAACAAACCCGGGGCTTTGCGGCTGAGTTCTGAATGGAACAGGCAAATGCGAAACCCATCGGCCGCCACTTGGGTCGTAAGGATTAGAAGCGCTAGATAGGCACAGACGCCGACGCGTGTTCGTCTTCGACGGTCATCGCGTCGCGTTTTGTCGCAATCATTTGCGCCACACGGCTGAGCGCGACACCACGCATAATCATGCCAGACGGCAAAAAGGCCCATCCCGAGATCACCCAGATCATCATATATGAATCATCAAACGGTGCCGAGCCGACAAACCCGAAAGACAAACCGACACACGCTGGGATCAAGAATGGCAGGACAAAGCCTAAGACAATGTTAATTCTGGCATCACGATTTAGACGCGCAACCACATCGCTTGTCGTCATGGGATCGAACGTCGGCATGTTGGTCCAAACGTTAAACGGTCCGCTGTTTGTGGGCCATTTCTGCAGATAAAACAGCGCCACAAAAATCACGATGGAAATCAACGATGCAAGATAGGCGATGCCAGCCGACGCAAGGAAGGTTTGATAAGGAAGCCCGTCGCCGACAATCGAAAACTGGTTGACCATCAAATTAACCGGCGACCCCTGAATATCCAGCGAATAGCCAATGATGGCGCCGATATTATGAACGAATTCTGATCCAGAAAGCGGATTCAAAGCAAAAGCCTGAATAAGGGACAGGCAGTAAACAGTTGCGATAAGGGACAAAAAGCGGACGCGATTGAAGGGGGGGGCGTCCCGGAATTCGATCAGGCTTGGATAGGACGACGAATATTCGAGAAACGTCCAGAGGAAGCCGCTGAACATCAAAACAAACACAACTACGCTATTCTTGGCCGCGATACCCGGCACAAGAAACATCGGCAACGCAAAAAGCATACCGACTAACGCCGCCCTTAAGAGCGCACCTGGAATCCTTGAAAGCACTGCTCGCTTTCCCTCTCAAATGGTCGAGCGCATTTTTGCGCTTCTTTTCCACCTGTTACCCGCCCAAATTGGGCAGACTGCCTCATTTCTGCCCAATTTCTGCCCATGTTCGGCCAGAAAAGCAATTACCTGATTGAGAAATTGATTAATTTCGGCCGCGAACCCCCCGATATTAGGGCATTTTTGCATCAAATGCGCCGAAACGAGAAATGGCCGAACGCTGTTCCCACGCCCGGCCATTCTTTGAATTCAGGTGGTTTTGCTTAGACCCAAGGACGTTCGCCGGCGGCTTTTGCTTCGAATGTGTCGATCGAAACGGCCTTTTCCATCGTTAATCCGATGTCGTCGAGACCATTTACAAGGCAATGCTTTTTGAACTCGTCAACTTCAAATGCGAAGGTTTCGCCGTCGGATGTGGTCAGCGTTTGGGACTCTAGATCAACTTCGATCCGCGCGTTTGATCCTTTTTCTGAATCCTTCATGATCACGTCAACCTGATCTTGCGGCAAAACGATCGGCAAGATGCCGTTCTTGAAGCAGTTGTTAAAGAAGATATCCGCGAAGGACGTCGACACGATCACTTTGATGCCAAAGTCGGCCAAAGCCCAAGGTGCGTGTTCACGCGATGAACCGCAGCCAAAGTTGTCGCCAGCCACAATGATCGACGCGTCGCGATACTGAGGTTTGTTGAGCACAAAATCTGCCTTTTCGGTGCCGTCACGTTCAAACCGCATTTCGTCAAACAGGTTCACGCCCAAGCCAGAGCGTTTGATCGTCTTTAGAAAGACCTTCGGGATGATCATATCGGTGTCGATATTCACCAGAGGCATTGGGGCAGCAATGCCCGATACGTTTTCAAATTTTTCCATCGTCTTGGTTTCCCAGATTCGTTTGAGTGTTTCTAATCGGACCAGAGCGGTGTTTCAAAAGGAATTGGCGCTGGGATCGGGCCATCGGCCTTTAGTACCCAGTCATAGATGTCCTTTATCTGTTCCGCTTTTTTGGCCCAGGTGTAAGTGGACGCCACCTTGGCACGGGCAGCGTTCGATTTTTCTTCAAGGATGTCGGGGTTGCTGATGATGTCGGCCAATGTCTGGCGGAAATTCGTGACCACTTGGTCACGGTTGCCCATGGCGACCTTGTAGCCCGTCGTGACATCAACCAGTTCCGAAGGACCAGCATAGTCGCAGATGACGGGGACGACGCCCAAGGCCATAGCCTCAAGCACAACGCCGCCGCCAAATTCGCGCACCGATGGAAAGGTAAGCATGTCGGCGTTGGCCAATATGTTTTGAACCTTTCCATGATCGACCCAGCCGTGAAACGTCACGGCGTTGTCCAAGCCGCGGTTTTTTGCGACGGCCATTAGGGCTTCTTCCATCGGACCGTTGCCAACGATGTCGAGAACCAGAGACCCATCCTTTAGGAACGGTTCCGCAGCGTCGATCAGCATGTCAGGCCCTTTGTAGGGGACCAGACGGCCCAAAAAGCACCCCCGTAATGGTAACGACTTGCCGCGCAGTTTCATGTCAGAGGTCAGATCAAAACGGGCTGGGTCAATTGCGTTTTCGGGGATCAAGCAGACCTTGCTGCGATGCGCGTCTGGCACTTCGCTTGCTGTATAGCGTGACCCAGCAACGATCGCAGTCGCCGCCTTTAGCATGCGGCGACGTGCGCCTGACAGCTTGTAGGCTGACCGAACATAGGACAGCCATTCCTTTTCCCGCCGACGTTCCCCGTCAAATCCGGCGGGCCAAGGCACCCCCCCATTCAACGGGCCTAAAACAAACGGCACACCCGCGTCAGCACACTTGGGCGCAACGCTGCTGTTGGCGGTCGGCGTCAAGGGCGTCACGCGGTGAACAATGTCAAACACGCCGTCCTTGATGTCTTTGCCAAACTGTTTCCAGACCATGCGTTCAAAGTAAGGGTAGGACAGTTTCGACGACAACGCCGTTACCATCGTCCAGCCTTTGCCTTCGCCCATGCGCAGAATTTCCGCGAGCTTGTAGATGGGCCGTGCCACCACTTCGGAATCGATTGCCGTAAAGTCCTGACCTTCGACAAGCCCCGCGCGAAGAAAGGCTTCGCGGTTGCGGACCTGTGTCACGATATGGACGTCACAAACATCCCTCAAAGCAGTTGCAAGAGACCAGCCAACAAGCGGTACGCTTACCCATTCGGGATTAGCCGCCTCAGCGATCACAAGGACCATGAGACGGTTTCCATCCTTGGATTGGGCACCAGCGCCCGTCATCCGTCAGCTTACATCATGTCGCGAACGTCGGTCAGATGACCGGTGATCGCGGCTGCTGCTGCCATTCCGGGGCTTACAAGGTGCGTCCGGCCTTTATAGCCCTGACGTCCCTCAAAGTTCCGGTTCGAAGTTGACGCACAGCGTTCATGCTCGGCCAGTTGATCCGGGTTCATGGCAAGACACATCGAACATCCAGGCAGACGCCATTCTGCACCAGCCGCTAGGAAAATCTCAGCGAGACCTTCTTCTTCAGCCTGTGCACGCACGAGACCCGAGCCAGGCACGATCATCATGCGAACGCCGTCAGCAACTTTGTGCCCCTCAAGAATCTTCGCGACTTCGCGGAAGTCTTCGATGCGGCCGTTGGTGCAGGATCCGACAAACACGGCATCGATTTTGATGTCCGTCAGCAGGGTTCCCGGCTCCAGACCCATATAGTCCAAGGCACGCGCTGCCGCGTCGACTTTGCCACCTTCGAAATCCGACGGGGCAGGGACTTTGCCGCTGATTGGCAGGACGTCTTCGGGGGATGTGCCCCACGTCACAACGGGTTCGATTTCTTCGCCCTTAAGCGTCACAACCTTGTCCCAATGCGCATCGTCGTCTGAGTATAGCGTTTTCCACCAAGCCTCAGCCGTTTCCCATTCAGCCCCTTTTGGCGCGTGCGGGCGGCCTTTGACGTAGTCGTAGGTTGTTTGATCGGGCGCGATCAGGCCAGCGCGGGCGCCGCCTTCGATGGCCATGTTGCAGACGGTCATACGGCCTTCCATCGACAGATCGCGGATCGCTTCGCCGCAATACTCGATGACGTAGCCTGTGCCGCCTGCGGTGCCGGTTTCACCGATCACCGCCATGGTGATGTCTTTCGCCGTCACGCCGGGGTTCAGCTTGCCGGTGATCTCGACCTTCATGTTTTTGGATTTCTTCTGGATCAGTGTTTGCGTCGCCAGAACATGCTCGACCTCAGACGTACCAATGCCGTGGGCCAAAGCGCCGAACGCGCCATGGGTTGCCGTATGGCTGTCGCCGCAAACAACGGTCATGCCGGGCAAAGTCCAACCTTGTTCAGGTCCGACAATGTGAACGATGCCCTGACGGATATCGTTCATCGAATAGTAGTGAAGACCGAAATCCTTGGCGTTCTTGTCAAGCGCCTCGACCTGAATGCGGCCTTCTTCGTTTTCGATGATGCCTTCAAGTCGTTCAAGCGTGGTCGGAACGTTGTGGTCCGGCACTGCGATTGTCTTTTCGGGCGCGCGCACTTTGCGGCCCGCCAGGCGGAGACCTTCGAACGCCTGCGGGCTGGTCACTTCGTGAACCAGATGGCGGTCGATATAGAGCAAGCAGGTGCCGTCATCAGATTCGTGGGCTACGTGTGTATCCCAGATTTTGTCATAGAGCGTTTTGGGGGACATGGTCCTCTCCCGTGTTATTCAGTTTGGGTATTAGTCGAACAGAAGGATCCGCGCCCTAAAGGCGCGCCAAAATTGAGCGCGCGGCACCAAAGAAGCGCCAAGGCAAACGGGCACGGTCGTCCATGTCGAAAACTCTGATCATGATGAGTGATCTACATCAGACAAGACCATCCTTCAAGAAGCGTAGCGCAATCCCCCTTGGGTAGAGTGATTAGGGAAATTTCTCCAAATCTGATAGGGTGCGATGTGGCCGGACCATACGATCCCGGTCAAAAACCACACCGGCTGATTACTGTCGGGTTTTGAATACCTTTGAAATCAACACAAAATCATTGGAGAACAAAATGTCTAAGTATGAAATGGGCCGCGATATCGGCGAATTGCTTGCCCGAGTTGAAAACCTAGAACTGAGACTTGCTGAACTAGAAGGGTGCAGTTGCGCAGAAAGCGACGACGTCGAAGGCAATTTAAGGCAGTTGACGGAAAAAGAAATAAAGGGAAACGAGCAAGCAAAAACCAGCTACTGCCTTTACATGGTTGGCGGTTTCGTCGGCAAAGCCTGCCCAACAATCAAAATTGGCGATTTTCTATGCGTGACTCCGTGTCCGCCATGCCACGATATTTCCAGACTGAATCTCAATGATTCCAAGGGAAATTTCATGTGTACCGTAATTGTTCGACCGGGTGCGGCGGGAAGATGCACGGGTTGCCCTCCTGGTGGACACAAGTTCATTTGGTCCTAAACGCCAGCACATAGTAAGTGCTAATAAGGCCAATTTCGGTGACTTCTAGGGCGTTTAATCGCGGCAAGTCACCGATCTTTCGACCGGATGAACCCTTGAAACTCGTGCATTCATCTCCAAATAGTGATATCATAATAATATCACAAAGGGATCGTGTGCATGACTGAACCAACCAATATCAACAAATCCCGCAAAGCGTATGTCTTGTCTGGGATCGCAATGCTGGTCGTCTTGATCCTTGTCATTCCGGCAGGTGTCCTTGCATTCATTGCCGCCGCGAAATCTGGATCGATCGCGGCTGAGTTGACGGTTGTTTTCATAACCGCTTTGGTGTCAGCTTTCATCGCCGTTGGCTTCTTTTTGAACCAACCCAAACAAGCCCACGTCCTGACGTTGTTCGGCGCCTACCGAGGCACGGATGCGACCGCTGGATTGCGGTGGACACTGCCATTCTATTATCCGCGCATAAAAGTTTCGACTCGCCTCAACAATTTTGAAAGCGGACGTAGCAAAGTTAACGACGCAATTGGCAATCCAATCGAGATCAGCGCCATCGTCGTTTGGCGGGTTGTCGATCCGGTTTGCGCCGTGTTTGAGGTTGAAGATTATGACGCCTATGTCGTGACCCAAACGGAAAGCGCGGTTCGATCTTTGGCCAGCAAGTATCCCTATGACTTTGGCCTGAACGATGACCATGACGGGCGTTCACTGCGCGGGGATACCGCAAATGTGGCCGAAGAAATGATGCAAGCGATCCAAGACCGAGTAGCTGAAGCCGGGATAGAGATTGTTGAGGCACGGATCAACCACCTTGCCTATGCGACCGAAATCGCGGCCGCGATGCTGAAACGCCAACAGGCCAGCGCGTTGCTTGATGCCCGTGAAACCATCGTAAAAGGCACCGTTTCAATCGTGAACAGCGCGATCAAACAGCTTGAGGCAACCGACGGCATTGAACTTGACCCCGAACGCAAGGCGGCCATGGTGTCGAACCTTATGGTCGTTCTGTCTAGTGGTGCCGAGCCGACGCCCGTTATCAACGCAGGTAGTCTCTATTGATCGATGTCTAAGCGCAAAGCATATCCTCTCCGCCTCTCGGAAGACATCCTAGAGGCGGTCAGCCGTTGGGCCGATGACGATCTACGCTCAGTCAATGCGCAGATCGAATACCTTTTAAGAGACGCTGTTTGGCGTGCTGGACGGTTGAAGCGAAACGAAGAACCCGTGCCAAAATCAGGGCCGGCACCCAAGGAATAGGTCTTGCCAATGAACAGGGTCAACGGGCAGACTTGGTCAAAACAATCCGAGGTCAAATGGACGAAGAAACAGCCCCCCTGCCAAGTGTAGATACCGTCGAAATCGGTCAGGGCTTGATCGAAGATCTGTCGGGTTTTCTTGTCAGTTTGTTGCGGCCATGGAACGCGTACCAGGTTCTCATCGTCATGGGATTGGTCCTTGTCGCGTTTGTTTTATCGCGCTGGCTTGCCCCAAAGTATCACGATTGGCTGCGCACCCGTGAAGGGTGGAGCATGGCGCGTCGGCGCTGGGCCGTTGTGATCCATAAGCGGTTGCTTCTGATCTTTTTTGTGGCCCTCGTTTGGTTGGTTATCCCGCTTATGCGTGAATTGACGTGGCCGTCGCGCAGTTACCTTTTGGGGATCATTGGCAATCTGGCATTCGCATGGCTGGTGGTTGCTTTTGCGACGCGATTGATTGCCAACACGTTCCTGCGCCAATTGGTACGGGGCAGCGCTTGGGTTTGGATTACCCTTAGCATTCTCGGCCTGACGGATGTGTTTGTCCGATTGACGGACAGTCTGTCGCTTGATCTGGGCAATCTGCGCATATCCGTTTGGATCATTCTGCAGGCCGTTTTTATCCTAGGTTTGATGTTTATCGCAGCACGGTTTGTGTCGCGCAGCGTGGGGGATCGCATCCAGTCGAACCCTGATCTCAGCCCATCGATGCAGGTGTTGTCGATCAAGATTCTGCAAATCACCCTCTATGGCGCGGCCTTTTTTATCGGCCTGCGGGCCGTTGGCGTTGATCTGACGGGGCTTGCGGTTTTGTCCGGTGCTATTGGTGTCGGCCTTGGCTTTGGTTTGCAAAAGGTTGTTTCGAACCTTGTTTCGGGTGTCATTATCCTTTTGGATAAGTCGATAAAACCTGGGGATGTGATCAGCCTGGGCGAGACGTTTGGGTGGATCAAAAGCCTCGGGGCGCGGTATGTCAGCGTTGTGACGCGGGACGGTAAGGAATATCTCATTCCGAACGAAGACCTGATCACGGGACAGGTTGTGAACTGGTCACATTCCGATGACTTCGTGCGTCTTGATATCCATTTTGGCACGTCATATGGCGACGATCCGCACCGCGTACGGGCCTTGGCGATTGAGGCTGCGAAATCTGTGGACCGCGTTTTAAGCAGCAAAAACCCCGTTTGCCACATCGTAGGATTCGGTGACAGCGCGGTTGATTATGTCCTGCGCTTCTGGATCAAAGACCCAACAGGGGGTCTGACCAACATTCGAGGCAACGTTTATCTGGCGCTTTGGGATCAATTTCACGCAAACGGCATATCAATTCCGTTCCCACAGCGCGAAGTGCGCCTTTTAGGTGACAGTCCAGAGGTTGACGTGTCCCCCTTGGCCCCTTAGGTGCATTGAGCTTTCAAATTGCCAGTGCTATTTTGAGGCAAGCCCAGCGCCGGGGCCCGGACGGCGCGATCGACTAGGAGGACAATGTCCTGTCATTGCACGTTGATGCGGCAAATACCGCATATAAGGGGATCCCGCTAATGGGCGCGTCTCTTGAAACCCCAAGCCAAAAAATGCTGGCTCTCATTCTCACTTCACTAGATGAAAACAAGGCCGAAGACATCGTGCAGATTGATCTGCAGGGCAAATCGAGCATTGCGGATCACATGGTGGTTTGTTCTGGCCGTTCATCGCGTCAGGTCGCGGCTTTGGCTGATCGACTGGCCGAAGAAATCAAGCACGAGCTTGACGTCTTTTCAAAGACAGAAGGCAAGGAAACCGGCGATTGGGTTCTGATCGATGCAGGCGATGTTATCGTCCACATCTTCCGTCCAGAAGTCCGCGAGTTTTATCAGCTCGAAAAAATGTGGTTGCCAGCTGGCGGCCCGGCTGCCTGATTTAGGTCTGTCGTGACACGCTGTAGCATCAGCGCAATGGGCCGGTTACGCGCCGGCCCCGAAAGAGACCTTATCGCCGATTATTCCCAGCGGTTTGACCGAATAGGTCGTGCGCTGGGACTTGGCCCGCTTAGCATCATCGAAGTCGAAGACAAAAAGAACGGTGGCATGGCGACCGAGGCCCCGCTTTTGCGCAGCACGATCCCTGTTGGGTCGGTGATTGTGACACTTGATGAGCGCGGCAAGCTTCTTAAGTCACCCGATTTTGCACGAAAGCTGGCAAGCTGGCGCGACGGTGGCCGCAGCAACATCGCCTTTGTGATCGGCGGTGCAGACGGCATCGACCCGTCGTTGCGTGCGGACGCTGATTTTAGCATCTCATTTGGGGCGATGGTCTGGCCGCATATGCTAGCGCGTGTCATGCTGTGCGAACAGTTGTATCGCGCATCCACAATCCTTGCCGGATCACCGTATCACCGAACATAGGGCCACGGCGCGAAGGGGCGGCACGACATGTTAGACATATTTCTGCAAACGTTACCCTTTTTCGCGATTATTGCCGTCGGTTTTGGCGCCGCAAAAATCGGGATGTTTCCCCCTGCGGCGACGGTTTACCTTACCAAGTTCGTGTTCTACTTCGCGCTGTCGTCCATGCTGTTCAGCTTTTCCGCAGGGCAGAAAATTTCGACGATCCTGAATTGGGACGTCGTGATGGCCTATCTATGCGGCACGATTGTTGTTTACGTGCTGGCAACCGTCGTCGCAATGATCCGCCGCATCGGGATCGCGGAAGGTGCGATCGAAGCGCAATGCGCCGTCATCGGCAACGTCGGTTTTCTAGGTATCCCGCTATTGGCGCTATTGCTCGGCCCGCAAGCGCTTGGCCCCATTCTGTTGGTGTTGTCGGTGGACCTTTTGGTGTTCAGCAGCTTGATCGTGATCCTTATAACCGGATCACAACAGGGGCGTGTTGGGTTCGCGATATTTGCCACGATCTTCAAAGGGCTTGTGCGCAATCCGATGATCGTTGCCATTGCGCTTGGCTTTGTCTGGTCAGGCTTGTCACTGCCTTTGCCGACACCGTTTCAATCGTTCCTCGATCTTCTGGGCGGCGCAGCCACGCCGGGGGCGTTGTTTGCCATTGGTGCGTCCCTTGCCCCCAAATCGTCCGAGCGTTTCGCGGTCGCGGGGTGGCTTTCGTTCGCAAAGCTTTTCGTTCATCCATTGGCGGTCGCCGTGGCTGCATTTTGGGTGTTTGACCTAAGCGCGTACAACGCCGGTGTTATCGTCGCCGCGTCAGCCCTTCCGGTGGCTGGAAACGTCTTCATGTTGGCACAGCACTACGGTGTCGCTCCCCAACGGGCGTCCGCGTCGATCTTGATTTCAACCGTGTTCAGCATTCTGACAGTGTCGCTTGTCGTCGCGTGGGTTTCGATCTGACGGCCCTTGCCCTGTCGGAGAACTTCGCCTAGCGATATTGAAACAAACAGTGAGGGTCCAATCGTGAAAACAGTTTCCGAGAATAAGTGCTTTGACGGCATACAGGGGGTCTACACCCACAGTTCAACCGCGACGAAAACGGACATGACTTTCGGGCTGTTTCTGCCGCAAGAAGCCCAAGTCGGACCCGTCCCGATCCTGTGGTATCTTTCCGGTTTGACTTGCACCCATGAAAACGCGATGGCAAAAGCCGGCGCGCAGGCTTGGGCCGCTGAGCAGGGTATCGCTTTGGTGTTTCCCGACACCTCTCCGCGTGGCGAAGGTGTGCCGAATGACGATGCCTACGATCTCGGCCAAGGCGCTGGGTTCTATGTGAACGCGACGCAAGCGCCGTGGTCTGAGACCTTTCAAATGTGGGACTATATCGCCGAAGAACTGCCTGCGCTTCTAGGAAAAAACTTCCCGATTGATCTTGATCGTCAATCCATCACTGGGCACTCGATGGGTGGCCATGGGGCGTTGACTCTTGCGATGTCGCTCAAGGATCGCTTCCGCAGCGTGTCCGCGTTTTCACCGATCTGCAATCCAACCGGATCAGACTGGGGTAAAAAGCAACTGACGGCCTATCTTGGCACCAACGAAAGCAAATGGGTGGCGCATGATGCCAGCCTTCTAATGGCAGAGACCGGCTTTGACGGGCCGGTTCTGATCGACATCGGCACGGACGATCAGTTTATGTCGCTGTTGAAGCCCGAGACCCTGTCCCAAGCCATGGCCAGCACACGCCAAGAGGGTCAGTTTCGGATGCAAAAAGGGTACGATCACAGCTATTTCTTTGTTTCGACCTTCATCGAGGACCATATCGCCTTTCACGCGGACGCGCTTTACGCATGACAACCCTGTTCATTGATGCCGACGCGTGCCCCGTAAAAGCTGAAGCTGAAAAAGTCGCAACGCGTCAAAAAGTTGAGATGAAATTGGTCTGCAACGGCGGCTTGCGCATGTCGCAAAACCCGTTGGTTGAAGTTGTTATTGTTCCGGACGGTCCTGACATCGCGGACATGTGGATCGCTGACAGGGCCAAAAAGGGCGACGTGGTCGTCACGGGGGACATCCCCTTGGCTGCAAAATGTGTGGCCTCTGGAGCCGAGGTTCTACGCCACAACGGTGACCGCTTTACCGAGGCCAACGTTGGCCAACAGCTTGCGATGCGCGATCTAATGACCGACCTGCGCGCCGCCGATCCCTTTCGCCAAGGCGGTGGCAAGGCGTTCTCCAAGACCGACAGGTCGCGTTTTCTTGATGCGTTGGAACGGGCCTTGCGTGCGGCGAAAGCTGTTAGCGCGACGTAGCCAGTATCAGGGCCAATGACGGCCCCGAAACTGGTTTTTGCCTATACCGCCGCCAAGCCACGTTCGAATTCTGCAATCAGCTCGTCAATCTTTTCCAAACCGACGGAGACACGGAAAAACCCTTCGGTGATGCCAATCGCAGCGCGTTCTTCTTCGCTTAGGGCGCGATGTGAGCTTGAAGGGGGATGCGACAGTGTTGTTCCCACATCGCCCAAGGTCGGCGCAAAGGCGAGGTTCTCGGCCCCAAGTGTAAAGGCATTTGCGGCCGTGCGGCCTCCGACCAATTCAAAACTGACCATATTGCAGCCGACACCTTGCAGCACGGCCTGCGCGCGCGCGGCGTCGGGATGGTCGTTGCGGGTCGGGTAAAGCACTTTGCGCACCTTTGGTTGGCCTGCCAAATAGCTAGCAAGTTTCGCCGCGTTTTCTTGCGTGCGCTCAAACCGCAACTCGAAAGACAGCAAACCGCGTTCGGCAAGCCAGCAATCAAAAGGACTGGCCGTAAGGCCTGTCGTGACCGCAAAAGTGTGCAGCCGTGTGTTCAATTCCGCAGACTTGGCGACGACGTACCCAAGGGTCACATCCGAATGGCCCGCCATCAGTTTTGTGACGGAATGGACAACGATATCGGCCCCCCGCTCGAGCGGGCGCACAGCAAGCGGCGTGGTAAACGTGTTGTCCACAGCCAAGAGTATCCCGCGCTCATTGCACAGGGCCGCGATCCCATCGAGATCAGCAATGCGGATTGTCGGATTGGACACCAGTTCGATCAACACAAGTTTGGTGTTCGGCGTGATCGCACCCGCAATGGCATCAACGGAAGTCGGATCCGCCAAGGTTGTTTCAATCCCTAGGCGCGGCAGGTCTTCCTTCATCAAGCGCAGCGAGCGCCCGTAGAGCTGATCGCCGCCAATGATGTGATCACCGCTTTGCAGTAGCCCCATCACAACCGCAGTCACAGCCGCCATGCCCGAACCGACGATGATCCCGCCGTCAGCGCCTTCTAGCGCGTCAATGCGTTGGGCCAGAACGTCGGCGTTTGGATGGCCTTCGCGGGCGTAGGTATAGCCCTGTGCGCGGCCTTCGTATTGGTCATCCAGCGCATCTGGCGTGGTCGACGCATAGACGACGGACGGCATTATGGGGGTCACAACCGGCTTTGATGTCGAAAGCGGCACGCCCGTTGGTCGCATAACGGTTTTCTTGGTCATTCCTACGCCTTTCGGATGATCTTTTGCGCAACGTATTGCGCGACCGCTGAACTGTCCATCGCCCGCCGCCATTTTTGGACACTCCTACAAACGACCGGACGAGTGTCGTAATTGAAGGCGACCAACGCAGGCCGGCCGCAGAGATTAAACACTAAAAAACGAGGGTCATCATGTTATCGAAAACCATGTCGCCAAATCTGGCAGGTGCGTTGTGCGCCCTAACTGCAGCGGTGTTTTTTTCGGTCAACGATATGGCCATCAAAGTGTTGTCGGGGGACTATGCCCTTCACCAAGTCGTCCTGATCCGATCACTTATAGGCATGACCCTTTGGGCCTTGCTGATCATGCCGTTCAGCGGCGGGTGGCAGGTGGTAAAGACGAAACGCCCCGTGATGCATTTCATCCGAGGGTTCTGCGTCGTTTTCGCGAATATGTGCTTCTTCCTCGGCCTCGCCGTGCTGCCTTTGGCCGAGGCCGTCGCAATCTTTTTCGTCAGCCCCTTGATCATCACGGTTTTTTCGGTGCTTTTCTTGGGCGAAAAGGTTGGCCCATGGCGGTGGGCAGCGATTGCCATTGGCTTGGTCGGCGTCATCGTGATCGTTGACCCGCGCGGCGCGACGTTTCAAATCGCCTCAATTCTGCCGCTGCTGGCCGCAACCAGCTATGCGCTTCTCCATATTCTGACGCGCAAGATCGGCAAGACCGAAAGCGCAGCGACCATGCTGTTTTACATCCAGCTGACCTTTATCCTGACGAGCGGTGCCATTGGTTTGGCGCTGGGGGATGGACGGTATTCGGGCAATGGTGATCTGTCGGTTGAATTCCTGACGCGCAGCTGGGCCACCCCTGCGTTGACGGACTGGTGGATATTCGTCGCGATTGGCATTGGCAGCACGGCGGGGGGGTATCTGATCTCGCAAGCTTACCGCCTGTCCGAGGCCGCCTTTGCGGCGCCGTTTGAATATCTTGCGATGCCGTTGGCGATTTTATGGGGGGTTCTCGTGTTTGGCGAATGGCCCGATCTCAACGGTTGGAGCGGTATAGCCTTGATCATTGGCTCGGGTCTTGTTCTTCTGTGGCGCGAAGCGCTTGGCAAACGACTGCTCAGCAAACGATCACCGCGGTTGCGCAGGTAGCCGCCAGAAATGGATGACCCCTATGACGCCCGAAGCGGTGATTTTTGACATTGGCAATGTGCTGCTCGAATGGCAGCCCGAACGATACTACGACAGCGTAATCGGCGAAAAACGCCGCAAGGAAATGTTCGCGACCGTTGATCTTCACGGCATGAACGACCGTGTTGATCTGGGTGAAAATTTCACCGACGTGATTTATGAAACAGCCGAGGTGTATCCCGCCTTTCGCGAAGAAATCCGTATGTGGCACGACAAGTGGATTCATATGGCGTCACCTGCGATTGATCATTCGGTGCGGTTGGTGCGTGCGTTGCGGACCAAAGGCATGCCCGTTTTCGCCCTGACCAACTTTGGCATCCAAAGTTTTGACTACGCCGAAACCAAATACCCGTTCTTGGGCGAATTTGATAAACGCTACATTTCAGGCCATATGGGCGTCATAAAACCCGATCCAAAAATCTACGACATGCTGGAACAAGACTGCGGCGTCCCCCCCGAGGCGCTGCTGTTTGCAGATGACCGCGATGACAATATCGCCATGGCCCGTGCGCGCGGCTGGCAGGCGCATTTGTTCGTGACCCCGCAAGGCTGGGCGGATGAACTTGTCGCCAAGGGGCTTTTGACAGCGGACGAAGCCGTATGAGCCAACCAGACTTTATCCCTTTCGACCAAGGCGACCGCATTCTTGACTGGATCGGTCTGACCAAAGCGCTTGAAGCCGCCCACGGCCTGCCCAAAGCCGAAATCAACGACACGCTACTTTATCGCGGTAAAGACACGCTTTTATCACGGGCGGCGTGGATCGACGGCTTGGGCATCTTGGTGAAATCCGCGACGGTGTTTCCCGGCAACCACGATCTTGGCAAACCTATGATCCATGGCAGCGTTAGCCTGCTTGATGACAAGGACGGTGACCTGTCTGCTTATCTCGATTTCAGACTGGTGACCAAGTGGAAAACAGCGGGCGACAGTCTGCTTGGGGCCCTTAAACTGGCGCGCCCCGACAGTCGTAAGATCCTGATCGTTGGTGCTGGCGAAGTGGCTAGCAACTTGCGCCAAGCTTACGGCGCGGGGTTTCCCGATGCCGAATTTACCATCTGGAACCGCACAAAATCAAAGGCGCAAGACATCGCCAGGCAGTTCGCGAACACCACGGTCGCCGACGATCTGGAAGCCGCTGTGTCGGGTGCCGATATCATCACGTCCGCGACCATGGTGTCAGACCCGATCATCAAGGGTGACTGGTTGCGCCCGGGTCAACACGTTGATCTTATCGGGGCCTACCGCCCTGACATGCGCGAGGTTGACGACAACGCGATGACCCGCAGTTCGGTCTTCGTCGATAGCTTTGCAACCACGGTTGGCCACATAGGAGAGTTGATTTTCCCGATGGAAAACGGTGCCATAACGGCCAGCGACATCAGGGCCGACTATTACGATATCGCCAATATGCGCCGCACCAGTGACGACGAAATCACGCTGTTCAAGAACGGAGGCGGGGCGCATCTCGATCTGATGACCAGTCACTACATTCTTCAACAATGGAGACAGGCATGACCCCTCTGGTTTGGGCCCTCGTGGTGCTGGCGGTGGTTGTCATCGCCCTCTTGTTAACCCCTTGGCTGGTTGAGAGGTCGCGCACGCCCATGCATGTCGAAGAAGCCCGCATCAAAGCACCGGGTGAATTCGCAGAATTGCCGTCGGGCGTGACCCACTATCGCTGGTTTGGTCCTAAAGGCGGCCCATTGATCGTCTGCGTCCACGGCCTAAGCACGCCGGGTTTCGGCTACGTCGGCCTTGCGACCGCGCTGTCGATGAAGGGCTATCGTGTCCTGACCTATGATCTCTATGGGCGCGGGTATTCGGACAATACTTCGGGCCATCAGGACATCGGGTTCTTCTTGACCCAGCTTGATGAATTGCTTGATCATTTGGGCGTGACCAAACAGTTCTCGATCTTTGGGTATTCAATGGGCGGGCTGATTGCGACCGCCTATACTGAACGCTCTCCGTCGCGGATCAAGACCATGATGTTGATCGCGGCGGCTGGCGTCGCGCCCCCGCGCGCAGGGACCGGCGGGTTGGCCAAATTGCAGGCCGTTCCATTTTTGAACCGATGGGTGGGGGTCGTCTTTGGCGGACGCGCGCTGCGCCGCTACATCAACGCAGAAGTCGGCGCCGACAGTGTGCGGGATCGCCAAATCGAACAAACGCATCGCCGTGGGTTTTGGCCCGCGCTGATGTCCAGCCAGCGCTACGTGCTTAGTGAAGATTATGAAAGCAAACACAGAAAGATCGCAGACCTTAATATCCCCGTCCTCGCGATCTGGGCGCGCAATGATCAGGTTATTCCGATTGAGGCTCTGGGAATCTTCGCGCAATGGAACCGAGGCGCTCGACAAGACATTCTAGAAGACGCACAGCACGGGTTGACGTATTCACACCCAAAAGACGTGGCCGAGTTCTTTCTTAAAAACACTTAAGCAATGGCTTCATGTCGCCGTTCTTTGATCGGCAAATGCACAATGGCCGAGAACGCCCCGACGCCAATGCCGACCCACCAAACGGCCGTGTAGCCCCCCGTTAGGTCGTACATACGGCCGCCCAGCCAAACGCCGAGAAAACTGCCGAGTTGATGGCTGAAAAACACGATGCCATAGAGCGTCCCCATGTAGCGCAACCCATAGATATGCGCCACCAAGCCGCTTGTAAGCGGTACGGTCGCCAACCAAAGCGATCCCATAGAAACCGAAAACAGGATCACGGTAGTCGGTGTCATCGGGAACATGATGAACAGGGCGGCAAAAATCGTCCGACCAGTGTAAATCCCCGCGAGAAGATATTTCTTGGACCATCGATTGCCGGCCCACCCTGCGGCCAGAGTGCCGCCGATATTGGCCAGTCCAATCAGCGAAATCGAAACCGCCCCGAGAACAGATGTCGACGTGATGCCAATCGAATAGAGCGCACCGCCCGGTAATATCGGGCCACACATTTCGGTGACAAACGCCGGAAAGTGGGCCGTTACAAAGGCAAGCTGGTAGCCGCAACTGAAAAACCCAAGGAAGATCATCGTGAAAGTCGGATCTTTGAACGCCTTTATCAGAACGCTTCCCATGCTTTCTTCAAGCTCTTTACGGGTCGACGAGGGTGCCTTCATCATCGGTAAAGTAAGTAAGGTAAGGGCAATCGCGCCCGAGAAGATTACGAACACGGATTGCCAGCTCATTATCCCCAAAAGCGCCTCGGATATTGGAGCACCAAAGACCTGACCCGCACTGCCCGCCGCCGTGGCAATCGCCAGCGACATAGAGCGGTTCGCGTCTGACGACGCCCGCCCGACGATGGCCAATATGACGCCAAAGCCCATGCCTGCCACGCCGAACCCGATCGCGATGCTGTAAACCTGATGCGCCAGCGGGGTTACCGAACTGGCCGACATCAACAGACCGAAAACATAGGCGATGGCCCCCAGGATGATCGCTTTACGATCCCCAAGCTTTTCCGCAATTGCCCCAAATATCGGCTGACCGATCCCCCAAGCAAGGTTCTGGATCGCAATCGCAAGCGAAAATTCGACCCTGAGCCAGCCAAATTCTTCGGCAATCGGGATTTGGAACACACCAAAGCTGGCGCGCACTGCGAAGCTTACAAGGATGATAATAGAGCCAACGACTAAAACCGGCGTAATAAGAGGCGTGGATTTTTGCATGTAATTGTCCTCGGTCGCTTAATCGGGACGGGATTTGACGGGGCAGTCAATCTGCTTTGGGCCTCAGATACCCTTCAACGATTTGGTGCTGCTACCGCGATCCACGGTTGATGGTCGTTGTGTGGCGCGGTAAGCCGAGGCATGCCGAGCCTTTTGGAAATCTACGAAGCCCGTTGCCGCGAAGGTAACCTGACCCGCGATGCGGCGCAAGAAGCCGCTTTGCCGCATCTTGAGCGCATCCGCTTGGCGTTGTTGGAGCCTGTCAAGAAAGGCTGGTTCAAAAAGGCACCCCCTCCGCCAAAGGGTCTCTATCTTTGGGGCGGGGTCGGGCGCGGTAAGTCGATGTTGATGGACCTGTTTGTCGAAACCTGCCCAGCACCTGCGCGCCGCGTGCATTTCCATGCCTTTATGCAGGAAATTCATAGCGCCATGTATAAAGCGCGCGCCGACGGGATTGAAGATGCTTTGCGCCCTGTTGCGTCGGCGGTGGCGGACGACATCAGAGTTCTGGCGTTTGACGAGATGCAGATCACCGATATCACTGATGCGATGATCGTCGGGCGTCTGTTTGATTTGCTGCATCAGGCGGGGGTTGTCATTGTGACGACGTCGAACCGAGTGCCGGATGATCTCTATAAAAACGGACTGAACCGGCAGCTGTTTTTGCCGTTCATTGGTCGCCTGAAAGAACGGCTGATGGTTTGGGAGTTGGCCAGCCGGACGGATTATCGTCAGGATCGCCTGTCTGGCAGCTCGACGTATTTCACCCCGATAAACGCCCAATCACGCACGGCGATTGAGGCCGTTTGGAAAGACTTTACGGGCGGCCAATCCGCGCCGTTGATCCTAAAGGTGAAGGGGCGCGAGGTTTTGGTACCGCATTTTCGAAACGGCGTTGCGCGGGCAAGCTTTTTTGATCTGTGCGGCAAGCTTTTGGGGGCTGCGGATTATTTAGCTTTGGCTGACGCTGTTAACGTGTTGGTGCTTGAAAACGTTCCGACCTTGTCGCGCCACAACTTCAACGAAGCCAAGCGGTTTGTGACGTTGATTGACGCGCTATATGAGGCCAAAGTCAGGTTGATCTGTTCAGCCGCGTCAAAGCCCGAGACACTATACATCGAAGGCGAGGGTGTGTTTGAATTTGAACGCACCGCCAGTCGTTTGCGCGAAATGCAAGCGGACGATTGGGGGCAATAGGTTTTGGGGGCGCTGCCCCCTCGGCCTACGGCCTCACCCCCGAGGTAATTTTGGCAAGATAAAGCCTAAGTGTGGTTTTTGAGGATGCCACCAGCGAGATAGAGCGATCCGCATATCAGGATGCGTGCATCCGGGGTTTTGGCTGAGATATTGGCGACGGCGTCGGCGACGCTTTCAGACGTTGACGACGGGATTCCCGCGACGGTGGCATAGCGCGCTGTGTCGATGGCGGGCAGGGTATTGGTTTCGCGTGGAATGGAGACACCTATCAGGCTGGCCGCATAAGGCACGATGGGTGCAAGGTAGCCTGAGACGTCCTTGGTGTTCATCATCCCGCACACAAGGTGGGTTTCGCGCTTTGTCAGGCGGGACAACGTTTCGGCCAGTGTTTTTCCGCAAGCTGCGTTGTGACCGCCATCGAGCCAGAATTCGGCGTTTGGTGCGGCGTCCAACAGAGGCCCGGACTGCAATTTTTGCATGCGGGCGGGCCATATGGCTTTGGTTACTGCGGCTTCGCAGGCGGTTTCGTTGAAGCCTAAGTGGCGCAGGGCGGCGATTGCGACGCCTGCGTTTTGGAACTGGTGTGCGCCCATAAGAGATGGCGGGGGCAGATCAAGCAGGCCGGATTCGTCTTGATAGACAAGGCGTCCGCGCTCTTCGGCCACGTGCCAGTGTTGCCCTTCGGCAAGGACCGGCGCGCCGAGGTGTGTGATGCGGGCTTCAATCACGTCCATCGCGTCGTCGCTTTGTCGGGCAACGATGCATGGGATGCCTCGTTTTAGGATGCCCGCTTTTTCGCCGGCGATTTCAGCCACGGTTTCCCCAAGAAATTGAGGATGGTCATAGGAGACCGGCGTGATGATCGTAAGTGCGGGTTTGTCGACAACATTAGTGGCGTCTAAGCGCCCACCTAGCCCGACCTCGAGCAGGACAAAATCAGCGGGGGTGCGCGCGAAGGCGAGAATGGCCGCGACAGTTGTGATTTCGAAATAGGTGATGCTTTCGGTGCCGTTGGCCACGTAGCATTCGTCTAGAACCTTCGTCAGGTCGTCTTCTGAGATCAGCTTGCCTGCCAAGCGGATGCGTTCGTGAAAGCGCGCAAGGTGGGGCGAAGTATAGGCGTGAACCCGTTTGCCAGCCGCCTCAAGCCCTGCGCGGATCATCGCTTGGGTCGAGCCTTTGCCGTTGGTTCCCGCGATATGGATCACCGGTGGCAGGTCGTTTTGCGGATTGCCCAAGCGGTCGAGCAAACGCCAGACCCGATCGAGGGTCAGATCGATAATCTTGGGGTGCAGCGCCATCATCCGTTCAAGGATGACGTCCGATGAAGGGGGCGTCATTCTGGTGCGTCGGCGGTTTCAGGGTCAGACGTTGGGGCGGGCAGATCGCCTTTGATCGCCGGGCTATTGCCCATCAACATACGAACGATGGTGATCAATTCCTCGCGCATTTCGGTGCGTTTGGTCACGCGGTCCAACATGCCGTGATCAAGCAGGTATTCGGCGCGCTGGAAGCCTTCGGGCAGTTTTTCGCGGATGGTTTGTTCGATCACGCGCGGACCTGCGAAACATATCAACGCATTCGGTTCGGCAATTTGCACGTCCCCGAGCATCGCATATGAGGCTGTGACACCGCCCGTCGTCGGATGGGTCAAAACAACGATGTAAGGAAGCTTGGCTTCTTTCAGCATCTGCACCGCAACGGTCGTGCGGGGCATCTGCATGAGGGACAGGATGCCTTCCTGCATACGCGCACCGCCTGCGGCTGAGAACAATACAAGCGGGCGCTTTAGGTCGACTGCGCGCTGTGCAGCCGCGATGATCGCGTTGCCCACATACATGCCCATGGACCCGCCCATAAAGCTAAAGTCCTGACCTGCAGCCACAATCGGCGTGCGGCCAATTTCGCCCTCAACAACCAGCATAGCTTCTTTTTCGCTGGTTTTCTTTTGGGCCGCTTTCATGCGTTCAGGATATTTTTTTTGATCCTTAAACAGCAAAGGATCAGCCACCGGTTCGGGCACATTGACGTCAACGAAGATGCCACCATCAAACAGCGCTTCAAATCGCGCGCGGGGTGTGATGGCCATATGGTGATCGCAATTCGTGCAGACGTTCTGATTGTCTGCCAATTCGCGGTGAAACAGCATTGTGCCGCATTCGTCGCATTTCTTCCAAAGGTTTTCGGGCACTTCGCGGCGCGAGAAAATGGAATTAATCCGAGGGCGGACGTAGTTTGAGATCCAGTTCATTGGACTTCCCTGAGTGCGTTGTCAGGACTCTAAATAGGCGGCCTTGCGACCAGTTGCAATCCAAAGCGCGGTATCAGGCTTGTCTGAAAGCAAACTGTCAATTATTCCCTTGGTGACGACTTTGGGAGAAGCCGCGCGGCACCACGAATAAAGCCACCAAAAAGCGCGCTTGAAATACGACGATGAGAACACCTTGAAACGCAATATGGTCCTTTGGGCCGTGATATTGCTGACAGCCTGTTCTGGCGCAGACTTATCGGGTCTGGCGACGCCGGGCGACGTTGTGCGCGCAATGAACGTACGAAACGGCGACGTGACCGTTGCGGCACCCTCGGGATTTTGCATCGAAACAGGCCTTAGCAGGCCTGACGACGGGTTTGTCGTAATGGGGGGATGCGATGTGATCACCCACGGCCAAGTCTTCGGGCCAGTCAACAACGCGATCATTGTCGTTTCGGTTTCAGCCGAACGCGCAGATGGCGTGGCGAGCGAAAGCAGGTTGGCGTCGCTGGTGGCGGGCAAAGGGGTTCTGAAAGCCAAGTCGATTGAGGGGGTCAGCCTTGTTCAGGTGGCCTCGGGCGGGGATGCGTTCGTCCCCGGAGGAGACCCGATGAATTGGCAAGGGGTTGCCACGATCAATGGCTATTTGGTGTTGATGAGCGTCTATTCAGAACAGGACGGCACGGCCAGCAAAACGTCGGGCGGTGATTTGATAGTCACGCTGGCGCAGGTGATCCGGCTGAACAGTCCGTTTAGAATGTTGCCAAAGCCACCAAAATTAAGGCCAACTTAAACCAAAGCCGGCAATTTGCCGCTTTGTAAGGCGGCGGCGTTTCAGTAAAGACTACATCTAAGTTTTAGGTTTAATTCGGGTCCACATGGCAGAGTCCAGAAAAACAATGATCGCAGACTGGTTCTATTCGGGCCTCTTGCGTCTTTGGAATCGTGCGGCCGTGCGCGCGGACACGGCCGATATTGGCAAGCTGCGCAACCAGCGGACGCGGGCGCGTGTTCTGCGCTATCATTTGAACCGATTGATCCATGTGGCCGACAACAGGCTGGCATTGCCGTTGATCGGGTCAACCGCGATCCAGAAACCCTATGATGCCGACTGGGCATGGCGGCCTGAGATTTTTCGCGGATCGCTTCCGGTGCCCGGCATGTCTTCTGTCGAAAGCAAAACCAAAATGGGCGAGCAGGTGACCCTGTTCCACGATTGTGTCGAATCCGAGCTGACATTACGCCAATTGCGCAATACGCGTGAAGAAGATCTGGCACCTTATGGTCTTCGCATGGATGTGTTCCGGTTTGATGGCTCGTTTCTGT
>Ga0316204_10004120_pt1 | contig 27008 bp, 25 predicted proteins | sample 6monrhotite_MG_2_FD_205661 | JGI IMG/M metagenome (GOLD analysis project Ga0316204, IMG submission 205661) | Microbial mat bacterial communities from mineral coupon in-situ incubated in ocean water Damariscotta River, Maine, United States -... | ecosystem: Environmental > Aquatic > Marine >...
GCGGCGACCAGCGCGGTGCTTTTGATCAGCGTGTTGAGGTTCACCCCCAGCGGCCGGATCATCAGGCGCATGGCTTGCGGCAGGACCACATTGCGCATCGCTTGCCACTTGCTCATGCCGAGGGTTCGGGCGGCCTCGCCCTGCCCCTTGTCAACCGAGATAATGGCACCGCGCATGGTCTCGGTCATATAGGCGCCAACATTGACGCCAAGGCCAATGACACCCGCCTCAAATGCATCCAGCTGGATGCCGATCTGCGGGCCGCCAAAATATAGGATAAACAGCTGGATCAGCGCCGGAGTGCCGCGAAACAGGCTGACATAGGCGGCACCCAGAAACCGCAACAGCGGGAACCGCGACAGTCGGGCGGCAGTGCCGAGTATGGCGCAGGTCACCCCCAACAGAGCTGTCAACACCGACAGCAGTATGGTTATCCAGGCCGCATCCAGAAAGAAGGGAAAGACCCGTTGCATCAAGGCATAATCCACTGGCGTCTGTCTCCTTGAGCCGCGCTTTTCTGTGCCGGCCTCTCTAAGGAAAGGCAACAGCATCTAAAACGGCCCCATTCATTGCTCTAATAGAGCCCTGAACGGGGCCGCATCTTAGCTGGTTTAGCGAATGTCGCCGCCAACCCATTTGTTAGCAATCTCAAGATAGGTGCCATCTTCCATCATCGCGTCCAGCGCGCCTTGCATGGCAGCCGCCAGCTCTGGGCTGCCCTTGCGGATGGCGATACCGGCGCCGAATTCTTCGGTCTCGAAATCGGTAATCATGACATAGTCTTGACCGGTCTCTTTCATCGCCAGAATAGCGGCGATCGAGTCATTGACGATGACATCAACGCGGCCATGCTCAAGCTCCAGCAGCAGCTCGGGCAGACCCTTGTAAGTGCGCACGTCATAGCCCATTTCACGGGCCCAGGCCTCATGGGTTTCGCCCAGGGTCAGGCCAACTTTGGCCTCGCTCAGTTCCGCAGCCGAGCTGATGCCGCCGGGTTTGGCAAAGATCGCGCGTTTGGTGGTGTAATAAGGGCCTACAAAATCAACCACCTGCTGACGTTCTTCGGTGATCGACATGGAGCCAACAATCGCGTCATATTTATTGGCCAGCAAACCGCCGATGATACCATCCCAAGCAGTGGTGACGATTTCAACTTCAACGCCCATACGTTTGGCGATCTCAGCCCCAACAGCCGGATCAAAGCCAACAACCTCGTTGCTGTCATTGACAAAGTTGAAGGGAGGGTAAGCGCCGCTCATGGCGATGCGGATGACGCCCGCTTCCTTAATTTTCCCAAGCTCTTCTGCCATTGCAAAGCTGGCAGTGGTGAGGCTGGTGGCCAGGGCTAAACCTGCGGCCAATGTGGTTTTCAAAAGCGTTCTACGCGATGTCATGGGTCTCTCCTATGTCGGTTCCCGATTGCTCTCTAGGGGGTCCGCTGCGCGTGCCTTGCCCCTTGGCATCTGTCAGGAAAGGCTTGCACAGCTTGCCCCATTGGACAAACAGATAACGGGAATGATTATTATTGTTAAAAACTATACCCCTTCCCCCTCTCCTGCTTTCTGCAGCCGTTCCGCTCTGCCCCTTGGCCCCTCCGCCTGGTTCTGCTAGGCCGCACAGACGAAAGTAACGCAAGGCTGATCACATGCAGAACACGCCAATCCAAGTGGTCGACCGGGACAACGGCCGGGTATTTGACGAAGTCATCCTGGGCGAAAAATGGATCCGCTGGGCCTATCAGGATGCCGGTTCCAGCCTGATAGAGCGCCTGTTGTTTCGCTCCTCCCTGATCAGCCGGTTGTTTGGACTGTGGTATGACAGCCCCCTGTCGCGCGGCAAGATCAACGCGGTGATTGATGAGCTGTCCATCGACATGGCAGAGGCAGTCAGACCTGCCGACGACTACACCTCCTTTAATGATTTTTTTGCCCGCCACCTTCGGCCTGAGGCGCGCCCCTATTCAGATGACCCTAGCGAGATTGTCGCCCCAGCCGATGGTCGGGTTCTGGTTTTTCCTAAGCTGGACAAGGATGTCTTTGTCCCGGTCAAAGGCCACCCGATGTCGATCACATCCATGCTGCCAGGCCTGTCAGAGCCGTTTCTGGGCGGGGCGCTGGCCATCGTGCGTCTTTGCCCGGCGGATTACCACCGCTATCATTTCCCCGCCTCTGGCCAGATTGAAACCACCCAAGAGCTTGCCGGCGCGCTGCATTCGGTCAACCCTATCGCTCTGGGGGCTGGGCCGGATGTTTTTGGTGAAAACAAGCGCTGTAACACTTTGATCAAAAACGATAAGATCGGCACCTATTGCTTTAGCGAAATTGGCGCCTTTGGGGTCGGCTCGATCATCAACACCACCTCCTCTGGCGCCGTGCGCAAGATGCAGGAAAAGGGCTATTTCAAGTTTGGCGGCTCTACCGTTGTGGTGGTCTTTCAGCCCGGTCAGGTCACCTTTAGCCCAGATCTGGTAGAAAACAGCGCCAAAGGCCTGGAAACCCTGGTCAAGGTCGGCCAGCCCTTAGCAACAGCGCCCCTGTAACAGCAAGCATCTAAAAGCCCGCGCACTGCTCTCTGTACCAGGCCTCTGCTCTCTGGCTTCAGCGCTCTGGCGGGATCGAATAGGTCATGGTGGAACGCGCCACCAGCTTATCTGACCCCTCAGAGAACATATGCACATCCCCCACTGCCAGGCTGCGGCCCAGTTTCAGCAACTGACCTTTGGCGATGATGTCGCGGCCGGCTTCTGGTTTACGCATAAAATCAAGTGAGCAATTGGTGGTCACTGCCAGCGCCTTGGCGCCCAGACGCGACAGCACCAGCGCATAGACCGTGACATCGGCCAGGGCAAACATCGACGGTCCAGAAACCGTACCGCCAGGGCGCAGATGGCGCTCTGCCACCTTCAAGCGCATGGTAATGCCCTCCATCGACAGTGCATCAACGGCAAAATCATCGGCCACTTGCGGAAAAATTTCATCCATATAGGCCTCAAGCCCTGCGACATCGAATGCCAAACCCATGCTTTTCCTCTCCCTCATTGCGCCCTAGTGTTCACCCGGAACCTAGGAGGAGAGCAAGATGGCAATTCTGGAACGTCACGACAAAAACGCGGTGGCTCATCTACAAATGAATGCACCCGAGCGGCTGAATGCCCTCTCGGATGAGATGCTGCAGGCGCTGCAGGCGCAGATTGATGTCCTGAAAGACGACACCAGCATCAAGGCGGTGATTCTGTCGGGCATAGGCAAAGCCTTTTGTGCTGGCCACGACATTCGCCAGATGACCGCAGGGCGCGCGACAGCGGATAAGGGACAGTCCTATTTTGAGGGGCTTTTTGCCCGCTGCACCTCGGTCATGCTGGGGCTGCAACAGCTGCCGCAGCCGGTCATTGCCCAGGTCCATGGCATTGCCACCGCTGCGGGCTGTCAGCTGGTTGCCTCTTGCGATCTCGCAATAGCCAGTGATGACTGCCGCTTTGGCGTCAATGGCGTCAACATCGGCTTGTTCTGCTCAACGCCCATGGTGGCCCTCTCCCGCAACATCCCCCGCAAACACGCCTTTGAACTGCTCACCACTGGCGAGTTCATGTCCGCCCCCCGCGCCGCTGAGCTGGGGCTGATCAACCGCGCCGTCCCCGCCGCGCAGCTGGAGGCAGAGACCCGCGCCCTGGCGGATAAGATCGCCTCCAAACTTGGTGCCGCCGTCAAGGTGGGCAAAGAAGCCTATTACCAGCAGCTAGAGATGCCCATTGAGGAGGCCTATGCCTATACCAGCGAGGTCATTGTCACCAACCTGATGCAGCCCGACACCGTTGAGGGCATGCAGGCCTTTATCGAAAAACGCAGCCCTGACTGGAAATAGAGACAATTTTTTCGAAAATTTTAGGCTTTGTTTACCATTCAGGATTTATTGTTTCTATATCGGGCCTTTTAATCGGGGCAAGATAATGGCAAAGATTGGGCACGGGTTACGACACAGGTCCTGACCCGGACACAATTTGGGCCGCTGAAGCGGAAGGTCCCTCCAACCGGGAATCTCTCTCCCCGGGCGACATTCCCGCTCAGCGGCCCCAAATTCCCCTCATCCAAAGAAAAATCGCCCATACTTTGGGCTATGCCGTCCTAACCTTTGGTGGGTTGTGCAAGGGATGGAAACAATGCCGCGCCTTCGGGGCTGTTGTTTCCCCCGCTAAAAAATCATGCATTCGGCCCCGGCCAGCGCGCTGAGAATATGCCGCGCGCGTCTTTGCGCTATTCTGCCCCTTTGCTGCCACATTTGAGCCTGCGCAATATTGCTTAAGGGCGCGCACTGCCCTATTTGCCCCCTATGACAGAGACATTACATATCGTGGGCGGCGGCATGGCCGGGTCCGAAGCAGCCTGGCAGGCAGCGAACATGGGCGTCAAAGTGGTAATCCACGAGATGCGGCCCAAAGTGGAAACCTTTGCCCATCAGACGGGCAATCTGGGCGAAATGGTCTGTTCCAATTCCTTCCGCTCGGATGACGATGAGCAAAACGCCGTTGGCCTGCTGCATTGGGAAATGCGCGCGGCAAATGGCGTGATCATGGCCACAGCCGAAGAACACCGCCTGCCTGCTGGTGGTGCCTTGGCGGTCGACCGCGAGCCCTTTGCCGAAACGGTGACAGCCAAGCTGAAAGCCCATCCCAATATCGAGATCTCCTACGAGGAAATCAGCGCCCTGCCAACGGACGGTCATTGGATCTTTGCCACCGGTCCCTTGACCTCTGTCCCTCTCGGCCAGGCCATCCAGGCTGAGACCGGCGCCGAGGCGCTTGCCTTCTTTGATGCAATCGCGCCAATCATCTATGCCGACAGCATCGACATGTCGAAAGCCTGGATGCAGTCTCGCTATGACAAGGGCGAAACCGAGGAAGAGCGCACCGCCTATCTCAACTGCCCGATGAGCAAAGACCAGTATGAGGCCTTTATCGACGCGCTGCTCGCCGCCGATAAGACCGAATTCCATGAAGGCGAAACCGCCGGTTATTTTGACGGCTGCCTTCCGATCGAGGTCATGGCCGAACGTGGCCGCGAGACCCTGCGCTTTGGTCCAATGAAACCCGTTGGCCTGACCAATCCACATCAGCCCGATGTCAAAGCCCACGCGGTGGTGCAGCTGCGCCGCGACAACGCGCTTGGCACCCTGTTCAATATCGTCGGCTTCCAGACCAAGATGAAATACGGCGCCCAAACAGAGGTGCTGCGGATGATCCCAGGGCTGGAAAACGCCAGCTTTGCCCGTCTTGGCGGGATCCATCGCAACACCTTCCTCAACTCCCCCACCCTGCTTGACGCCCAAATGCGGTTGAAATCAAAACCCCACCTGCGCTTTGCCGGACAGATCACCGGGGTTGAAGGCTACGTGGAAAGCGCGGCCATGGGGCTGCTGGCCGGTCGCATGGCCGCCGCCGAAATCCTCGGCCTTGAGCTGCCAGAAGTACCACAAGACAGCGCCATGGGGGCGCTGATCCATCACATCACCGGCGGAGCCGAGGCCAAGACCTTCCAGCCGATGAACGTGAACTTTGGCCTGTTTCAACCGGTTGAGGGCCTCAAAGGGGGCCGCCGCGGCCGCAAGGACCGCTACAAGGCCTATACGGATCGCGCCAAAACGGCCTGGACCAGCTGGCTGGATAACTTCGCCTGAACATCCTGAACACCAAGGGGGCAGATCCCGTGACCTTCATCACCCGCTTTGCCCCCTCTCCCACTGGCCCCTTGCACCTGGGCCATGCCTATTCCGCCCTACTGGCCCATGACATGGCTATGGCTGAGGGGGGCAAATTTCTGCTACGGATCGAAGACATTGACCAATCTCGTGCCCGCCCCCAGTGGGAAACACAGATCTATGAAGATCTGGAATGGCTTGGTTTGTGGTGGCCCAAACCGGTAATGCGCCAGTCAGAGCGCCAGTCAATCTACGATCAGGCTCTGGATCGTCTGTGGCAGTTGGGTCTCCTCTACCCTTGCACCTGCAATCGTAAAGACATCGCCGCCGCAGCTGCCGCCCCGCAGGAAGGTTCGCCTCTGCTGGGGCCAGACGGGGTAATCTACCCCGGAACATGCAGGGGGCCGTGGGAACAGGTCTTGTCTGATCAGCACCAACGCCCTCAAAATGTTCCCCTTAGGCTCGATATGGAAAAAGCGATCGGCATGGTGCCCGGCCTGTTTCAGAATCGCAGAGTGCCCGGAAAACCTTTTGCTAGCTTTGGCAGTTTTCTGGAGACTGGAAACGGACCAAATGGCGAACGGGGTCTCGTTGAATTCACCCCAGACAACATGGTTAAGACCATCGGCGACGTTGTTCTTTCCAGGCGCGGCATGGGAACCTCATACCATCTATCAGTGGTGTTGGACGATGCGGCGCAGGGCGTGAACCACGTCATTCGGGGCCAGGATCTCTTTGAAGCAACGCGGATACATATATTGCTTCAGGCCCTGTTGAACCTTCCCCATCCAACCTACCACCACCACAGCCTGATCCGCGACGAGGCGGGCAAACGCCTGGCCAAACGGGACGATGCCCGCGCCATTGCCACATACCGTCGGGAGGGCGCCAACCCGCAAGACATCCGCGAACTTGTCGGCCTGGGCTAACCTCCCCCTGTTTCATCTTTCTCCAAATACCTCCGCCGGAGGCAGCGGCGCGCCAGCGCCGCCCTTTTCTGCTGCGTGAGCCAAGGGCCTGCCCCTAGTCCATGGGCTTCATCAGCTCCACCTCTTCCCCGTCACGAACAGCTGTATAAAAACAGCTGCGCCGATTGGTGTGACAGGCGGGGCCGACCTGATGAACCAGCGCCAACAGACAATCCCGGTCACAATCAAGCCGCAGATCCACCAGGCTCTGAACATGACCCGAGCTTTCTCCCTTGACCCAAAATGCCTGGCGAGACCGGGACCAATAGGTCACTTTGCCGGTTTCCAGCGTTCTGGCAACGCTTTGCGCATTCATCCAGGCCATCATCAGAACCTCACCGCTCGCCTCATCCTGGGCAATACAGGGGATCAGACCCGCAGCGTCATACTTCAAATTATTGGGATCAAAGGACATCGTAAAAACCTTTTGCATCTTGCATTTGTCTGCCTATGTATGAGGAAGAAACCCCAAGGGAAAGCCCAAGGCCGCCAATGTCTAGCGAAACCGATCTGATCAAACTCTATTCGTCCCGCATTCTGGCGCTCGCCGCCGATATTCCCTTTCTGGACAGGCTGGAGCACCCGGATGCGACGGCAAAAAAACGCGCCCCCCTGTGTGGGTCAACCGTTACAGTTGATCTCAATATCAAAGACGGGCGCATCACTGCATTTGGCCAGGATGTCAAAGCCTGCGCTCTGGGTCAGGCCTCTGCTTCGGTTGTTGGACGCAACATAATTGGACGCTCCCTTGCCGAGGTGGAAACCGCACGCGATGAGCTGAAAGCCATGCTGAAGGATAACCAGCCTGCGCCCAATCCCCCGTTTTCGGATTTGGAAGTCCTTGTTCCCGCACGCGAATTCAAAAACCGTCACGCCTCAATCCTGCTCTGCCTCGAAGCCAGCCTGGAAGCCTTCAAGGCGGCCTTGCAGAAAAACTGCGCTTAGGGTCAGGATCCTAACTACAGACCGTTTTTTTGTTAAAATTCAATCGGTCTGTTGATCTAACACAGGCCACAAACAATCAGTCTAGCGACCCACAAGAGACAGCATTAGCCAATGCTTTCGCGCCAATTTTAGGTGCTGGCATTAGCGCCGGCCAAAGACGCCATGGGGATTTTGTGAGGATTAAGCATCTGTCAGCGCCCGTTTTGCCAGTTCCTGTTTTTTGTCAGTGCCCGTTTCGCCAGTTCCCGTTTTTGTCGGTGCCTGCCATTGGGGCGGCATCCCCATGAGAACTAGATCTTAGCCCCACGAGGCAAAAAAAAACCGCCACACATCCGGGCAGATGGTGGCGGCAGGAAATGCGTCTTCATGCGGGGTTCAAGTGCGCGAACCAGTTGTTAGGCGCAACCGGTCAAAGATCAGGCGGGGATCAAAAGACACCGGGATGGATGCCAGCGCACATGACATAAAGACAGCAGACAGTAATAAGATAGGGGTTCAGGGTTAGCGAAAAAGGGGAGGCTCAGTCACGACAGCGCGACTACATAAACCCCGGCAGGTGAAGGGCAACAACCAGCATTACCACCAGGGCAACAGCGCCGATAGCATCCTGCAACAGGGTTGATTGGGCATTGTGCAGGGTTGTCTTCAGTTGGGTCATCATCAGAATTGTCTCCACTACTCTCTGTCGGGGTTCAGGTTTTCACCGCGCCGCTCTCTGTCGGACTTGTTGCTCTTTTGTTCTCATTTTACGCCCACCCTGTAAAGAACTTTTTGAGAACATTTGCGAACTTTTTCAGAACCTCAGCCTGAAAAAGTGGAACAAGTACCCCTAACCAACTGAAATTAAACGAATAGCCTGATCCTGTTTCATCAACCAAAGGAGAACACGCGCGGCACGGCCACGCGGGCTGGTCAGGCCGGGGTCCATCGCCAACAAAGACCGGGCATCGCTCTGGGCGACGGCCATCAAGGGGGCTTGGCGTTCAAGGTCGGCGATATGAAAGCGCGGCAATCCAGACTGTGCAGTGCCAATAACATCGCCTGCCCCACGCATTTGCAGATCCGTTTCCGATATTTTGAATCCATCTTCGCTTTCGCGCAGAACCTCCAACCGACGCCGCCCGCCTTCGGACAGCGGCGGTTGATACATCAACAGACAGGTCGACGCCGCACTCCCGCGTCCAACCCGCCCGCGCAGCTGGTGCAACTGCGCAAGTCCAAAGATCTCGGCGCGCTCAATCACCATGATCGAGGCGTTGGGCACGTTCACCCCCACCTCGATCACCGTGGTTGCCACCAGAACCTTGGTCTCGCCCTGTTGAAACACCGCCATGGCCGCGTCTTTTTCGGCAGGCGGCATCTGGCCATGCACCAGACCAACCACGCCTTCGCCCAGAATGGCACGCAGGTGTTTAAAGCGTTCTTCGGCGGCGATCAGGTCCATCACCTCGGATTCCCCGACCAGCGGGCAGACCCAATAGCACTGACGGCCTTCGTCTATGGCACGCCGCAGGTGGTTTACCACCTCCTCCATACGCTCCGTGCTCAGCACTGCGGTCTTTACCGGTTTACGCCCGGGCGGTTTTTCGTCCAGCACCGAGACATCCATATCGCCATATTGCGCCAAGGCCAGCGAACGCGGGATGGGCGTGGCGGTCATTACCAGAACGTCGGCCCCTTTGCCCTTTTCCGCCAGCTCCATCCGCTGACGCACACCAAACCGGTGCTGTTCATCCACAATGGCCAGATGCAGCCGCCGAAACACCACATCCTGTTGAAACACCGCATGAGTACCAACCAGAATCTGGATATCGCCTGCTTCCAACGCCGCCAGCTTGGCACGCCGTTCAGCGCCCTTGTCCCGACCGGTCAGCAGTTCAAGCACCACCCCGGCCTGTTCCGCAAGCGGGCGCAGCCCTTCATAGTGCTGTTGCGCCAGAATGCCGGTCGGCGCCATCATTACGCCCTGCCCGCCGGCCTCCACCGCGACCAATAGCGCCATAAAGGCAACCAGGGTTTTTCCTGATCCGACATCACCTTGCAGCAATCTGTTCATCCGGTGATCGCTGGACATATCCGCCGAGATTTCTGCAATAGCTCGGGTCTGCGCCGTGGTTGGGCGATAGGGCAGCGACGCCAGCACCGGCCCCTGCAAACGCCCTGTGGCCTGGCTGACAATACCATGGGATTTACGTTCCGCCTGCCGCGCCAGGGCCAGGGTCAATTGATGGGCAAACAGCTCATCATAGGCAAGCCGGGTCCGGATCGGTGCATCTGGCGACAGATCTTCCAGCCCCTGCGGATGGTGGCCTGCAATCAGCGCCTCTTTCCAGCCGGGCCAGGCCTCGCGTTTGACCTGCTCAGCATCGATCCATTCGGCAAGCTCCGGCAGGCGCTCCAAAGCGCTGAGAGCCGCCTTGGTCATGGTTTTCTGGGTCACCCCATGGGTCAGCGGATAGACCGGCTCAAACTCTGGAATATCTTCCGCCTCGGCCAGGGGAACCATGTGATCCGGGTGCACCATCTGGGCAACACCGTCAAACAGCTCAACCTTACCCGACACCAAACGCCGCGAGCCTTCGGGGCATTGCGCCTCAAGGTAGCGGCTGCGCCCGTGAAAGAATACCAGTTGGAATTCAACCTCTTGGTCGCTCACGTTAATCCTGTAAGCGCCACCACGATTACGCGCGGGCTGGTGGCTTACCACCTCCACCTCCACCGTTGCAATGGCAGGTAGATCCAGCCCCTTGATGCTGTCGCGCCGGCGACGGTCCAGTATCGAATGCGGCAGTGTAAAAGCCAGATCCCGTGGCGTTTGCAACCCGATCTGAGCCAGGCTCTGTGCCGTTTTCGGGCCAACCCCTTTGAGGGTTTCAGCCCCGGCAAAAAGCGGGAACAGGATTTCGGGGCGGCCGCTCATGTGGCTGCAATCTCCGCCAACCAGCCGTCCTCATCCAAGATACGAATACCCAGCTCCTGCGCCTTTTTCTCCTTTGATCCAGCCCCCGGGCCGGCCACCAGGATATCGGTTTTCTTTGACACCGAGCCAGAGACCTTGGCCCCCAGAGATTCCGCCCGCGCCTTGGCCTCGTCGCGGGTCATCTTTTCCAGCTTGCCGGTAAAGACCACTGTCAGTCCCGCAACCGGGCTGGCCTGCGATGGGGCTGCCGGAGTCGCGATATTCAGATGCGCCACCAAATCATTGATTACCGCCCGCTCCTGGCTATTGGCCAACGCGTCGGACAGAGACAGGCCAACAGTTGCGCCGATCCCATCAATGCCCGTCAAATCCTCCCAGGCCTCCTGCGCTGGCTGCGGCACTTGAAAATCTGCAACTGCCGCCTCGCGGGTTTCCTTGATCTTGGCGCGGCGGCCTTCGCTGCTGGCCTGCTCCCGCTCCTGATCCTCCGCCTGATCCGCCGCACGATGGGCCAGCGCGGCGGCGCGGGCCTGATCCACCGCCTTTGCAAGCTCCTGCCAGCTGCCAAAATGCAGCGCCAGATCCTTGGCGGCAACCTCACCTACGTGGCGAATGCCAAGCGCAAAGATCATCCGGCCAAGCGGGATATTGCGTTTTTCATTGATCGCAGCAAAGAGATTGGCGGCACTCTGATCCCCCCAACCTGGCCGGTTCTTCAGCTTTGCCAATTGGCCCGCATCCCGATCTGCCAGCGTATAGATGTCAACTGGTGTGCGGATCTGCAGATCTGCATCATTGTAGAACGCCTCCAGCTGTTTTGCCCCCAAACCTTCGATATCAAAGGCCTTGCGAGAGACAAAGTGTTTTAGCTTTTCAATAGCTTGTGCGGGACAGATAATCCCACCGGTGCAGCGCCTGACCGCATCACCTTCCTCGCGCACGGCCTCGGATCCGCATTCAGGGCAGCGGTCGGGAAAGGTAAATTCAACGGCCTCCGCCGGACGTTTGGTAAGATCCACATCAGCCACCTTGGGGATCACATCCCCGGCCCGGTAGATCTGCACCCAATCGCCGATGCGGATATCCTTGCCGCCCCGGATCACTGCGCCTTTGGAATCGCGCCCCCGGATATAGTCCTCATTGTGCAGGGTGGCATTGGAGACAACCACGCCGCCCACAGTGACCGGAGCAAGCCGGGCAACCGGGCTGAGCGCGCCGGTGCGCCCTACCTGAATATCGATCGCCTCAAGCCAGGTCCAGGCCAGCTCTGCCGGAAATTTATGCGCGATTGCCCACCGCGGGGTGGTTGAGCGAAAGCCAAGCCGATCCTGCAGCGCCAGCGCGTCCACCTTGTAAACAACCCCGTCGATGTCATAGCCCAGTGTGGCGCGTTGTTCTTCGATCAGGCGGTACTGCGCGATCAGATCTGCTACGGTATCACAGGTCTTGGTCAGTGGGTTGGTCTGAAACCCAAGCTCGGCAAGTCGCGCAATAGCGCTGGTTTGCGTATCCCCAAGCGGGGCAGAGAGTTCGCCCCAACTATAGGCAAAGAAACGCAAAGGTCGCGCGCGGGTGATTTCAGCGTCCAACTGCCGCAAAGACCCCGCCGCCGCATTGCGCGGATTGGCAAAGACCTTGCCGCCGCGCTCCCCATGGCGGGCGTTCAGAGCGGCAAAATCCTCATGGCTCATATAGACTTCGCCGCGTACCTCCAGCACATCCGGCGCACCGGTTAGCTGTTGGGGGATATCCGCAATGGTGCGGGCATTGGCGGTGACATTTTCCCCCGTGGCGCCATCGCCCCGGGTCGCGGCCTGAATCAAAACGCCGTTTTCATAGCGAAGCGACAGGGATAGCCCATCGATCTTGGGTTCAGCCGTAAAAGCCAGCGGCGCAGTGGCCTCTAGCCCCAGATAGCTGCGAATGCTGCGCTCAAAATCCGTGACATCCGCGTCTTCAAAGGCATTGCCCAACGAGAGCATCCGCACAACATGTTGAATTTTGCCAAAGCCAGAGGTAACCGGCGCACCAACGGTTTCAAGCTGCGTTGCGCTGTCTGCCAGATCTGGAAAGGCCTCGGCCAAGGCCTGATAACGTCTTTTGGCAGCGTCATACGCGGCATCACTCAGAAAGGGGGCGTCGTCTTGATGGTAGGCTTGATCAGCTGCGGCCAGCTGGCTCTGCAACTCCAAAAACTCCGCCTGAGCTTGGTCCTGAGAAAGCCCCGAGGGATCTAATGCTTCGATCTGTTTCACGCGCGGTCCCCATCGTCCAAGTTTGCCCTGAGTGATAAAACGCGTTTCTCGCCGCGTCCAGTGATCCCAGCGCAAGAAAATACACCACGAGACACATAGGGGCGCAGCCAGTCCCCCCAGTGCAAACGACAAAAAACCCGCCAAGGCGGGTTCTTGTTCGCAGCACGACAAGGACTGCATTAACCTGAATATCACTAACCGGACATTCCAAAATGTCGGCAAACCCTGTTAGGATTCGCCACATGCCATTTCCGGACTGTAACCGCCGCGATCAGAAATTGTCGCCTCAGGCCCCTACAGCCATGCGGTGACCACCGGACATCTGATCATCCTGCGGGTCCCGCAGAACATAGCCCCGGCCCCAAACTGTTTCGATATAATTGTCACCACCTGTGGCCGTGCTGAGTTTTTTGCGCAGTTTGCAAATGAAAACGTCGATGATTTTCAGCTCTGGTTCGTCCATGCCGCCATAAAGATGGTTAAGGAACATCTCTTTGGTCAGGGTGGTTCCCTTACGCAGGCTGAGCAGTTCCAGCATCTGGTATTCCTTGCCGGTAAGATGCACGGTCTTGCTGTCCACCTCTACGGTTTTGGCATCCAGGTTCACCGCAATCTTGCCGGTTTTGATGATGGACTGGGAGTGACCTTTGGAACGGCGAATAATCGCGTGGATCCGGGCCACCAGCTCTTCGCGGTGGAATGGCTTGGTCAGATAGTCATCCGCACCAAAGCCGAAGCCTTTGATTTTATTGTCGGTATCGTCGGCACCAGACAAGATCAGAATTGGTGTTTCGATACGGGCCATGCGCAGCTGACGCAGAACTTCGTGGCCATTCATATCCGGCAAGCCAAGGTCCAGCAGGATCAGGTCGTAGTCATAAAGCTTGGCCAGATCGATCCCTTCCTCACCTAGGTCCGTCGAATAGACATTAAGGTTGGCATGGGTCAGCATCAATTCGATGCTCTTTGCTGTCGTTGGATCGTCTTCGACCAGTAGAATGCGCATGTTGAAAGTCTCCGCCTGTGACTGTTTCCCTTAGGTTGCGTTAACCCTGATCGAAAAAGGTTAATGGCCCGTTACCATAATCGTTAATTATCAACTTTGACTCAAGTCTTCACTTAAAAAAGGCTTCAGTGTTTACGGTAGTCTTTTAGTCGAGTGGTCTTGAGCGCCTCTTCCCCGTGGTCTGCAACGGCGGAAATCCAGCTGCGAAACTCTTCCTCACTCAGCCCATATCGACGCAAGGCTTCGGTCTGGGGCAGCAGCCCATACAGCACGCCGCGCACCACTGCGGCCTTGCGGGAGGCCACCCAGCGTCTGGTATTTTCCGGCGGCAAATCAGCACGAGTCATCGTGCTGCCATCAGGCAACGTAACAGCGCGCGGACCCTCAACTTTCTTCAGAAACATGCCTCTACCCTTGTTCGGTACATCAGTCTTTCGTTCGCCAGTAGCTTTTGCTCAGTCTACTTAAGGAGCAATGAACCTACCCCCTTGAGAGTCTGTAGGATTTTCATATATATTTCGATGCTTGCCCCCTTGATCTAAGGATTTGCCTGATGGCACTGGATACCGATGCTCCGCTGAACTCTCTTGGCTTTGCCAAACCGCCCTCTGAAACCCGTGTAGTGGTGGCCATGTCCGGCGGGGTCGACAGCTCGGTTGTTGCCGCTTACCTCTCCGAGCAGGGCTACGATGTGATTGGGGTGACCCTGCAGCTCTATGACCATGGTGCAGCATTGGCCAAAAAAGGCGCCTGCTGCGCTGGCATTGATATTCATGATGCACGCCGGGTCGCCGAAGAGCGCGGCTTTCCCCATTATGTGCTTGATTATGAAAACATCTTCAAAGATGCCGTGATCGACGAATTTGCCGACAGCTATCTGGCCGGGGCAACGCCTGTGCCCTGTATTCGCTGCAATGAGAGGGTGAAATTCAAGGACCTGCTGGAAACCGCCCGCGATCTAGAGGCGGACTGCATGGCGACCGGGCATTACATTCAGCGTAAGATGGGCGACAAGGGTGCCGAGTTGCACAGCGCAGAAGATGCGAATCGCGATCAGAGCTATTTTCTGTTCTCCACCACGCCCGAGCAACTGGACTATCTGCGGTTTCCCTTGGGGCATCTGCCATCAAAGGACGCAACCCGCGAGATGGCGGCACAATACGGGCTGGCGGTGGCCGATAAGCCGGACAGCCAGGATATTTGTTTTGTACCAGATGGAAACTATACCTCCGTCATCGAGAAATTGCGTCCCGGCGCGGCAGAGCCGGGCGAAATCGTCCATGCGGATGGTCGCGTCCTGGGCAGCCATACCGGCGTCATCCACTACACAATCGGCCAGCGACGCGGGCTGGGCATTGGCGGGTTGACAGAGCCGCTTTATGTGGTGCGGCTGGATGTGGACAAAAAGCAGGTGATTGTCGGCCCCAAAGAGCTGTTGGCAACCCGCACCATTCCAGTGCGCGAAATCAACTGGCTGGGGGATGAGCCCTTTGACAGCCGCGAGGAATGGCAGGTCATGGTCAAGGTCCGTTCAACCCGGCCGCCGCGCGAAGCAATCATTCGCCCCCTCAGCGCCACCACCGCCGAGGTCGAACTGCTGACCCCAGAGGAAGGCGTCTCTCCGGGGCAGGCCTGTGTGTTTTACGACTCCGACAGCAGCCGTATCTATGGCGGCGGCTGGATCTGGCGCGGCTATTAAGCTGCTCAACAGTGAGGTGCGGGACAGATCTTCCACATGCAACAGCTACTCTATCCCAGAACTGTAAAGGGGAATACTGAGCGCGGCCCGCTTTAGGGGAGGCGGTGGAGTACCGCCCTGGCAGCGCGCAGCCCCGGTTCCTCACCGCCCTGCCCCAAACGCTGCATGGTCACTGCCATTGCCGCCTTTTGCAACTCAGGCGCCTGGGCCAGCGCGTCCAATTGCCTCGCAATGTTTTCGGCTGTGCACTCAGGGCCCAGGCACTCTGGCACCACGCGGGTTTCACTCACCAGATTAACCAGGGTCACCGTATCCACCAGTGCCATGCGCTTCATCACCTGCCAGGTGAGCCACTGAAACCGATAGGCAATCACCATGGGCGTTGCATTGGCGGCCAGCTCCAAAGAGACCGTCCCCGAGGCCGCAAGCGCCAGATCTGACGTTGCAAAGGCCGCGCGCTTGATCGCGGCATAGGCCTGGGCATCATGGCTGTTGGGATCCAGAAACAGGGTGTTTTTGGGCCAATCCTCGGCCTGGGCGCGCACCAGATCAGCCACCGGCGCAGCACAGGGAACCACCGCCCTGTAACCTGGATGAAGATGCGCAAAGGCCTGCAAGGCTTCGCCAAAAACAGGCCCCAGCCGGGTGACCTCGGACCGTCTGGAGCCGGGCAAAGCCAGCACCAACGGCGCCTCACCGAGATCAAATTTGGCGCGAAACTCTGCTATTTCAGGGTCTGTTGCCAGTGGCTCTGCCACAACCGGATGGCCGACAAAATCGCAGTCCATTCCTGCCGCTTGCATCAAGGGCGGCTCAAACGGCAGCAGCGCGAGAACCTGATCAATGCTCCGCGCCATCTTTACCGCCCGCTTGGGGCGCCAGGCCCAAACCGAAGGGGCAACATAATGCACGGTGCGAATATCACTACCAGCCTTGACCAGGCTGGCAACCCGCAGGGAAAAATCCGGGCTGTCGATGGTGATCAAAACGTCAGGTTTCTGGGCAATCACTGCCTCTGCCGTCTCGCGGATACGCCGTTTGAGATGGCGGTACTTGGGCAGTACCTCTGCCAGCCCCATGACCGACAGCTCCGCCATCTCAAATCGAGAGTGCAGCCCCTGTTCGGCCATCAATGTGCCGCCGATCCCCTCAAAACTGACATCCGGGCGCAGGGTCTTGAGCCCCGCCATCAAGGCGCCCCCCAGCCTATCGCCCGAGGGCTCCCCCGCCAGAATAAAGACCTTAAGGCTCACGAGGCGCGTAACCAGAGAAACAGCCCAAGGCGATCACAGGCCGCAATCACCGCGTCCTGCTCCAGCACGATAACGCCGCCGGCCTCCAGCACGATCCCCGACAATCCGGCCTTGGCCGCCAGCTCAACCGTCTGCGGCCCAATGGCAGGCAGGTCAGCGCGGCGATCCTGGCCGGGTTTCGGCGCCTTGAACAATATGCCGCCCTGGCCATCCGGGCGATTTACCAGGCTCTGCAGCATCCAGTTGGTGCCAAAGGCATTTTCCACGGCAATGGCCTGACGTGCCCGAATGGCGCAGCACTGGCCAATATCGGCTGTGGACATGGCCGCAACCACCTCGGCGCCGCGCTCGGCATCCGCCTTATCGATTGCGCCGGGCTGCACCTGACTGGCAACGCCCTCTGCCATCAACAGTTCTGGTGCGACCTCATGTGCCGCCCGCAGGGTAAAGCCTGCAGCCTCGATCAGCCCCATCACTGCACGCAGCGCCCCGTCGTCGCCTGATCCCAAAGCCGCCTGGATAACCGGCACCATCGGCAGGGTGGCGGCATCAATGGCGGTCGGATCAATGGGCGGGCGGCTGACCGCGCCGGCCAGACAGACCTCGGTCACGCCTGCGGATTTCAGCCGCGCAAAAAAGCTGCCGAGATGTTCAATGCGAAAGGAAATCTCTGCATCGACGCAGTCCGGTTCAGAGCCCTCCATGGCACAGATCAGCGCGCGCCGGGTCTGGCGGTCGCATATTTCCTTGGGCAAAAGCCCGGTTCCGGCAATGACAGCAAGCATCGGGTCAGCCTCCGGGCGTCAGGAAAGAGCGATCGGTCTGCCCGGTGATAAAGGCAACGATTTCTTCAACATAGGTGCTTTCGGTCTCGTCGCCCAAACGCCGGGCGCGTTCCTGAAAGGTGCCCTCGCCCTGGGCCAGCATCTGAAACGCCGCCCGCAAAGCGGTGATATCAGAGCGCGTCACGCCGCGCCGTTTCAGACCAACAAGGTTGAGCCCATCCAAACCGCCGCGCGGCGCCTGAACCAGGCCGTAGGGGATCACATCATTGGTCACCATGGTCACAGCACCGATGATGGCACCGCGACCAATACGAACCCACTGGTGAATGCCGGAAAGCCCGCCAATGATCACATCATCTTCGAGGACACAATGCCCGGCCACCGCGGCGGAATTCACCACAATCACCCGGTCGCCCACAATGGCATCATGGGCAATATGGCAGCCGGCCATAAACAGCCCGTCATCGCCAATTTTGGTTACACCGCCGCCGCCTTCAGTACCGGCGTTGACCGTGACATGTTCGCGAATGCGGTTGCGCTTGCCAATGACCGTGCGGCTTTTCTCGCCCTGGAACTTGAGATCCTGCGGGATCTCGCCAAGCACCGCAAAAGAGAACACCTCGGTGTCATCACCAATTTCACAATCGCCGGTAACGACCACATGAGATTTCAGCGTCACCCGCGCACCCAGAACCACCTCGGGGCCGATGTGGCAAAAGGGTCCGATCTGGCAGCCCTCGCCAATCCTGGCGCCCTCTTCGATCACCGCACTGGGGTGAATTTGGCTCATCCTATTCAATCCTTTTGAATATCCACCATTGCGGTGAACTCTGCCTCTGCGGCAGTTTCCCCCTCAACAGTGGCAAGGCCCTTGAATTTAAAGATTTTGCCGCCAGCCTTGCCGCGCAAGATCTCAACCTTCATTTCCAGCACGTCACCTGGAATGACTTTGCGGCGGAATTTGCACTTGTCGATATTCATGAAGTAGATCAACAGATCGCGGTCGACCATGTCCAAAGCGACCCCCAGCATAACACCAGCGGTCTGCGCCATGGCCTCCACAATTGTGACCCCTGGCATGATCGGTGTGCCCGGAAAATGGCCCTGGAAATGCGGTTCGTTCATGGTCACGTTCTTGATGCCACGCGCCGAGCTAATTCCGTCGATGTCGACTACCTTATCGACCAGCAGGAATGGGTAACGATGCGGCAGGATCCGCTGAATAAGGTGAATGTCGGCGCTCTGTAGCTCAGCGGTCATGGCAAGTATCCTGTCTTTGGTATGTTTGAAAGTCCCTATCAACTAGGTCCATTTTGAGCAAGCTTCCCGGGCCTACTGATCCTGAGTCCCGTCGGGCTGATCCACACCATCGCCCAGGACCTTGTCGATCCGCGTGATCGCCAGATCGGTGATATCCACCACATCTGCGCTGAGAAAGACGGTGGAATGGTCGAGAATCACCCCGGCCCCGGTTTCGCGCATGATCCCTTCCAGCACGGGAAGAGAGGCGGCAAAAAACTCGCGCCGGGCGGTCTCTCCGAGCTGACTGATTTCACGAAGTTTTTGGTCCTGCGTGCTGCGGGTTTCTTGCACCTTGCGGTCAAAGGCATCGGCGAGGGTGCGAAAGGCTTCTGCCTCCATTGCACTGCGTCGGGCGGTCAATTCCTGTTCTTCGGCCCGCAAATCAGCCTCGATGTTGCGATTTTCGGCCGTCAAAACAGCGCCTTCGGCCTCGATCTCCTGCGCCACGCGCTTGCCAAACAGGCTTTCTGAAAACAGCCGGTCCGGCTGAATGGTCAGCAAGCCGCTTTGAGGCGTTCCCAGCTGCACGTTCTGCCCCAGCTCGAACCCACCCAGTGGCAGGCCCTGCTGCGCCGCAGCGGGCGCTGCTGCTGTTGTCAGGGCAACAAGCGCCGACCCTAGGGCCAGCGCTTGTTGAAATCGAAAAAGCACAGTTGACACCAAAGGCTTGATCCCCCGTTAGAACCGCGCCTGTAGGGTCAGATCGAAGCTTTGTTCCTGGTCAAAGTCTTCTTTCTTGAGCGCCTTGGAAAAATTGAACCGCAGCGGCCCAAGCCCCGTTGTCCAAAGCACCGAAAAGCCAACCACATGACGGAAAGACCCGTCGCGACCGACGATGTTTGTGCTGCCGGAGGTATCAACATCGTTCAACCCCCAGAGGTTGCCAACGTCATAGAACAACGCCCCACGAAGCCCCAGCTCATCGGGCAGCCCCAGCGGAAATTCAGCATCAAATCGCGCTACAGCAAATATATTGCCGCCAAGGAAGTCATCATAAGTAGTGCCATCGGGCCGCGCAGAACGATCCCGTGGACCAATACCACCGGGTTCAAACCCCCGCATGATGGACGGGGAAAGAACATACCGATCCAAAGACCGGCTATTGTTGTTCCCCATCCAATGCAGAGCACCAGTTTCCAACGTCGCGCGCAGAGTTACCTCTTCGTTGAAGATCGTTTTTTGAGCCACAAATTTTGTGCTTGTCTTCAGGAACTCATTGTCACCACCAAGACCAGCATAATCCGCGCCGACTTCAAAAAGAAATCCTGCATTGGGGTCCAGACCATTCAACCGGCTATCATAGGTGTATTTCAGACCAAAAACGCTGCTGGAACGTTCCCCTTGGGCGATTTCATTTACAATTGTCGGCGCCGCAGACGGGTAAGTGCCGCCAATGTAGCTCCTATCAGCCCGCGCAATCATCTCGGCGGTATTCCAAGAGTAGCTCACCCGCAAGGCTGAGCTCTCGCTCAGCTTGAAGGAAAGCGCTGGGGACAGAAACGCACGCTTGGTATCATACTCAGAGAAACTCGAGTCTGATTCAGAAAGCCCAAGGTCAAAACTGAAGCGTAGATCGCGGCCCAACAGATGCGGCTCAACAAACCCTAGAACATATTCGTCTGCTTCAGTCGCTGTTGCAATAGCGAAGGAAAGACGCTGCCCACGGCCCAGGAAATTGTTTTCGCTTAACCCGAGCGAAATGCCAAAGCCATCGTTTACCGAATAGGAGCCACCAAGGCTCAGCGAGCCGGTGGGCTGTTCTGCAACATTGACGTCCACTACCACTTGGCTGGGTGAACTTCCCTCGCGGACATCAACGTCTGATTCAGAGAAGAAACCAAGGGCGCGAATACGTTCCGCCGTGCGCCGGATCTCACGTGGGTTGAAGGGATCGCCTTCGACCGTGCGGAACTGCTGGCGGATCACCCGGTCCAGCGTCGTTGTGTTACCCTCGATATCGATACGCTCAACAAAGACACGAGGCCCACGGGTGAGAACATATTCGACATCAAGGGTCAGATCGCGATCATTGCGCGTCACCCGAGGTTCAATCCGCAGGAAATCGATGCCCAAGCGCAGGGCCAAGTTTTCCATGCGTTCGATTTCTGTTTCAACCACGGTGGGTGAATAGGTAATACCCGGTTTGGATTTGAGCACCCTGCGGAACACATCCGCGTCGGCTTCAGACATCTCGCTGGTGACCGTAATATCGCCAAAGGAGAACTGCTGTCCCTCGGAGACATCAACCACCAAGAAGACCGCGTCACGCTCGCGGGTGACCTCGGCATTGGCGCTGTTGACCCGGAAATCGACATAGCCGCGGGACAGGTAAAAATCGCGCAGGATCTGTTTGTCAAAGTCGATCCGGTCTTCGATCAAAGTGTCTTTGTTGATAAAAGCGCGCAGGAAACCAGCCTGTTTGGTTTCCAGAACCCGACGCAGCCTGCGGTCCGAATAGACCTGGTTGCCAAGAAAGGACACCCGTTCAACTTCGGTGGTGTCGCCTTCGGAGATTTCGAACACCAAATCAACGCGGTTGTCGCTGCGGCGAATGATCCGTGGGGTTACCCGCGATGCCAGCCGCCCCTGCACGCCGTAGGCTTCGGCGATGGCTGCCGCATCCTGTTCTGCGACGGCCGGATTAAACACCCGGCGCGGTGACGATTCGATAATTTCGGAGAGATTCTCATCTTTGATCCGGCGATTGCCTTCAAAGTTGATTTTATTGATGGTCGGGAATTCTGTCACCTTGATGACCAGGGTATTCCCTTTGGGAACCAGTTCGACGCTTTCAAACACACCACTGTCGACGATGTTCTGATAGGCATCGTTCAGCTTGCCGGCGGAAACGGTCTTCCCCCGTTCGATGCCCGTATAGGCAACAATAGTTGAGGTTTGGATACGCTGGTTACCCTCAACTTGCACTTGGTTGAACCGGTAGTTCTGTGCCTCGGCAAAATTGGGTGACAGCCCAAGCCCGAAGGTAACAGTTAAGGCGATCACAGATACGCCACGATACAAAATATTGGTACGCTTTACGCGCTTACCGCAGGATATGCCCACGTTCTTGCCCCAGACCATCAGTATTTACCCGAAATTAATAGCAGCTTAACACTGTGCGTACCGGGTTTGTGAGCGGTTGTCAAAACCAACAAAAAAACACGCGGGCAGGAACCCGCGCGTCTACTTGAACTGTAAATTCAAACTTATGAAGCGGTTACATAGACGCCAGCCAGCTTCCGAGGCAAAGCGACAGCACGATAAACGTTGCCGAAAGCGCTCGATCCCAATTCAGGCGCAACAAAAGAGCAAATCCGTTTTCAGTTTCAGCAGGTATCATCATCTGGCTTTGCATGACTTTATCCCCCAGGAAAGACGCAGGATCTGGCACCTTACAGAACCCCTCTTTGAGCCCTGACATCAGGTGTTGTCCGCCAAATCATGCGCGTTAATGCAGATTACCAAAGCCTTAACCGCAGAATGTGGCATGAGTTTGGCACATTCTGAATTCGCAAAGGGCGGCCCGTAGACCGCCCCACCATTGATATATGAAGATCCCAGACAGGCACTGGCAAAGAGTGTCAGCAGGGATACAGTATTAGCAGAAAATGTCGTTACTCAGCGCAAAGACCATCAACGACAGGATCATGGCGATGCCCGCAGTCATGAGAATCTGCATTGCGCGATCGCTGGGCGGACGTCCAACCACGGCCTCATAGGCATAAAATACCAGATGGCCACCATCCAGTGCCGGGATTGGAAACAGGTTCAGCAGGCCAACAGCAGTCGACAGGACCGCGATAAAGCGAATGAAGCTGGCCGTCCCCTGGCTCGCGGTGTCGCTGGACGCCTTGGCAATGCCAATCGGTCCCGATAGGTTACAGCTGCTGATTGCCCCGGTGATAATATGACCAAGCCCGGAAATCGAAGAGCTGACAACCGTCCAAACCTGCGCGACCCCACTTGAGAGTGCATGCCCAACTGTGGTCGGCTCGGTCTCATACTCGATCAGGTTGCCACCACTCACGCCAATCAGCCAGCGACTGGTGAAGCCGCCATCCGCTGTGGGCAGGTCCATTTGGCGCGGCGACAGGGACATCTGAATCGTTGTGCCATCGCGCAATATATCAAGCGAAAGCTCCGCCCCCTTGGTCTGTGCAACCTTGTCCACCAGCTGCCCAAAGGCAAAAACCGGATCCCCGTCCACCGCAGTGATAAAGTCGCCAGGTTGCAACCCCGCATCAGCAGCTGCGCTACGCGGCGACACAGAAGAAACATAGGCCGGGGCAAAATGGGTATCCGTAACCCGCAGTTCTGCACCATCGCGGCGCACCAAATATTCCAGGCTGGGCGTCACCGGCAGCGCGTCACGGAAGTCCGTCCAGGCCACTGAATCGCTGAGGGTTGGAACCGGAAGACCGGCAACCTCCAACAGCTCATCCCCGGAGCGCAGAGTGTTTTCAACACCCGGAACAGGCACCAATGACCCAACGGTCAACGGGTCACGCACCATGCCAAAATAGAGCGCAAGCGAAGCAAAGACGGCAATCGACATGACAAAGTTGAACACTGGCCCTGCCACAACGGTGGCAGCACGCGCCCAGAGCGGCGCGCCGTGCATGGTGCGCCGCAGCTGCACCGGATCTGCCGCCGCCGCTTCGATGACATCCGTGTCCTTGCCCGAGGCCGCATCCGCATCGCCCAGGAACTTTACATAGCCGCCAAACGGCAGGGCTGCGATCTGCCATTTGGTGCCGCGCTTGTCATGGCAGCTCCACAGCACCGGCCCAAACCCCAGCGAGAAAACCTCGGCGTGGATACCGGACCAACGTCCGACAATGTAATGGCCGTATTCATGTACCGCCACGATCACCGAGAGCGCCACGACAAAACTGACAACCGTATAAACGAGCCCGCTAAGCTGCGGGAGAAGTGCGAGTAGGTCCAAAACTTTACCCTATGCTTTGAGCTGCAGCCACATCGGCTGCCTTGCGGGCGATGTGGTCAATCTGTGTGACGTTATCAAGGGTCATTGCGGACTCAATGAGGCCGCTTTGCGTCTCAATTTGATCCAGCACCCTGGCGGTGATCTCGGCCATATCGGTAAACCGGATGGCGCCAGCGATAAAATGGTCCAGCGCGCGTTCCTTGGCAGCATTGAACACAGCGCCCATCAACCCGCGCCGCTGCATGACATCACGCGCCTGCGCCAGCGCCGGATAGCGGGCAAGATCGGGCTGGCGAAAGTTGAGCTGGCCGATGCTGGCCAGATCCAGCCGCGCAACAGGCAGGTCGCGACGCTCGGGCCAGTGCAGAGCATAGCCAATGGCATGGCGCATATCTGGCGCGCCAAGATGGGCCATCAAGGCTCCATCGCGAAACCCAACCAGCGCATGCACCAGGGATTCAGGATGTACCAGCACCTCAATCTGATCTGGCTCAACCCCAAAGTATTCACGGGTTTCAATAACTTCCAGCGCCTTATTGAACATAGAAGCGCTGTCAATGGTGATCCGCTGGCCCATGTCCCAATTGGGATGCGAAGAGGCCTGAGCCAGCGTCGCCTGTTGCAGGTCTGCCAAAGGCCAGTCGCGAAATGCGCCGCCAGAGGCCGTGATGACAAGGCGCTCCACCGCAGAAATCTCTTCGCCCACCAGCCCCTGAAACACCGCCGAATGTTCGCTATCCACCGGCAGCAGGCGTGCGCCATGCTGTTTGGCGGTGTCCAGCAGCAGCGCTCCGGCGCAGACCAGGGATTCCTTGTTGGCCAGCGCCAGTGTGGTGCCCTGTTCCAACGCCTTGAGCCCCGGCGCCAAACCCGCAACCCCAACGATGGCCGACATGATCCAGTCCGCGGGCCGCGTTGCCGCCTCAATCAGGGCCGCCTGCCCCGCTGCGGCCTCGACTTCGCTGCCAGCAAGGGCCGCGCGCAGGGCTGGGAGCTGGTCCTCAAAGGCGGTGACCGCCAGATCCGCACGCAGGTCGATTGCGTCGCGCGCCAACTGGGCAATATTGCGCCCGCCGGTCAGCGCCACCACCTCATAGGCCTGTGGCGCGCGTTTGATGAGATCAATGGTGCTTTGCCCGATAGAGCCCGTGGCCCCAAAAATTGAGATTTTCCGCATCTATTTCCCTCTCGGCCTATCCCAGAAAGGGGTAGAGAAGCAGGAACATGGCCGCAGCGCCCAGCATTCCATCAAAGCGATCAAGCAGGCCCCCGTGGCCCGGAATAAGCCCGCTGGAATCCTTGACGCCGGTCTGACGTTTCAAGGCGCTTTCGGCGACGTCTCCGGCCTGGCTGGCCATCGCAACCAGCACCGAGGCCAAAACCAGGGCAAAGCCCATGTCAAACACAGGCGCAGCCCCTAGGCCCACCAGTGCCGCGGCGACCCAGCCAGCCGAAGTACCAGACCAAGTCTTTTTCGGGCTGATACGCGGCCAGAACTTTGGCCCGCCAATTGTCTTGCCTGCAAAATACCCGGCGACATCCGTTGCAATCACCACCAGTGCCAGCCAGATCAACCAATCCGCACCCAAAGAGATCCGCATCCAGATAAAGCCATAGCCCGCCAGAACAATCCACAGCGCAAAGATCGCAAATCGCGCCTTTGCGCCTTCAGCAACCTGCAACCAGCCCAGAACAACAGGCAGCAGCAAGAGCCCCGCCCCCAATGCCGCAGGCAGAATTCCAGCAAGGAGCACCGCGCCAAAGCTCGCGCCCCCCAGCAGCAGCGCAGTGTCAGCCCGGCGGGGGGCCAACATCTGGCTCAGCTCCCAAACCATGCCGCCACAGCACGCTGCAATTACTAGGGTGAAAACCAGGCCCCCGGCCCAGATTGCCACCAGAGCCACCACAACCATCACCAGCGCCGAGATGATCCGTGGTATCAGATCGCCCCAGCGGCCGGTGTTACCGGAACTATTTGGAATGGATGGTTTCATCTGGGAACCGCGCCAAACCGGCGATCCCGCGCGCCAAATTTGCTGCACAAACGCCCCAGTTCGTCAGCGGAGAAATCCGGCCAGAGCGTGTCAATAAATTCATATTCCGCATAGGCAGACTGCCACAGCAGGAAGTTGGAAATCCGCGCTTCGCCGCTGGTACGGATCACCAGATCCGGGTCGGGTAAAACATGGGTGTCCAGATAGCGCGGCAGTGTTTCTTCGTTGACATCCTCAGGCAGCAGCCGCCCGTCCGCAACATCCTGCGCCAGCCGTTTGGTGGCGCGGGCGACTTCATCCCTGCCACCATAGTTCAGGGCGATGGTGAGGTGGATGCCGTCATTGGTCTCGGTTTCATGCTCCAGATCGTCCATCAGCTGCACCAGCTTGGCGTCCAGACGCAGACGATCACCAATGAACCGCACCCGCACATTTTGCGCAGCGAGGGCCTTCATTTCTTTGGAGATATAGCGGCGAAACAGGCTCATCAATCCGGAAATCTCAACCTGGGTCCGCTTCCAGTTCTCAGTAGAGAAGGCAAAGATGGTGAGATATTTGACCCCAAAGCGCGGGCAGCATTCAACAATCTCGCGAACACGGCGTGCGCCCGCGTGATGACCAAACAGGCGGGGTCGCCCCCGTGCCTGCGCCCACCGGCCATTGCCATCCATGATAATTGCAACATGACGCGGGCCAGAGGATCTGTGTCCCTCTGACGCCGCGCTCTTCATACTCGTATTGGGATCACTGGGCATTTAGCGGGTCAGACCTGCATGATTTCTGCCTGCTTGTGCTCAAGCGCATCATCCACAGCTTTGATCATCGCATCGGTCAAATCCTGCACTTCGGATTCCCAGAATTTCTGGTCATCCTCAGACAAGCCATCGGACTTGGCCTTTTTGATCTGGTCCATGCCATCACGGCGCACATTGCGGATGGAAACCCGGCAATGTTCAGCATATTGGCCGGCAACCTTGCCAAGCTCTCGGCGGCGTTCTTCGTTCAGCTCTGGGATCGGCAGCATGATGATGGTGCCGTTGAGCTGAGGGTTGATCCCTAGGCCAGAATTGCGGATCGCTTTTTCCACCGGCCCCACCAGGCCCTTATCCCAGACGTTGATGGTCACCATGCGCGGCTCTGGTACGTTGACCGTGCCAACCTGGTTGATCGGTGTCATTGAGCCATAGGCCTCGACCATGACCGGCTCCAGCATGGAGCCAGAGGCACGTCCGGTGCGCAAAG
>Ga0316204_10004122_pt1 | contig 27000 bp, 20 predicted proteins | sample 6monrhotite_MG_2_FD_205661 | JGI IMG/M metagenome (GOLD analysis project Ga0316204, IMG submission 205661) | Microbial mat bacterial communities from mineral coupon in-situ incubated in ocean water Damariscotta River, Maine, United States -... | ecosystem: Environmental > Aquatic > Marine >...
CAGCAACAGCTCGTCTCCGTAGAAAACCGTCCACGTGTTCGCAAGGTCTTGCCTCCTGATGTCGCCTTGCGGCGAGGCATCTGACGTCGCAACACCCTCTCCCGTGAGACGCTGGGACGTCGCGTTCCTCAGAGGTACCCAGCCGCAGTTGGCGCGCGCCATACGGCGCGGTTGGCGCCGCTCGGAGCCGCTCTGAAGCCGCTCCGGAGGAGAGGAGGAAGGTGGGGACTTAGTGAGGGGGGCTCGCACCCTCGCGGCGCGAGCCGCCAGAAGAGATGGGGAGGGCTTCAGAGGCAGCGACTCAAGAGCGCTGAAGTACGAGCGAACCCGCCTTGCGGCGCGGTTGGCCGGAAGATGCCGACTCAGCGGGAGCGCGACGGCCCGCACAGGGACAGCGGCGAGGAGCCGGGATGCAAGAACGCCTCCTGAGCCCTGTACCTCAGGGCCTCGGAGGCGTGTTGTAGAGGCACCCTGCGGCCCTCGTCAAGCTGACTTGAAGCAGCTCAGCTGAAAAAGCTACTGCGCGGGGAACGTTCGGCGGTTCATCCAATCCGGGAAGCCATCACCCATGCCGCGCCCGGACCAGTTCTGCTTGATCTCCGCGATGAACACGCGATCACCGGGCTTCATGTGCGTACCCAGAACGTCGCGCACCTGGCGCGGGCTCAGGCCGCTCTCAAGAACCCAGGCGTTGGGGACGCGGTTGGACCAGTTGCCGAGGGACTTGAGCGCGTCGGTGAGCGCCTCGTTCTCTTCTTCCTGATGAAACGTGACCAGCATGACCATGGAGACCTCCTACCGTTTTCCTGAGGACTATCCCGCTCTCTCCGGGCGTCCAAGAACTCGCCACGAGACGGTCCGCCCCCCCGGAACTTGAGGGCTTCGCCGGGTCTGGTTCAAAGTGAAACGCCGCCCGTTTCGCAGCGAGACGTTTCCAGGGAGGTGACGTCATGCGTCAGTCAGCTGACGAGAATTGTCACTCCTGCAAGAACTATGGAAATCAGCGACGGCGTGTCCCCGACTCAGGGTCGGCACGTTGCTTGCAATGAATGGGCAGTCTCCGAACAACACCCGCCTCCGACGAGCGCCCATGACCTCCGAAGTCTCCAACACAGGTACCCACGACCTCATCCTGGTCGTCGATGATCAGGTCCAGCTACGACACCTGCTCAAGCGCATGCTCGAGCGCCGCGGCTGCGAGGTCATCACCGCCAGCGACGGCGTCGAGGCCATCGAGCGCTTCACCGAGCTGAAGGATCGCATCGGCCTCGTGCTGATGGACATCCAGATGCCGAGGATGACCGGCATCGAGGCCGCCCGTCGCATCCGCGCGCTCTCCCAGCGCCCCCGCCTGGTCCTGATGAGCGCCCAGGTCACCGGCGTCTCCGAGCAGTACAAGGCGTCGATCGGCCTCTACGCCTTCCTCCCCAAGCCCTTCAGCCGCGCCACGCTGCTGGAGATGATCCCGGAGACCTGCGTGAAGGGGGAGCCGCAGACCTTCTGGATTCAGTAGCGATCAGCGCCCCAGCGCGTTGAGCATCTGGAGCTTGTGCTGCCCCGCCAGCACCGCGAAGACCCCGGTGCCGATCCAGAGAGGCTGCAGGGCCGGGATGATGCCCACGACGGCCGTGGTGCCCACCCGCCGGCGATCGCGCTGCCACATCTCGAAGGCCGCGGCCGCGTCGGCCTCCCCACAGGACTGCAGATGCTGCATGAAGACCGCGCGGTTCTCGTACCCCTTCACGTAGTAGGCGTCGTGGTTGATGTAGACCGTCGACATGGACGCGGAGGCGCTCTCGATGCCCTCCGACCAGGGGCAGCCGCCGCCCGGCAGCGCGTCGAGGTTCGGCGCGGCCGCGGCCGGACCGGCCAGGAGCAGCGTCATCAGGGCCGCCACCGTCACCATCAGCGCTCGAATCATGTCGCCTCCACGAGATCGCACACACTCTCCAGCGCGAGCCCTCGCCGCGAGGTCAGATCAAAATGAGCCCGGCTCGCCTCGCCGCGGCCCAGGCCGGCGCAAAGTCCGCCCACTCCCCCGGGAACGCGGCGCGGGCCTCCTCCAGCGCCAGCGGCGTCCCCGGTCGCGCCGCGTCCAGCACCTCCGCGAGCCAGCCCAGCGACGCCTCTTCACCGGCGGCGATCACCTCGCCCCCGGCGTGGTGGAGGATGAGCGCGTCGCCGGCGTCCAGCGCCTCTCCGCCCAGCCAGACGAGCCGCCGACCCTCCGGCGGCGCCTCCCGAAGCGCGCCGCGGATCCGATGCGGCGGGGTGGTCGCGGGTGGGGTTCCGGGGGGGAACCAGGCGTGGGCTGGTGTGTCGAGGGACTGGCCGCGCATCCACAGCCCCAGCGCCGTGGTGAGCGGCGCGTCGAAGGGATCGGGATCGTCCCCCGTGGGGTCGAGGTGGTCCAGGTCGTTGTGGGCGAAGCGGCCCGGCGAGAGGGGCGGCACCGTCACCCGCCAGCGGGCGGGATCCCTGGCGATGGGGGCGTGGCGGGTGAGCACGAAGCGGTGCCAGAAGCCCGAGTCCAGGATGCCCTCGGCGAACATCTGGCGCACGACCTCCGCCGCGTCCACTGTCTCCTGCGCCGTCTGGGTGGGGAAGCCGTACATCAGGTAGGCGTGCACCATCACCCCGGCCTGCTGGAAGGCGGCGGCGGCCCGGGCCGCCTGGGCCACCGTGATCCCCTTGTCCATCAGCTTCAGCAGCCGATCGCCGGCGACCTCCAGGCCGCCGGTCACCGCGACCAGCCCCGCCGCCGACAGCAGCCGGCAGAGGTCCGGGGTGAAGGCGCGCTCGAAGCGGATGTTGCCCCACCAGCTCACGGTGGTGCCTCTGTCGAGCAGCGTGAGCGCCAGATCCCGCATCAGCTTCGGCGGCGCGGCCTCGTCGACGAAGTGGAAGCCGGACTGGCCCGTCTCCTCGCTCAGCTCGGCCATGGCGTCGGCCAGCGCGTCCACCCGGGCGGGCTCGTAGCGGCCGATGTAGTCGAGGCTCACGTCGCAGAAGGCGCAGCGCTTCCAGTAGCAGCCGTGGGCCAGCGTGATCTTGTTCCAGCGCCCGTCCGACCACAGCCGGTGCGCGGGGTTCACGCTGTCGACGAGCTGGAGGTAGCGGTCGAGCATCAGCCCCGTGTAGTCGGCGGCGGGGGTGACGCGCGGGCGGGGGTAGGGGGCGTCGTGCAGGCCCTCCCGGGTGCGGGTGCGGTGGCGGCGATCCGGTCCGCCGTCGAGGTGCTCCAGGAGGGCCAGCAAGGGGCCCTCGCCGTCGTCGTAGGTGAGCGCGTCGATGTACGACCACAGGCGGGGCTCATCGACCTCCCGAAGCTCGGTGTTCACGTAGCCGCCGCCCATCACCACGGTCGCCCCCCGGTCCTTCAGGCGGCGGCCGATGCGCAGCGCGGCGTACAGGTTGCCGGGGAAGGGCACGCTCAGGCCGACCACGTCGCCCTCATCGACCTCGACCGTGTCGATCAGCTCGTCCAGCAGGGCGTCCACGAGGGTCGTCTGCGCCAGCCGATCGGCGAGGGGGGAGAAGTCCCGGGGGCCGGCGGCGAGGTGGTGGTGGTAGCGGATCAGCGAGAAGCCCGGGTCCACGCAGGCGGTGACGAAGTCCGCGAGGTCTTCCAGGTAGAGGGTGGCCAGCCGGCGGGCCGCGTCGTCGCGGGACTGCTCGCCGAAGGCGGAGAGGTCGGGGGCCTGGGAGCGGGGGCCGCGAGGCAGGAAGGGGCTGTCCAGCAGGCGGGGCGCGAGCGTGCGATCCCGGCCCTGGAGGAAGCGGATCACCGGCTCCACCGCCGCGAGGTGGCGGTCCTTCAGCGCCAGGGCGCGCCACGCGGGCTCCGGCAGCTCCGCGCCGTCCTCCGCGGCGGCCTCGACCGCGTCGAAGACCTGCGAGAGCCCGCCCCGGGAGAAGAGCGAGAGCACCAGCTCCAGCCCCAGATCCCGCTGCCGCGAGGGCACGCCGTTCTGGGCGAGCCACCGCGTGAGGTAGGCGGTGGCCGGGTAGGGGGTGTTGAGCTGCGTGAGCGGGGGAAGAATCAGGGTGATCATCGCGTCGGGTATAGCCCGAAGCGCCGGGTCACCGCCTCGATGAAGGCGCGCACCCGGGCCGGCTGGTGGGCGCGGTGCGCGACCACGATGTGCAGATCGACGTGGGCCCGGACCTGCTCGGGGAGCACCCGGGTCAGCGCGCCGGACTCCAGCGCGGGCATGGCGTTCAGGTCGGTCAGCAGCGCGATGCCCTGGCCCTCCACGGCGGCCTGACGCAGCGCCTGACGATCGTTGGTGGAGAAGCGACCCTGCACGCGCAGCCCCCGCCCGCTGACCAGCGGCCAGATCGTCTGGAGCTTCCCGTGGACGTCGACGCCCAGCAGCAGCTCGTGGGCTTGCAGCGCCTCGGTGTCCGCGGGGGCGCCCCGGCTGGCGAGGTATGCGGGCGCCGCGAAGAGGCCCACGGGCTGCCGCGGGAGCTGGCGCTGCACCAGATCCAGATCCCGCAGGCGCCCGGCCCGGATGGCCACCTCGACCCCGTCGGTGCGGAGGTCGACCAGGACGACGTCGGTGTGGAGGTGGGTCGACAGCGCCGGGTGGGTCCGCCGCAGGTCGGCCAGCAGGGCGCTGATCACATCGGCCAGCACGGGGGGGACGGACACGCGCAGCTCACCGGCGACGGCGTCCCGCTCCGAGGTCAGATCCTGCTGGATGCAGCTCAGCTCGTCGAGCAGGGGCGTGAGCCGCTCCAGCAGCCGGCGGCCGCTGGGGGTCAGGCGAATGGCGCGGGTGGTGCGGTGCAGGAGCTTCAGCCCCAGCGCCTCCTCCAAGGCGTTCAAGCGTCGGCTCAGGGTGGGGCGGGACAGGCCGAGCGCGGCGGCGGCCGCAGTGATGCTGCCGGCTTGCGCGACGGCGATGAAGGCGCTGCAGGCCGCGATGTCCATTTTGATTTGCATGGTTTACTTTACAAGTCCGTCCAGATTTTTTTCAACTCAGGAGGCGCGCTGTAGGGTAACTGTCTGGTCGACTCAACCGGAGGCCCGATGCTCGCGCTCGCTCTCATCGCCGCATTCTCCGCCCAGGCGGACGATCCTCGCTGGACGCTCACCGTGGATCCGCTGACCTACGCCGTCGGCTATCCGCACCTCCAGGTGGAGGGGGTGCTCTCGGAGCACCTCAGCCTGTACGTGGGACCGCACGCGCGGCTCTACGACGGCATCCTCACCGAGGAGCCCGAGCCCTTCCGGGGCTACGGGGTGGAGTCCGGGCTGCGCTACTTCTTCCGCCCGACCGCGCCCGTCGGGCCGTGGCTCATGTACCGGCAGGTCGCGGCCTTCCTCCACACGACGGAGGGGCCCGAGGTGTCCGAGTTCGGCGGCTACTCCAGCGCGCTGGTGGGGTACACCGGCGTCCTGGGGGGCTGGCTCGTGCTCGCTGGCGGCGCGGGCTTCAACTACCTCTACTACGACATCGAGGGCATGGGCGCCTCGGGGCCGTTCGTGGCCCTGCACACCAACATCGGCGTCGCCTTTTGATGACCGCGCTGCTCGGTCGGATGCTCAGCGGCGTCGTCCCCTGGAGGATGCGGCGGCTGGAGTTCTCCGAGCAGCTCGACGAGGCGGCCCGGGAGAACTCCCGGACCATCATCGAGATCTTCCTGATCGCCGCCCGGGCGGGCCTTCGGGAGGAGAGCGCCGAGGCGCTGATGGCGCTGGAGGCCGCGCAGCCGTGGTTCCGGCGCCAGTTCTTCTGGGAAGGCCACGCCTTCGGGGTGGCCGCGCTGCACGCCTGCGCCCACTCCCGGGGCGCCCCCGAGCCCCGCTACCACGCGCCGGGCTTCCGCTTCATGTTCTTCACCGGCGTCGGCTTCTGGAACGGGGTCGCCGGCCGCAGCCGCCTGCCCCAAGTGTCGCTGGCGGAGGAGCGCTGGGGGGACGTGGCGGACAAGGTCGGCTGCCGGCCGCTGCTGGCTGGCGGGGTCTCCTTCGGCGCGGTCTCCGAGCTGGGGCGGCTGGACCGGGCGCTGCTGGAGTCGCTGGGCGCGCAGGGTGATCGCTGGTGGCGTCGCGGGGTGTACCAGGGGGCCGGCCGGGCCGCGTGGTTCCTCTACATGCGCAACATGGCGCGCCTGAACCAGATGTTCGCGGACATCGAGGGGTGGGGCGAGGACGCGGTGTCGGTGGCCGAGGGGCTCGGGCTGGCCATCACCTACACCCAGCTGGGTGAGCCGGAGCGCATCCTGCCCTGCCTGGAGGCGCTGCCTGAGGCCCTGCAGGCGCCCCTGCGCCGCGGCGCCCGCCTCTGCCTGGCGGCGGCTGTCTCCGACGACCCCAGGATCGAGCCCCACATCGCGGCCATGCCGGATCCGTTGGTCGGCTGGTTCGAGGAGGGGCGCGCCGCGCTGGCCGAGGCCGGGCGCGGTGCTGAGATGCCAGAGCGGCTGGTGACGGCGCTGAGTCGCCTCGATCTCGCGAACTAAGGTGGATGAATGCGTGCTTTTACCTTGCCGTACCGGGTGCTCTTCCACGACACCATGGCCTACGGAAGCCACCACTTCCTGACCAACCTGAAGTTCCAGTGCCTCGTGCGGGAGCACCTCTTCTTCAGCCAGGTGGTCGAAGGTAACGACGGCGGGCGCGCGCTCCACGACGAGACCGTCATCCTGACCCGCGACGCCTACTGCCTGAACCTGAACCCGGTGGGCGTCGGCGAGCGGGTCGCCATCCTGCTGACGGTGGAGGCGGTGACGCGCATGTCGGTGCGCTTCTGCTTTCGGGTGGTGCACGAGGACGGGCGCCCGGTGACCGCCGGCTACCAGACGCTGGTGGCGCTGGACCGCGAGAACCAGGCCCTCGTGAGCCCGCCCGGGTGGCTGCGTGAGGCCGGCGCGCTGCTGCGTGAGCCGCTGGCGGGTCGCCCCGGTGAGCCGGACTTCGCGGCCCGGCTGCACGCGGGACAGACGAAGGCGGTGTTCGATCCCGCGACCTTCGAGCTGGCGGCCTCCGCCCTGGCGGATCGGGGCTTCCCGGCGGACGGCGCGACCCGCGAGGTGGGCGCTGTGGGCGCTGTGGGCGCTGTGGGCGCTGTTGGGACTGGGCTGCCGCCGATCGGCGCCGATGAGGCGGTGCTGCTGTTCCCCGGCCAGGGCTCCTATGACCCCCAGCCGCTGCGGGTCTTGCTGGCGGCGGGCGGGGACTCGGCGGCGCGCATTCGCGAGGCGGACGCCGTGGGGCGACAGCTCCTGGGGGCGTCGCTGCTGACGCTGCTCCAGGTGACCGAGGCCGAGCACGACGCGCTGCTCAGGCGCGCGCCGGATCTGGGTCAGATCGGCATCTACCTGGGGGCGGTCCTGGCGGCCCGGGAGCTGATGGCCCGGGGGCTGCGGCCCGCGCTGATGGTGGGGCACAGCCTGGGGGAGATCGCCGCGCTGGCCGCCGCGGGGGCGATGACGGTCGAGGACGGCGCCCGGGTGGTGGCCCAGCGCGCGCTGGCGCTGCGGACGCTGGGCCCTGGGGTCGGCGGCATGCTGGCGCTGGTCGGGCCGCTGGAGCGCTCGCGGCCGCTGGTCGCCGAGACCGCTGGGGCCTGGGAGGCGGTGATCAACCACCGGGGCCAGGTGGTCGCGGCCGGGCGGTTCGCGGCGCTGGAGCGCCTGGAGCGCGGCGCCGCGGAGGTCGGGGTGTCCACCCGGCGGCTGCGGAGCCCGATGCCGTTTCATTCGCCGCTGCTGGCGCCGGCCTGCGCGCCCTTCGCCACGGCGATCGGCGAGGTGGCGGTGCGGGCGCCGTCGGTGCCGGTGCTCTCGCCCATCGAGGGGCGGCTGCTGGACGGGGACGGCGCGGCGCAGGTGCTGGCCGGGCAGCTGGTGAAGCCGCTGGACTTTCCGGCGGCGATGCGGCGGGTCCATGAGGCCGGCGGGCGTCGGTTCGTGGAGTGTGGCGGCGGCGCTGTCCTGACCGGCTTGACGCGGCGGATCCTGGATGGGGTGTCCGTGGTGAGCCCGCTCGGGCGCACCGGGGATGTGCTGGCGGCGCTGGATGAGGCGGCTGGGGTCGAGGCTCGAACCGCGGCGCCCGAGCCGCGGCGCCCGACCCCCGAGCCACGGCGCGCGACGCCCGAACCGAGGGCCGAGGAGCCGATCGCGATCGTGGCGATGGGCTGCATCCTCCCCGCCGCCCACGACCCCGCCGCCCTCTGGCAGGCCGTCCTGGAGGGCACCACCGGCATCCACGACGCGCTCACGCTCGATCCGTCCCTCTCGGACTTCCACGCCGACACCCTGACCCCCGACAAGACCTACACCCTGCTCGGGGGCTTCGTCCGCGACTTCGACGCCGGGGCGGCCCTCCGCGGCTGGTACGGGGAGGCGGAGGTCGCGTCGCTGTCCAAGGCGCAGCGCTACCTCGCCGCCGCGCTGGCCCAGTGCCGTGAAGGGCTCTCGGGGGAGAGAGGGGAGGGGCTCTCGGAGCGCTGCCTGCTGGCTATCGGGGCCACGGCGGACGGCCAGCTGGAGTACGACGAGGCGCTGCTGGCCGAGGCCCTGGTTCAGCGGGTCGCGGCGCTGCGGGGCGCACAGGAGCACCGCGACGCGCTGATCGCGCGCATCGATCGGGTGCTGGAGACGCCCCGCGAGGCCATCGCTCGGCTCGAGCCGCACGTCGCCTACGCCGCCGTCGCGCAGCGGCTGCTCGGTGACGGCGCCCGCACCGTCGCGGTGGACGCTGCCTGCGCCTCGTCGCTGTACGCGGTGGACATGGGCGTGCGGGCGCTGCGCCAGGGCGAGGCGACCCTCGCGCTCTGCGGCGGCGTCTTCGCGCCGGGGCCCGCCAACAGCTGCCTCTTCTCCCAGTTCCGGGGGCTCTCCGACACCGGCAGCCGCCCCTTCGACGCGGGCGCTGACGGCGTTGTCTTCGGCGAGGGGGCGGCCGTGCTGGCCCTGCGCCGGCTCTCGGACGCCCGGGCTCGCGGCGAGCGCGTGCTGGCGGTGATCCGCGCGGTCGGAACCTCCAGCGACGGGCGGGGCCCGTCGGTGGCCGTGCCCCGGGCGGACGGCCAGGTGCTCGCCATGGAGCGGGCCTGGGAGCGGGCCGGCGTGGACCCCGCGAGCGCGGGCTACGTGGAGGCCCACGCGACCTCCACGCCGGTGGGCGACGCGGTGGAGTTCTCGGCGATACGGCGCTGCTTCGGCGAGCGCGAGACCCCGCTCCCCCTGGGCAGCCTGAAGGCGCTCACCGGACACACGGGCTGGGCCGCCGGCGCGGCCTCCATCGTCAAGGTGGTGCAGGCGCTGAACGCCGCGACGCTGCCTCCGCAGGCCGCCTACGAGTCGCCCAACGCCCGCATCGCGCTCGGCGACGCCTTCCAGATCCTCGCGGAGGCCGCGCCGTGGCCGGCCCCCGTGGGCGCCCCCAGGCGGGCGGGCGTCAACGGCTTCGGGTTTGGCGGCAGCAACGCCCACGTTGTTCTGGAAGAGGCAGCGGAGGGCGGCGCGGCCGCGAGCCCGCGCCGGACGACCCGGCGTCGCCTCGCCGTGGTCGGCGTGGGCGCCCCGCTGCCCGGCGGTCGCTTTGAGGACGACGCGCTGGCGCTGCCGCCCGGTCGCCCCATCCTGCCGGACATCGTGGACGACCTCGATCGCTCCCACCGCCTCGCCGTGCGCGCGACCCACGCCGCGCTGCCCGAAGGCTGGGAGGCGCTGCGCCAGGAGACCGGCGTCGTGCTGGGGCTGGCGGGGAAGACCGAGCGCTCGACGCGCATCAACCAGCGGCTGTATCGGGACCGCCTGCGGCGGCTGCTGTCGCTGGAGAACGGGGTGCCGTCCGCCATGGTCGAGGCGCTGCTCGCCGGCCTCGACAGCGAGCGGGCGTCGGGGCCCTACACCCTGCCCGGGCTGATGCCCAACGTGGCGGCGGGGCGGGTCTCCAGCTTCTTCGATCTGATGGGCCCCAACCTCACGCTGGACGCCGGAGAGGGCTCGCTGTGGGAGGCCCTGTCGCTGGCCGAGCAGCTCCTGCGGGACGGAACCTGTGAGCTGGTGCTGGCCGGCGCGCTCACGGCCACCACCGCGCCGGAGCTGGCCGGTGATGACGCGCGGCCGCTGGCGGAGGGGGCGCTGGTGCTGGCGCTCACGACCCCGGAGCTGGCGGCGGCGCGCGGGCTGCCTGTCCGAGGGCTGCTGGAGCTGACGGGGCTGGATGACGCGCGGCTCGCCGCGGCCGGCTGGCGTGAAGACGAGGGCGGTGTGCGGCTGCGCGGGGCCCACGGGGCGCCCGGGCTGGCGCTGGCGCTGGCGGGGGCCGCCGAGGGGCGCGTGAGCCCCTGGCTGCGGCTGTCCACCGGGGCCCTGCGGCTGCGACCGGATCCGGGCCAGCGCGAGCCGGCCGAGCCGCCGCCGCTCCTGCGGACGACCCCCCGGTTCACAGCGCTGCCGATGATCCCGGCGGTCCCCGCCGCTGCGGCGAACGGCGCGCTGCTGGTGCTGGCGGACGGCGACGCCCCGGAGGGCTGGGGCGGCGAGCTGCTCCCCCCCGGAGAGGAGGCGGGCGTGGACCTCTCCGCCTACGACGCCGTGGTCGCGCTGCGCTGGGCCCCGGAGGGCGACGTCAGCGCGGCGTCGCTGGCCGCTGATCGACTGGTGGACCGGCTGCTCGTGGTGGCCCGGGCGGGCCGCGACCGCATCGCCGACGGCCGGCTGCGGATCGGCGCGCTGAACCTGGGGGCGGTGGACGCCGCCGGGCGGGCGCACCCGCTGACCGGGCCCACGGCGGGCTTCCTGAAGGCGCTGGCCCGGGAGCTGCCGCAGGCGAACTGCAAGGTGGTGTCCGTGTCCTCGGCGGATCCGGACGAGGGGCTCGCGCGCCTGCGGGCGGAGTGGGAGCGCGCGGATGGACCTGTTGGACGCGACCCGGTCGAGCTGCTGTATCGCTCGCTCGCGACCGGCTCGTCCGCGACCGTGGAGCGGGGCGCGCTGCGGCTGCACGCGCTGGAGCGGCTCTCCCGCGACCCCGAGGCGGCCGGCGCGACAGAGGGCTGGGAGGCGCTGGGCCCGGAGTCCCTGGTGGTGGTCACCGGCGGCGCCCGAGGCGTGACCGGTGCGCTCACGGAGGCGCTGCTGCGGCGGTTCGGCTGCAAGGTCGTGCTGATCGGCCGCAGCGATCCCGCCGACGCGCCGGCGGCGCTGGTGGAGGTGGACGACGCGGGGCTCGCTGCCTGGGAGACCCGCTACTACCGGGACGAGCGCGCCCGCGACCCCGAGGCGACCCTGCCCGAGCTGCGGCGGCGCTTCTCCCGGCTGGCCGCCTGCAGGGAGGTCGCGCGCACGCTGGCCCGGCTCGCGGAGCTGTCCGGCGCGGTCTACTACCGGTCGGTGGATCTGACGGATCCTGCCTCGGTGGCCGCCTTCGTGGCCGGGCTGGCCGAGGAGCACGGGGCGCCGGCGCTGCTGGTCCACGGCGCGGGCGTGCAGTACTCCAGCGCGCTGGCCAGGGTGCGCTCGGAGCGGCTGCGGCAGGAGCTGGACACCAAGCTCGGCGGGCTCGGCGCGCTGGTGGACGCGCTGGGGGAGCACTTCCCCGAGGCCCGGACGCGCGTGCACCTGCTGAGCAGCGCCTTCTCCTACTTCGGCAACGACGGCCAGTACGGCTACGGCGCGGCCAACGAGTCGCTGGGCCGGCTGGCGGCGTGGACGCCCGGCTGGACCTGCATCGCCTGGCCCGGCTGGCGCTCGCTCGGCATGACGCGGGGCTCGGAGTACGCGGCGGTGGCGCGCGCCCGGGGGCTCCGTCCCATGGACGCCGACGAGGGGCAGGCCCTGTTCCTGGAGCTGCTGGAGGGCCCCGCCGAGGCGGCCTGGATCGCCGCGGTGAGTCAGGGGGAGCTGGACTGGGCCGACGAGGCGCTGGTGCGCCCGGGCGAGATCCGCTGGCCCATGACGCCGGACGCACACCCCTTCGCCGGCCTGCACCGGGTCCGGGGCCAGCCCACCCTGCCCGGCACCTTCGGCCTGGAGCTGCTGGCCCGCGCCGCGCGTGAGGCCCACCCCGAGCGCGCCCTCTCAGCGGTTGAGGCGCTGGACTGGTCGCGCTTCGCTCGCCTGGACGACAGCGCCCTCGGGGAGCTGCGCGCCGAGCTGACGCCCCTGAGCGGGCGGGCGGGTGAGCTCGCCCTCGACGCCCGGCTGCGCTCGGACTTCATACACGCCAGCGGCCGGATCCTGAAGGCCGACGTGACGCACTTCGCCTGTCGGCTGCGGCTGACCGAAGCGCCGCCGCCGCTGGCGGTCCCGGAGCACGACCTGGGTGAGCGGCGCTACGAGATGCCGGATCCCTACAGCCTGGGCGGGGCGGATCTGGACCTGGAGGGGCCCTTCCGCTGCCTCCGCGACGTCCGCGTCCACGAGCGCGGGCAGCGCGCGGACTTCGTGCTGCCGCCGATCCCCCTGGGCGGCGATGGCGGGATGGACGCCTTCGCCCTGCCTTCGCTGCTGATGGACGCGGTCTGTCGCCTCGCCATGTGCCAGCGCCTCGAAGACGGCACACTGCCCCTGTACTTCCCCCTCCGCTGTCGGCGCTTCCGCGTCGCGCCGGGGATCAACGACGCGGCTCTCCAGGCCGCCGGCGCGCCCATCACCCTCTTCGCCACCGCTCCCCGCGCGCCGGGCAGCGACCCGGACGAGACGACCACGCTGATCTGTGATCGCGCGTGGGCTGTCAGCGAGGGCCGGGTTCTCATGATCGCCGAGGGCCTCATCGCCCGCTACGCCGGCGCCATCTCTCCAAATCTCCAGCCCGAGCTCCCCATTGGACACCCAGGCCACAGTCCTCCAGGTCTTCGCTGAGCTGACCCGCTACCCGACAGACATCCTCGACCCCCAGGCCGATCTGGAAGCGGATCTGGGCATCGACTCCGTGAAGCGCACGGAGATCCTCGCGGCGCTCCAGGAGCGCTTCGAGCTGCCCGTGGACCTCCAGGCCCCCGCTGAGGAGGTGACGACCATCGCGGCCATCTCCGCCTTCATCGATCAGGCCAGCGGCCGGAGCGCCGGGGCGACCGCACAGTCGGTACAGTCGGTTCAGCAGTCTCCGGCGCAGCCCGCGCCGAGCTACTCGCCGCCGAGCTACTCACCGCCGGCAGCGGGGGCATCGACCGCCGACCTGCGCCGCGACGTGCTCTCGACGCTGCGCGATGTCATCGACGAGACCCTCACGCGCATGGACGCCGGCCAGCCTCTCGCGCCGCCCGCGCCGCAGCGCGGCGGCCCCATCAACGGCGGCCCTGTCAACGGCAATCACGTCAACGGCGGGCTCCCTGTCGATGGTCTCGCCTGGGCCGAGCGCGTCGCCGCGCCCCAGGTCACCCGCCCGCCGGCTCAATCCCGTCAGGCACCGCGGCGTCAGGCCCCGCCGGTTCAGGCCGCGGGCTCCGACTGGCTGCCCGCCGGCTACCGCCCCTTCGAGGGCCGCGTCGCCCTGGTCACCGGCTCGGGCCACGGCCTCGGCCGCGTCATCGCGACCCGCCTCTCGCGCCTGGGCGCCAGCGTGGTCATCAACTCCTTCCACTCCCGGGATCGCGGCGAGCGCACCGCCGCCGAGCTCCGCGACGCCGGCGGCGACGCCTTCCACGCCTGGGGCTCCGTCGCCAAGCGCGAGCACCTGGAGGGCATGTTCCGGGCCATCGAGGAGCGGCACGGCCGCCTCGACTTCTTCGTCAGCAACGCCTCCAACGGCATGATCGCCCCCCTCGAGTACATCACCGAGGACCACTGGCAGAAGGCCTTCACCACCAACGTCATCGCCCTGCACCAGGCCTCGCTGATGGCCGCCCCGCTGATGGACCGCGCCGGCGGCGGCAAGATCCTGGCGATCAGCTCCCCCGGCGCCCAGCGCTACATCGAGCACTTCGGCTGCCAGGGCCCGGTCAAGGCCGCGCTGGAGAGCCTGGTGCGCTACCTCGCGGTGGAGCTGGGCCCGCGCAATATCCAGGTCAACGCGCTCTCCGCCGGCCCGCTCTACGGTGAGCTGCTGAACAAGTACCCCGAGGGCGATCGGCTCATCCCGTACTGGGAGTCCCGCACGGCCACCGGCCGACTGGGCAGCGAGGAGCAGGTGACCGAGGCCGTCGCCTTCCTGCTCTCCCGGGCGTCGGATCCCATCAGCGGCGCGGTGCTGCTGGCGGACAGCACCGGTTCACAGAGGGTCTGATGCGGCGCGGATACCAGACGACCTTGATGACGCTGGGCCTGAGCGGCGTGGTGATGGCCGCCACCTGGCAGGGCTGCCTGAGCGAGCCCGCCCTGCTGGGCACCGCCGAGCTGCGCCCCGACCTGGAGGTCAGCCTGTCGGACGGCAGCCTCTTCACGCCCTCGACCCAGTCCTTCGGCCGGGGCCACCACGCCCTCGACGGCGCGACCGCCGTGAGCGTGCGCGCGGACGACGACGGGCTCGCGACCTTGAGCCTGGAGCCCCCGGGCTCCGAGTTCTACTTCCGGCTCCACAACCTGCCGCTGCGGCAGCTGGTCCCACGGCTGCACTACGCGGTGGGCCCGGAGCCCGACGCCTTCGACGCCATGAACCTGCTGCTGGCCGAGTACTCCCGCAACGGCCTGAGCGTGCCCCAGGGCAGCCCGGGCGATCAGATGGCCCACTTCGAGACGGACCTCGACGAGGACATCCCCTGGAGCCTGCGGGCGGACTACGACTTCGTGCCCAACCCCCGGGTGCGGCCCGTGCGGGCCTCGGTGGTCAACAACTGCCTCGCCCCCGGGCTGTGGGAGTTCGTCGCCGCCGACCGCACCGGGCAGCTGCACCACTCCTGGTTCGACTTCCCCTCGGAGCCCTACCGCCAGCTCGTCGCCGAGGTGAACGGCCTCGACGAGGGCTTCGTGAGCGAGGCGCTGACCTGGCGGACGGAGCCGGTCGCGCCGGATCTCTCGCGGCTCCGGACGGTGGACGCCGCCCACGAGCGGGTGGGGATGCGGCTGGCGGCCGACGAGGACGCGGGCTTCTCCAGCCAGGGCTCCCGCCGCAAGCTGGCCCGGGGCTACGCCCACGTCGACGACGGGGAGGGCGGCACGCGACGGCCCACCAGCCGCAGCGAGCTGGTGGCCGGGGTGACCCACCTCGTGGACTTCTCCCCGCCGGGTCGCTACGACCCCGAGATCCGCAAGCCCTTCGACCTGCGCTTCCTCGGTGACGCCCGCTACGCGACGGTGTCCCAGGTGACGCCGCGCACGAGCTACCGCATGGAGGCCGGCAGCTCGGACAGCTCAGGCAGCTCAGGCAGCACCGCCCTGAGCGGAGGCTACCTGGAGGTGGAGCTGGCGCTGGGCGACGACCGGCGCATCGTGCTGGGCAACCTGCCGGTCGCGCTGCTGGTGCCTCAGGAGGACTTCACCCTCCACGGCTTCGGCGTGGGCATCCTGGCCGCCGGCGGCTTCGCCGAGCGCCGCGCGCTGCTGCTCGACCGGGGGCCGGCCCCCTCCTTCGCCTACCTGCTGGAGGGCGACGGCGACGACGCGGTCGCGCTGAACTCTCACGAGGCGGGCATCGAGCAGGTGTTCATCCGCACGCACATCCGCGCCGGTGTGCCCCGCTGGGAGATCACCGTGACCTCGTTTGAGCGCATCACCGACCTCGTCAAGTACGAGGTCGAGGTGCCCGAGGCCCTCTGGGAGCCGCTGAACCACGCCGCGCGGGTGTACGTCTCGCCGCTCTACCTGACCTATCGGGATGACAACCTCCGATGAGCCTGCAATGACCCCAAGACGCCTGCTGACGATCACCCTCGGCCTCGGCTGCGGCCTCGCGCTGATGAACGCCGCGTTCATCGGCGGGGTGCGCTACTTCGCCACCGAGCGCGCCGTGAGCTTCCTCGACCAGCCCCCGGTGGAGACCCTCCTCGCCGACCACGAGGCCGCGACGGCCCGCGATCACGCGGCCGTCCCCTTTGCGGAGATCGCCCCCTTCGACGACGAGGCGCACAGCTGGGCCAACGTCTTCTCCGGCTTCGCCAGCGGCGGCGCCACGGTGTTCGACGCCAACGGCGACGGCCTGCTGGACGTCTACTTCGCCCGGGACGGCCAGAACTGGACCCGGGCCAGCGACGCCGACGCCGTGCTGGAGGACAAGCCCCGGTTCATGGCCAACACGCTCTACCTGAACCAGGGCAACGACGCGGACGGGCGGCCCATCTACGCCCGCCTGGACGAGCTGGCGCGCGCCAACGACGAGCACACCGAGGCCGAGCTGCTGGTGGAGGACTACCTCTACCCGCGCGGCGGCCCGGAGGACGCCACCGAGCGCCTGGGCCGCAACTCCACCGTGAGCCTCGCGGCGGACTTCAACGGCGACGGCCGCATGGACCTGATGGTGGGCAACTCCACCTTCGGCTCCTTCTGGTCCTCCCCCGAGACCCAGCGCGTGCTGAACCGCTTCGTGGACCCCATGGGCCGCGAGGCGCGCTCCGCCAAGTCGCCCCTGTCGAGCCTCATCAACCACTTCGTGCACGACTACGCGCCCGTGGACGGCACCGAGCGCACCCGCGAGAGCGCCCGGGGGATCGAGCCCGAGGGCGCCAACTCCCTGTACCTGAACCTCGGCGACGCCGACGGCGACGGCCTGCCCGAGTGGGCGGACGTGAGCCGCGAGGCCGGGGTCGAGGGCAAGCGGGCCACCGTCTCGCTCATCGCGGCGGACATCGACCTCGACGGCGATCTCGACATCTACGAGGCCAACACCATGGACCCGGACTTCTGGCCCGGCGGCTCCACGGGCTGGGCCGGCGCGGCCAACGCCCTCTACGTGAGCCAGCTCGCGGACGCGGGCACCTTCGCCTTCTCCGACGAGGCGGGGGCGCTGGGCGTGGACGGCATGTTCGACGAGGACTACGCCCACCCGCCCATCCATCGGGTGCGCAAGGTGCCGTACCTGCCGCTCGAGTACAGCATCGCCTTCCTGCACTGGGAGACGTACCTGCCGCCGCTCCTGACCATCAACGGCGACACCGCCGAGGACGGGGAGATCTCCTGGGCGAGCGTCTTCCAGGACGTCAACGAGGACGGCTACCCGGACATCTGGGTCGCCAACGACCTGGGCACCCTGCGCCTGTACCTGAACGACGGCGGTCAGCGCTTCGTGGACACCCCTCACGCCCGCTACGAGCGCACGGGCATGTGGATGACCCTCGCCCCGGGCGATCTGAACGGCGACGGGCACGAGGATCTCGCGGTGGGCAACATGGGCGGCAACATGCTGAACCACGCCTTCGTGGTGCCGGACTTCTACGCCATGACGGACCCGGTCATCACCGACTCCATGGCCTTCCGCACCCTCGCCATGGACGAGCACGACCCGACCCACGCGCTCATCGACGGCGCCGACTTCACGCAGGATCTGGCGCACTCGATCACCCACTCCTCGGTGCTGCCGCCGGACGCGACGCTGCCCAACAACGTGCGCCAGTCCTGGATCACCGAGCTGGACGTCCCGCCCTTCAACCCGGACTCCCTGGACCCCTACGAGTTCGCCTGGGGCATGACCACCCTGGATGTGCAGAACGACGGGCGTCTGGATCTGTACTTCATCGGCTGCCTGTACTCTCGCGGCGGCGGGCTGTTCCCCGTGATGGGCACGGACCCGGGCCGCCTGCTGGTGAACGAGACCGCCCCCGGCGGCGAGCTGGCCATGGTGGACCTGACGGCTGAGCACCAGCTCTTCGACATCAAGGAGCTGCAGTACGATCGGCTGGAGGACGAGGGCTACATCTACCGCAAGTCGCCGCTGCAGAACTGGCGCAAGCGGGACACAGTGAACAGCTACGATCGCAGCACCTGGGTCGCCCAGGGCCCCGGCATCCAGGAGCGGATGACCAACCACGATCTGATACAGACCGCCGACAACGGCCGCGCTGCGGTGGGCGCGGATCTGAACGGCGACGGCTTCGCGGACGTGCTGATCACCAACCAGGGCGGCTACGACAGCCGCAGCAGCGAGAACAAGAACCTGAAGGCGATGATCGACGGCCGGCCCCAGGTGGTGCCGCCCCCGGATCACAACTACCCCACGCTCACCAACTTCGAGCCCGGGACGACCCGGGTGTTCCTGAACCAGTACACCGACAATCGCTGGATCAAGGTGCGGCTGGTGGATGACGAGGGGCTGAACCGGGACGCGGTGGGCGCGGTCGTCGTGGTGAATGAGCAGTGGACCCAGCACAAGCGCGCCGGCAGCGGCGGGTTTGTGGGGAATGTCGCCGCGGATCTGCTGTTCGGCATGGGCCAGGAGGCCGCCAGCGAGGTCGCGGTGACGTGGCCGGATGCGGCGCGCACGGTGACGACGGTGCCCCTGGACGCGGTGGGGGAGGGGACCGTTACGGTCTACCGCTCCGGAGCGATCGAGTGGGCACCGTGGGGAGACGGCGCGGCGCTGGATTGAGTCCGGAGCAGCCCCTCCGTTGAGGGGCCGCGCCGCGCCTGTCAGGCCGCGCTCAGCCCCACTTCATGTTCTTGGGGAAGAACGGCATCGACGGCATGGGCAGATCGTCGGACTTGCGCTCCACGATCACCACGACGGGCTGGGCCCCGGCGCTGATGACGCCGGACTCCTGCAGCTCCTCGATGGCGTCGTAGACGTCCTCCATCAGCCGACCTTTGCCCTTCCGGAGCTGCTTGACGCGCTTGGACTTCTGCTTGCCCAGGTCCAGCACCACGGTGCTCGTGCCTTCTGTCTCATTGTTGGCCTCAGAGTTGGTCTCAGACATGGTTCATCCGGGGTTGGGGCGACGCCGCGAGGGTACCACGGCCCCGTGGTACCCTCGCGGCTCGGAGGTTTGAAGCGATGACCCGAAAGCTGGTGTCCCCGAAGTCCATCGAACGCGTCATCCTGATCAGCCCCGGCGGGGAGGCGCGAACCCTCTACAAGAAGAAGGGCGGCAAGGGCCGCCAGTCCCTGCCGCTGAAGCCCTTCGAGAAGGCCCAGAAGACCGCGGTCGAGGCCGTCAAGGAGGGCGCGGACGCCTACCTGGGCAACCACAAGCGCTCCAACAAGAAGAAGAAGGACGGCTGGGCGAAGGACCTGGCGGACAACACCTGGAAGGCCAACGCCCGGGTGATGCGCAAGGTGCGCAAGTCCGTGCCCAAGTAGCGGCGGCGCTCTCATCCGCGACGCTCTCTTCGATGCCCTGACCCACCTCGCCGTACGACACGGTCGGTGGGTGCTGTTGATCGCCACGCTGGCGACGATCCTCTCTCTGGGGGTCAGCACCCGGCTGGTCATCAAGACCAACTTCAAGGATCTGCTGGGACCGGACGACCCGGTCTCCATCCAGCAGACCTACGTCGAGGACAACTTCCCGGTCGTCTCCTCGGTGCGGGTGCTGGTGGAGGGGCTGGACGAGGCCCGGCTCATCGAGGTGGGCCACGACATCGCCGAGCGCCTGGAGTCCGAGCCCGACAAGGTGCGGATGGTCACCCTGGAGCAGCCCGTCGACTTCTTCGTGGAGCACAGCCTGCTCTACCTGGACGTCGCGGATCTGCGCCTCGCCGAGTCGACGCTGACCGAGCGCGGGGACGCGGTGGGCGCGCTGCTGGCGGACCCATCCACCGTGGGCCTGATGGCCATGCTGGACGCTGTGGTGCGGGAGCAGGCGCGGCCGGCGGACGCGGTGGCCACCGTGAACTCCCGCCTCTTCAGCCAGCTCGCGCTGGGCGACGGGCCGGCGGAGGGGCTCTCGGCGGACTTCGGGGTGGCGCTGGACACCTCCCCCGTCGCCCAGCAGCTCACGGATCAGATGATCCGCACCATGAAGCCGCTGCCGCTGCCGGGCTCGCGGGACGAGGCCCTGCGAACGCTGCGCGGCGCCAACGAGCTCTTCGACATGGTCGCCGACGTGCTGGAGCAGGGCGAGCGGGTGACCCCCGGGGCCTTCGAGGCCCGGTCCCGGTCCCTGCGTGAGCCCGACTTCAAGCAGATGGGCCTGCCCTTCGAGCGCTACACCCTGAGCCCGGATCGCACGGCCCTGCTGGTGGACGTGGTGCCCATGGACCGGGTGCTGAACATCGACGTCGCCCGGCCCTTCCTCGCCTGGATGGAGGCGGAGCTGGACGACGTGCGCTCCCGCAATCCGGACGTCACGGTGCAGATGACCGGCCTGCCGGTGCTGCTGAAGGAGGAGAGCGAGAGCATCCTCGACAACTTCGTGGTCGTCACCCTCCTGGGCTTCGTGGGCGTGCTGGCGGTGTTCATCATCGGCTTCGAGCGCGTGGGGCTGCCCTCGCTGGCGACCGTGCCGCTGCTGATGGGATCGGCCTGGACCTTCGGGGTGGTCGTGGCGGTCAACGGGGAGATGACGCTCTTCGCGCTGACCTTCCCGGTGCTGCTGTTCGGCATCGGCATCGACTTCGCCATCCACCTCCTCGCCGGCTACTCCGACGAGCGCCGCGCCGCTCTGGAGCCGGAGGCGGCGCTGCGGGCGGCCTTCGACAAGGTGGGGCCGGGGCTGCTCACGGGCGCGCTCACCACGGCCTGCGCCTTCCTCGTGATGATGATCAGCGCCTTCTTCGGCCTGCGGGACATGGGCTTCACCGCCGGGATCGGCGTGCTGATGGCCCTGCTCGCCATGCTCACGGTGCTGCCCGCGCTGGTCGTCGGCTGGGACCGCCGGCAGTCGGCGCGGGGGGCCGTGCTCCCCGACGTGCCGTTCCCGTTCCTCGCGCCGCTGGGGCGCCGGCTCCAGCGCCACCGCTACCTCGTGCTGGCCGCCTTCATGGCCGCCACCATCACGCTCGGCTTCTTCATCTCCAACGTCGAGCTGGACCGCAACTACCTGAACACCCTGCCGGAGGGCATGCCTTCGGCGTCAGCTCAGGCGCGCATCCTGGAGAAGTTCGGCGCCAACAACGAGTTCATCACCTTCTTCGCGGAGGATCTGGAGGAGGTGGAGCGCATCCGGGTGGCGGCCGAGGCGGCGTCGACCATGGGCGCGGTGATCGCCCCCTCGGTGCTCATCCCCTCGGATCAGGAGCACAAGCGGGGCTCGATCGAGGCGCTGGCCGCGCTGCTGGACGCCATGGCCCCCGAGGGCGCGCCTCCGACGCACACCTACGACGCGGCGGAGATCGACGGCCTGCGGGATCACCTGGCGTCGATCAAGGTGAGCGCCCTGCAGCTCTCGATGCTCGCGTCGGTGCTCTACGACGACGAGGTCCGCGCCGCCGCCGGCGCGCTGCGGGACACCATCAACCGGGTGGACGCCCGGGTGGATCCGGCCTCGGCGAGCCGGCTGGCCTACCTGGACACCCTGCTCGCCGCCGAGATCGGCCGCGCCTACGCGGGCTTCCGCCGCATGACGGCCAACACCTCCCTCACCCCCGAGGGGCTGCCGGCGAGCATCCTGGGCCAGCTCCGCGGCGAGGACGGCACCTGGCTCGTGCTGGCCCGGGGCAGCGGGGACGTCTGGGCTGAAGAGTTCCGCACCGCGCTCCTGGAGGACGCCGGGCGAATCGACCCGGAGTACGCGGGCATGGTGGTCGCCTGGCACCGGGGCCTGAGCCTGCTGCTGGGCGAGCTGCCGCGGGTGTTCGGCTGGACCACCTTCGCGGTGGCGCTGCTGGTGTTCCTGGACCTGCGCTCCCTGCGGGCGACGGTGCTGGCCATGACGCCGCTGGCGCTGGGGCTCGTCTGGACGCTCGGGGTGATGGGCATGCTCGGCATCCCCTTCAACATCATCAGCATCGTGGCCATCCCGCTGCTGGTGGGCATCGGCATCGACAACGGCGTGCACATCTACCACCGCATCCGCAAGGAGGGGCGGCTGGACGCGGCGCTCAAGCACAGCGGCAAGCCGGTGCTGCTGACCTCGATGACCACGGGCATCGGCTTCGGCAGCCTGATGCTCTCGGTGCACCCGGGCCTGCACGCCCTGGGCTTCGCCACCACGGTGGGCATCGTGTCCTGCCTGCTGGTGAGCCTGCTGCTGCTGCCCGCGCTGGTCGCCATCTTCGACGAGGGCGCGCTGCGAGAGGGTGACCCGGGTGACGCCATCGATGAAGGAGGAGAGGAGTGAGCCTGCTGCTGCTGCTGACGCTGGCCGGCTGCGCCAGGCCGGTGGACCCGCTGGCCGCGCAGCGTGAGGCGCTGACCCTCGCGCTGGAGGCGCCGCTGCCCGACGGCTGGGCGCCGCACGCGTCGCTGGTGGTGCGCCAGTCCGTCGTCGAGGGCGTGGTGCTGGAGGCCCTGAGCCGGGCCATGGCGGTCGCGGTGGCGCCGGTGGAGCAGTCGTTCTTCGGGCTGACCGCTTCGATGACGCCGACGGTGTCGGTGACGAGCGCGCGCATGTCGGCGGGGGAGGGGTGCGAGGGCTGCCTCTCGGTCACGCTGGCGCTGGAGGGGGGCGCGGAGATGGCCCTGGAGAACCCCACCGGCCGCCGGGAGCAGCGGGTGGACTGGACCGGTGAGGCCAGCGGCACGGTGCTCCTCCGGCTGGATGAGGACGGCCGCCGGGTGGTGGCGGAGATCGCGGATCCCAAGAGCTGGAGGGCGTCGGTGGACTTCGCCCAGGTGCCAGGGGGCTGGAACTCGGCCATCTCCTCGGCGCTGAGCGCGGGGCTCCAGGCTCAGGTGGGCCGGCCCTCGCTGCCGGCGATTCCCCTGGTGCGCCTGGAGGACGACCCCCGGGCGCGGCTGAAGGGGCTGCGGGTGCGGACGGCGGAGGTCGGGGTGGTGGTGGACTTCGCCTTCGCCCTGGCGAGCGCCGGCGCGGTGGTGGATCTCCAGGCGCCGCCAGCGGAGGCGGACTGGGCGGTGGTGGTGCCGGCGGCGACGGCGCTGGGCATGCTGCGGACAGCGGCGCTCTCGCAGCCCTTCACCTCGGACGCGCCGGTGGTGCCGGAGCTGGCGGGGCTCTCGCTGGAGGACGGCTTTGTGCTGGATGTGCTGGCCTGGCCCACCAGGGGGCGGGGCGGCGCCCGCGAGGTGACGGTGTACGGTGACGTCGCGCTGGTCGACGGCGACGTCAACGTCAGCGTGGCGCGGGCGGAGCTGGTCGAGCAGGAGGGCGTGCTGCCGGATCTGGCGGCGCTGCTCTACGGCGATCGGGTGCTCGGTGAGCTCGCCGACGCGATGTCGCTGACGGTGCCCGGAGCGCGCACACAGTCAGTGGGCGGGGTGGCGCTCTCGGGCCGCACATCGTCTGTGTCGACCGCGGATGGGGCGCTGGTGCTGTCGGGGGAGTTCGAGGTGTCCGCGGAGGGCGAGCACTGACTGGGTGAGCACTGACTATAGGAACAAGACTCCAACAACTCAGAGGTGACCCGATGGGGTTCTTCAGGAAGAAGACGCTGACATCTCTCGCCCGGACCTGTGGCTGAGGCGCCAAGATCAGTCCGACGGTCTTGTCGGACGCGCTCAGTGGCCTGCCCCGCTCTGAAGACCCCGACCTGCTGGTCGGCTTCGAGACCTCCGATGACGCATCCGTCTACCGGCTCACCGACGAGATCGCCGTCATCAGCACGGCTGACTTCATCACGCCTCCGGTGGACGACCCCTGGTGGTTCGGTCAGATCGCCGCCGCCAACGCCATCTCCGACGTCTACTCCATGGGCGGTCGGCCGACGACCGCGCTCAACCTGGTCATGTTCCCCGCCGGGCAGCTGGACATGGGCGTGCTGCGGGAGATCCTGCGCGGCGGCTTTGAGAAGGTCGCCGAGGCGGGCGCCAGCGTCGCCGGTGGGCACACCATCGACGACGAGGAGCCCAAGTACGGGCTCTCCGTCGATGGGGTGGTTCACCCCGATCGCGTCATCACCAACGCCGGGGGAGCCCTGGGCGACGCGCTGATCCTGACCAAGCCCATTGGCGCGGGCGTGATCTTCAACGCGGTGCGCGCCGGCAAGATGGCGCTCTCCGATGTGGTCGACGAGACCCTGCCCACCATCGCCGGGCTCAATGGCGCGGCCATGGCGATCGCGCTGGGCTTTGAGCTGCACGCGGCGACCGACATCACCGGCTTCGGCGTCGTGGGGCACATGCTGGAGGTCGCGCTGGGCTGCGGCGCCCGGGTGGTGCTGGATGCGGGCGCGCTCCCTGTCTACCCGGGGGCGTTGGAGATGTACGGCAAGGGCGTGACCACCGGCTCCAACGCAGGCAACCGCCTGATGTGTGAGGGGCGGCTGGCGCTGCGCGGCTCCCGCGACGCCAGCGCCGAGGAGCTGCTGTTCGACCCGCAGACCTCGGGCGGCCTGCTGCTGGCCGTGCCGGGTGCTCAGGCGGCGGCGCTGCTGACAGCGCTGCGGGCGGGCGGTGTTCAGCACGCCGCTCAAGTCGGTGAGCTTGTCGAGGGCGCGCCGGGGGTGACGGTCCGCTGAGGCCGTTCCGACAAAAGCAGTCACCTCTGCGAACTTGTTGAGGTCTGGCGATCGCCGATCGGGAGCACCCGATCGCAGGCGCTCGCGGGGCTGAGCAGCAACAGTTATGTAAGGGTATGTAGGGGGTTTGAAGTGAGGCCTTTCGTGTTTGTTATCTCTCTGGTTTGTCTCTCCAACCCCGCGACCGCTGCCGACGATTCGGGGTCACCAGCCCTGATCATCGAGCAGCTGCGGACGCTCTGTGATGCGGACGATGCTGAGGGCTGTCTTAAGCTCGGGGGAGTGCTCGCGCTCTACCCTGAGCACGCGAAAAACGGGGAGACCATCGAGGAGCTCTCGTTGCGGGCCTGTCAGCTGGGCGCCACCAAGGGGTGCGCGCTTGCGGGGCCGTACTTCGAGGCCAGGGGGGGCAAAGAGAACCTGAACCGCGCCTTTGAACTGTACACGCAGGGATGCGAGGGCGGGTATGCGACCGGGTGCGCGGTGCTGGGCACGCTGCTGCTCAGTTACCCCGCGCCGGGCGGGGATCCGGCGGCAGCGCTGGCTGCGTACGAGCGGGCTTGCGCGGCGGGTGAAGGGCTCGGCTGTGGTGGGGTCGCGCGGATCTTCACCGAGGGCATCGGCGTGCCAGCGGATCCAGGCAAGGCCCTTGAGCTCAATGAGCAGGGGTGCGGGTTGGATGATGCCCACTCCTGCTACAACGCGGGGCAGGGCTACGCCTTTCCAAAAGGGGGGGGAGAGACCAACTACCCGGTAGCGGCATACTACTTCAACTCGGCATGCAAGCTGGGGCTGCAGCCAGGATGTACCAACACCAATGCGATAACAAGCCAGGGGATTATGCCCGCTGCGCCGTGAAGCCCGGCGCGGCTGTCTTCCCTGCCTGAGGCAATACACCCGCGCTGTCCGAGACGACGCTCGCGAAGTCGTGATCGCCGAGGGCCACGGTGAGCATGGGGCCTCTTGTCGGGGGGCCAGAGTGTTGCGTTCACCTGCCGTGACAACCCTCTCGTCGTCGCAGCCCCGACGTTCTGTGTCAGGAGATCTCAACAATGAGCACGCGTTCACCGTACGACCTGCGCGAGTCCGCGCTGAGACACCCCTTCTTCGCGCCTGATGAGCTGGATGAGCGTCAGGACGGGGTCTACGCGGACGTCCTCCCGGGGCTGTCCGCGCGGCCGGATGAGGGGCGGAGCGTCTATGCGCGCATCCGCGAGCAGTGTGGGATCGAGCTTCCTGCGTCTGTTCGGGCGTTCTATGACCGCTACAACGGCTGCGACACCTGCTGGACCTCATCGCTGTCGCCCTACACGCAGGGCGATGAGCACAATCTGGTGCCGCTGGAGGTCATGTTCGGGGGCTTCCAGTGGCGGTCGCGGGTTCCAGCGCCTGCGTCGGTGTGGTCTTCAGCGAGGGGGGCGCGAGCAGCCGGGTCTACTACAGCGACAAGATCGACCCGGTGCCCACGGTGCTGACGCTCGAGCAGTACCTGGAGCACCACGTACGCTTCCTCGGCTACCCCCACTGGTACGCGCTGTTCATCGCGGCGCTGGGGATGCCGGGGTTCAAGCGGTGGCGCGCTGACCGCCTGCGGGCTGGTGAGCATCCGTGGTCGCCTTCGTAGCTCCATGGGCGGTGACGTCGGTTAAGCATGACGCCATGCAAGAGAGCGCAGAGTTTCGCTACAAGTTCGGCACCGTGCGAGTTGATCGGGAGCGCCTGACGCTTGAGCAGAGCAACCGGCGGGGGAAGCTGTCCAACGCGATGGTGGGGCGGTCGAGCCGGCGGGTGTGGTTCATCTACTTCGCCCTGCTCGGGTGGATGCTGTGGCAGGGGTGGCAGGGGGCCCGATCGGGCTCCGCGGCGCCCCTCGTTATTCCAGTACTGTTCGGCGTTTATTTGTTCTATCAGTACAAGACGCGTCGGGACTTTACCCTCGTTCGGGAGATGTCACGCGAGCAGGTGACACGGATTGAGACGATCCGCGGCGTGCGGTTCTTAACGCTGAACCGGATGGTGGTTCACCTGGTGGTTGATGGTGAACCACACCGTCGGTACATCATGATGCCGACCACTCTGCAGGGCGGCGATCCCGCTGACCTGGAGGTCGCTGTGGCGTGCTTGACCGATGCCGGGTGGCCGGTGGTGTGAGCGCACACCGCCGTAAACAGAAGTCATACAATCACCGACCCCGCCGCTTCCCTGGTCACCGCCCCAACTCAACTCAACCTCGTCTCAACCCTGACCCCGGCTCAGTAAGTTGTGCCTTGGTGGGAGCGAGCGGCGCCAAGTCCTGAAGGTCGAGCGCAGTGTCGGGCACAGTTTGTTGAGCGGGGCGGGTTGGGGCGTGCTCGCAGCCCGTTGGTTGAGATGCCCGCTCAACAAGCCCCCACCCTCCGGCCAACCGCGCCGAAGGGCGCGCGCCAACTGCGAATGCGTACCTGTGAGGGTCATGCCGTCCCCTTCGCTGAGCCCGCACCTTCCGCCCGAACGCGCCGCACGGCGCGCGCCAACATCGAATGGGTACCTTTGAGGAACGCGACGTCCCAGCGTCTCACGGTAGAGGGTGTTGCGACGTCAGATGCCTCGCCGCAAGGCGACATCAGGAGGCAAGACCTTGCGAACACGTGGACGGTTTTCGACGGAGCC
>Ga0316204_10004123_pt1 | contig 26993 bp, 18 predicted proteins | sample 6monrhotite_MG_2_FD_205661 | JGI IMG/M metagenome (GOLD analysis project Ga0316204, IMG submission 205661) | Microbial mat bacterial communities from mineral coupon in-situ incubated in ocean water Damariscotta River, Maine, United States -... | ecosystem: Environmental > Aquatic > Marine >...
GAAAAATTAAAAGTTAGCTCATGAAGTTTTGATGCGTCTGAGAAATCATCCACATCTGGAAAATTATCATCTTTAAAAGAAAAATATATACCACTAACAATTGCACCTATGAACGTGTTATTTTCTAATTTACTTTCCCAGAACCTGACTCTCTTTAGGTCAGAATACATAAAGCTGACTTGTTGTAATTTACTTTTAGTAAATCTAGTGTCAGATAAATCCGACCATTCTAAAGTGGTTTTATTTAAATCGGAATCGGAAAAGTAGCTTAAGCGGATATTTGCGCTAGAAGCTTTTGTGCTTTTAAAGTTTACATTTTTAAAATAAACGCAATCTAATTTTGAATCATCAAGATTAGAGTAACTTAGATCTAAATTCTCTAGCGTTGCGCCTGATAAGTCTGCGCCGCGTAAATCTACTCCTTTAAGAACTTTATTTTTAATAATTGCCCCGCATAAATTTGCACGCTTCGAGCTGCTGCTATATTTAGCATCTGGCATAGTGGTGTCTGCACCTTTTGGTAGGTGTAACCATTCATTATGATTCTTTATAATACTTACAAGCTCTATTTCAGATATATCTTTATTTTTATACTTACTTTCACAATAATCAACTAACTCAGTCTTCCAGCAACTTTTAAGACCATATGCGAAACTAGTACCACAGTAAAAAGTGCTAAGCCAAATGGTGGAATAACAAAGAAATCTTATCTTCTTTTTTACTTCAAACCTAAAAAGCAGCCGAAGCTGCTTTTTAGGTTTATTGTTCATTGATGTTGTTAGCACATTCCCCTGCATTACATTAATTCTCTACCGTATATCCCCTCACCCCAACCCTCTGCCTGAGGCCGAGGGAGTTTTTGGTAACACGATTGATTTGTTTGAGGATAAACCTCCGCCGTTCCTGTTTGGCTTTAGCTCGTACTGACATGGCTTGAACGAATTGTTGTAAACGATTACAGACAGAAGTTGATACGTATTTACACACAATACGTAGAATGTTTTGTTGAGTTGATATTTTCACGTTCACTCCTTTGTACTTTATAAATTCCGAATTACGGTTTTACTGCCACTGTCTGGATCAAACTGACACGTTCTTCATCGAGATTACGATGCAGGTTATAAGCCTTGGTCAGAATATCGTTACCCACTAAAAGATGTACACCAAGCTCGGGCAGTTGTGGTTCACCCACGGGTTCCTGCATTTGTGAAAAGGCCTCTTGTGCCAGGTCGGTTTTGTCATGCCAGGCTTCAATTTCAAAACCGGCGTCGGTGATCACATCACGGAAGGCATCGGGTTTTACCAAAAAGCTGATGGAACTCTCCTGCGCCCAGGGCACGGGGAAATGAGGTGGCGAGTTTTTATTGGCACAGACCTCGTACAACACCACACGACTCTTTGGTTTGACGACACGATACAGTTCTTTAAGCCAGGACTGCTTGTCCTCAACATTCATACCCATCTGGATCGACCAGCCGCCGTCAAAACTGTTGTCTTCAAACGGTAGGTCCAGCGCACTGGCTGCCTGAAACTTTGCCCGCTCCTGCATGTTAAACAATTGTGTCAGTCTTTCTGCGGCGTCGATGTATTCATCACTCAGGTCGATACCCGTGACACGGCATCCGAGTTGATGCGACAACCTGCGTGTCGAACCGCCTACGCCACAACCGACATCGAGGATATGCATGTCTTGGGTAAAACCACAGAGTTCGATCAACTCGTTGGTGGCCGTGGTACCGCGGATATGAAACTCATCTACCGGATGCAGGTCTTCGAGCTTGAGACTGGATAAATCCTTTCCCTGCGCATTCAGGCCGTCAATGATCTTGTTATAAAGATCATTGGGGGAGTAGTAGCTATGGATTTCTTTAGACATGTGAAATCCCCTATGTTGGGGATGATGTTGCTAAAGGAGCGTGGGGGGATTGAGTCTTGTTTTGACTACCCCTCATCCCAACCTTCTCCCTCAAGGGGAGAAGGAGCATAAAAGGTATGAGGGATTGAATTTTGATTTGTATACCCCTCACCCCTGCCCTCTCCCTCAAGGGGAGAGGGTGTGTAATAGGAATGAGGCTGAGAATACTTGGATTGCTTCGCTGCACTCGCAATGACAACACTAATTGTAAAGAGCGAGTCAGGAGTGTGCAGGAAAGGCAAAATGAATTTTTTGAAGCGGAGTTTACAGTGAGTAAATGAGCATTCGAAAAATTCATTTTAACGCATCCTGCGTGCTATCTGACGACGCTATTTAGCCGCACTTGGAGTCACCGCAATTAAGACACGTCATACACCCGTCCATCTTAATCATCGCCTTGGTATTACACTTCATACACAACTGCGCACTATCAGGAAATTCATTGGGAACCTTTTCTTCGGCCTGCTTGACGGTACTTTCATACTGGGCGCGTTTTTCGTCGACCAGTTTTTGCTGATGTTCATCAAGGTCATCGTCTTTGAGCATGCCGATCATGCGCAGGTGACATTCAATCGCATCACCTAACTCGGCGACCAGTGATGGCATGTACTTACCACCCTTCTTGAAGTAACCACCGCGTGGATCAAATACCGAACGCAGTTCTTCTACCAGGAAAGTCACGTCACCGCCCTTGCGGAAGACGGCGGAGATGATGCGCGTTAAGGCAACAATCCACTGGAAGTGATCCATGTTCTTCGAGTTAATGAAGACTTCATACGGACGACGCAGTTCATGCTTTGTGCCGGCGTTTAAGATGATGTCATTAATGGTGACATACAAAGAATGCTCGGACAGTGGTGTTTTAATTTTATAGGTTGAGCCCAGCAGCATTTCCGGCCGTTCGACCTTTTCATGCATATGAACAATATTGCTTTCTTCCAGCTTGCCTTCGGCAGCGGCGATAGCGGCTTCGGCGGCCTGATCGTCGGCGTCTTCTTTAGCGACTTCGTAACCGACTATCTTTTTTTCGATTTTAAATGCCATTGTTGTCTCCTGTTCCTGCCGGCCTGAACGCGTGAACGCTTTTGTAGCTTTAGCGGCTTGCGCGTTACTTTGACCGTTTGTGTCTGATCTAAATTAAGTCCAAATTGTAAGTTCAGCGTCTGACGCATTAGAACTTACCGTAATAACCTTCTTTGAGGGCATCGTAGAGATTGGCGGCGCTATGAATCTCGCCGTCGTATTCGATCTCTTCGTTACCCTTCAGTTCAACCACTTCACCATTTTCAAGCGTAAACTTGTAGGTGGTCTTTTCCAGATCACTGTCTTTCACCAGCACGCCCTGGAAGGCCTCAGGGTTAAAACGAAAGGTAGTACAACCCTTCAGTCCCTGATGATAAGCATAAGTATAGATGTCTTTGAATTCATCAAACTCAAAATCTGTTGGTACGTTGGCGGTCTTGGAAATGGACGAATCGATCCACTTCTGTGAGGCGGCCTGAATATCAACATGCTCCTTGGGCGTGATGTCTTCAGCGGTAATAAAGTAGTCGGGCAATTTCTCGTCTTCTTCTTTGCTATACGGCATGGCCTTTTTATTCACCAGTTCACGATAGGCCAGCAGCTCAAAGGAAAATACATCAACTTTCTCTTTACTCTTTTTGCCTTCACGGATCACGTTACGCGCATAGTGATGCGCGAACGAAGGCTCAATACCATTACTGGCGTTATTGGCCAGTGACAAAGAGATGGTGCCCGTCGGTGCGATGGAGCTGTGATGGGTAAAACGCGCGCCAACTTTGGCCAGCTCTTCACCCAGTTTTGGATCTTCTTCGGCGACCTGTTGCATGTAACGACTGTATTTGGCATGCAGAACTTTACCTTTGACCTTTTTGCCAACCTCGTAACCGTCACGTTTCATCTCGGGACGCTTACGCAGCATTTCGGCGGTGACTTCAAAGTCCTGTTCCATGATCGGTGCCGGGCCTTTTTCTTTGGCCAGTTCTAACGCGGCGCGCCAGCCGGTCATGGAGAGTTCTTTTGAAACACGCTCGGTGAATTCAACGGATTTTTTCGAACCGTACTTCATCTGCAGCATGGTGACCGTTGAACCCAAACCTAAAAAGCCCATGCCATGACGACGTTTGTTCAGGATTTCTTCGCGCTGACCTTCGAGTGGCAGGCCGTTGATCTCAACCACGTTGTCGAGCATGCGGGTAAAAATAGCGACGGTCTTGTCGAACTCTTCCCAATCGAAGAAGGCCTGTTCGGTAAATGGGTTGTGGACAAAGCGGGTCAGGTTAATGGAACCCAGCAGACAGGAACCATACGGTGGCAGAGGCTGCTCGCCACAGGGATTGGTTGCACGGATGTTTTCGCAGAACCAGTTGTTGTTCATTTCGTTGACCTTGTCGATGAGGATAAAACCCGGCTCGGCAAAGTCATAGGTGGACGTCATGATCATGTCCCAGAGACGATGTGCCTTGATGGTCTTGTAGACCTTACAGGCGACCAGACCTTCATCATTGACGACATAGCCTTCATGAACAGGCCACTCGCGCCAGACAATCTCATCACTACTATTAATATCGATACCGTCTTCGTGGCTTTCTTTTTCTGTAATCGGAAAGGCCAGCTGCCAGTCGGCATTTTCTTCGACCGCCAGCATGAACTCGTCGGTAATTAATAGCGACAGATTGAATTGACGCAGACGGCCGTCTTCACGCTTGGCACGGATAAAGTCCATGACATCGGGATGGCCCACATCGAAGGTCGCCATTTGTGCGCCACGACGACCACCGGCAGAAGAGACGGTGAAACACATCTTGTCGTAGATATCCATGAACGACAGTGGCCCGGAGGTATAAGCACCGGCACCGGAGACATAGGCACCTTTGGGACGCAGGGTGGAAAATTCATAACCGATACCGCAACCGGCCTTGAGTGTCAGACCGGCTTCATGGACCTTGCCAAGGATGTCATCCATTGAATCGGTAATGATGCCCGACACGGTACAGTTAATCGTTGAGGTCGCAGGTTTGTGCTCCAGCGCACCGGCATTGGAGGTAATACGACCGGCAGGGATCGCACCGTGACGCAGGGCCCAGAGGAATTCCTCATACCAGTGCTGGCGATTTTCGGTGGATTCAACTTCGGCCAGTGCGCGCGCTACCCGCTGGTAAGTATCGTCGAGATCCTTATCTATATATGTTCCATCTTTTGCGGTGAGGCGATATTTTTTATCCCAGATATCGAGAGATGCCGCCTGGTATTTAACATCGCTGGCGTTGGTGCGGCTGACTTCTTTCAAGTGTACCCTTTTCATGCTTTGCGGTTCCTCCAATAAGCATTGATTTTTATACGTTTTTTTAGCTTAACCGCGGTGTGGCTCTGATAAAGCCGGCCTGCTCATGGGGGGTATGATCAGGTACCGCATCGACTCTGGTCGTTCAACACTACATCTAGTATTGGTGGAGAAGAATAGGCCCCCCAGGATCTGCTGTCAATAACCCAGCACCCCCATTAGATATAGCCTATTTATTTAAATAATTCAATAACTTGTATTATTTTTATAGACTTATCAATGACAAAAAAAATTTACTATCACCATAGTGATAGCACAAGATGTTGTGTTTGCTAATATACTTAAAAAACCGGTAGTTTCACGGTTAGGGCTTACTCACGTACAGGTTTTTTTTGCCCTCAAGCCGTCATCAAATTGGGCGTCTATTGTCATATTTCTGGCCGACATCCCGGGATGAATTGTCAGATGAAATTGTAGGAGCGGTCTCTGACCGCGAGGCGCAAATTTAAATCGCGCCGAGACGGCGCTCCTACACACGGGGATAATCGAAATCATTTTCAAACCTGGGTTTAATTGCCCAAAGAAATTGTAGGAGCGGTCTCTGGCCGCGAAGCGCAAATTTGAACCCCATCGAGACGGCGTGCCTGCACATTGGGATAATCAAAATCATTTTCAAGTCTTGATCCTGTCGAATACACCCCCCATTTTTATACTCAGAAACGATTTGCATGCACATCAATCAACTTCATTGAACAGGAGAATCAAAATGGCAATAACACGTTATCAACCCTGGGGTATGCTCGATCAATTACGTCGTGAAATGGAACAAGTACAGCAAAACGGCGACCTCAGCAGCAGCATGGCCACCAGCGACTGGGCTCCGGCGGTCGATATCAAAGAGACCAGGAATGCCTTTATTATCGAAGCTGATGTCCCTGGCGTTGATCCCAGGGACATCGAAGTCCATATGGAAGACGGTGTACTGTCGATACGCGGTGAAAAAGAAACGGAAAAACAGGAAGAAGGCGAAGGCTACAAGCGTGTCGAACGTTCACGCGGCAGCTTCTACCGTCGCTTTAGTCTGCCGGATACCGCCAATGCAGACAAAGTTAATGCCAAAAGCAAACACGGTGTACTGGAAATCACCATTCCTAAACAGGAAAAGACACAGCCGCGCAAGATTGAAATCTCGCACTAAGTGTCTGCGCCATAGAAGCGGGTTAAGCATTGCTTAACCCGTTTTTTATATCGCTGGAACTTATGCGCCGATCACAGAGTCTTTATTGGCACACGATAAGATGGCTTGCTATAAACCATCCTCAAATCCAATACTATGCTGTTGATTTTAAGATAACAGCCTGACTTATACGAGTAATCTACACATGAAAGTATCAACATCAATTGCATTAACACTCGCCCTTTTACTCCAACTCCTGCTCCTGCCCGCCATCGGCCATGCCTCCTTGCCCGTCGCCGACAGTCAGGGGCAAAGATTGCCTTCACTGGCGCCTATGCTGGAACGCGTGACACCGGCGGTGGTTAACATCGCTACCTCTGGAACGGTGCAGGTACGCGGCAATCCCTTGTTTGAAGACCCCTTTTTTCGCCATTTTTTTGATGTGCCCAGCCAGCAACCTCGTACCCGTAAGACCCAGAGCCTGGGTTCTGGCGTGGTGGTTGATGCCAGCAAGGGTTTCATCCTGACGAACAATCATGTCATTGATAAGGCCGATGAAATTCGCGTCACTCTGCGAGATGGTCGCACCTTAAAGGCCAAACTGATTGGTACTGATCCTGATACCGATATCGCCGTGATCCAGGTGCCTGCCGAGAACCTCACGGCGGTGCCGCTGGCCAACTCTGATAACGAACGCGTTGGTGATTTTGTGGTTGCCATTGGTAACCCCTTTGGTCTGGGACAAACCGTCACCTCTGGCATTATTAGCGCTGTGGGTCGTAGTGGTCTCGGCATAGAAGGTTATGAAGATTTTATCCAGACCGATGCCTCGATTAATCCGGGCAACTCTGGCGGCGCACTAGTCAATCTGAATGGCCAGCTCATTGGTATTAACACGGCCATTTTCTCCAAGAGCGGCGGCAACATCGGTATTGGTTTCGCCATACCTATTAATATGGCGAGCGACATCATGCAACAACTGGTGACCCACGGCGAGGTGAAGCGCGGTTCACTCGGTGCACAGGCCCAGGACCTGACCCCAGAGCTGGCACAGGCCTTTGATATGAAGAATCGTCGCGCCGCCGTCATTACGCAGGTCGAAGAAGGCTCCGCGGCGGATAAGGCTGGCTTAAAACCTGGCGACATTGTCACCCACATTAACGGCAAACCCGTGCGCGATGCGGCCATTCTACGCAATACGGTTGGTCTGCTGCGAGTCGGTGAAACCGTAAAGCTCGATATTCTGCGCGAAGGTAAACCCAAAACGCTAACGGCCCATGTCGCCGAAACACAAAGCGACGAGACCAGCGGAGAGAAAATCCATGCCCATTTAACCGGAGCAAAAATCAGTAATATCGTCGAGGGTTCGTCTCTCTATGGCAAGATCGCCGGCGTCATTCTCACTTCGGTGGAACAAGGCAGTCCTGCCTGGCGAGCCGGTCTTCGTAAAAACGACATCATTACCTCTGCCAATCGCCGACCGGTGAAAAGCACTGAAGACCTTTATAAAGCCATCAACAGCAGTCGCTCACTGCTGATTAATATAAGACGCGGTAACGGCTCGTTATTTTTATACCTGCAATAACCCTATAGTTTATCTGAAATTAAGGCGGCCCATTGGCCGCTTTAATTTTTTAACGGATTGTTAAATATTGTTAAACTTAACAAATTCGTCTGTTATATCCCTGCATATCTACCTATCATTTATAAGCCAATTTTCTATCCTGTCGGCATTTATAGTCATGACTTACCTTGACTAAAGCTTTTTTAACATAGGACGTTAATACTTAACTTTGCGAGTATCAGGAAATAACACAACCAAGATGAAATCTGTCGTTAATAAATCTGCCCAGCAGCAATTACAAAAACTCCAGATTCTGTTCCATGAGCAGTTACCCGCAAAACTCACCGCAATTGAAGAAGCCTTCAAGACTTACAGTGCCTCGCCTGAAAATAAAAAGGCACTCGACCTTCTTTATCGCCTTATCCATAATCTCGCGGGTTCTGCTGGGACCTTTGGCGCAAAACAGGTAACGCAAGAAGCTTTATTAATGGATAAATTACTCAAACCATTATTAGCTCAACCTGAAGCGGTCAACAAAGAGATTTTAGATACACTTGCAGAACACCTCGCCATTACCCGACATATTGCCAAACAGTGGGATCCAAAAGGCAGTGACCCACTCTTTAATCGCCAGCATATTAAAAAAGATGCCAAAGACAACAATCTGGTCTATCTGGTTGAAGATGATGCACTCCTGGCCCAACAACTCATTAATCATATTTCAGAGGCTGGCTATGAGATTCAGCACTACCTGAACACACAGACATTTTTAACTGCTTTTAAAAATAGACCGCCCGCCATTATCATCATGGACATGGTCTTTACCGAAGGGGAATATGCCGGCGCCGACATTGTTAAACAAATTTCCAAACAGTCCTTGCAAGCACCGCCAGTTATTTTTATCTCTATACGTAATGACATGGAAGCGCGCCTGGCAGCTCACCGTGCCGGAGCAGCCCGTTACTTTACCAAGCCCATTGATTGGTCCAAATTACATACCTGCATCGACGGGCTAACCAATCATCGCATTAGCGAACCTTTTCGGGTACTGGTGATTGATGATGATGAAACCCTGGGTCAATATTATTGTGAGGTCATGCAAATTGCCGGCATTGAAACTCATTACACCAGCAACCCCATGTTGGCACTGGAAGCCATAGAAGACTTTAAACCTGAACTCATCCTGCTGGATATTTACATACCGGAATGTAGTGGTCTGGAAGTCGCCTCCGTTATTCGACAAGACGATGCCATGGCACAAACACCGATTGTGTTTCTTTCCACCGAATCAAATCTGGATAAGCAACTGGCGGCGATGCATTTGGGAGGCGATGACTTCCTCACCAAGCCTGTCGATGCTGAACACCTGATTGCGTCAATTACCGCCAGAGTAAAACGCGCTCGTTGGGTAAACCGCCTAACGAATGACCTGCAGTTTGCCTTACAGGAAAGCGAATACCGCCAAATCGCTCTTGACCAACACAGTATTGTCAGCGTCACCGATACCCAGGGCAATATTACCGACATCAACGACAAATTTATCGAGATAAGCGGCTATAGCCGCGCTGAGTTAATTGGCAACAACCACCGTATGATTAACTCTGGCACTCACCCGAAGGCATTTTTTGATGAAATATGGACAACCATTTCCAGGGGTAAAGTGTGGCGTGGTGAATTCTGTAATCGTGCTAAGGATGGTTCTCTCTATTGGGTAGAAGCAACCCTTGTCCCTTTTTTAAATGATGATGGTGTGCCTTATAAATATGTTGCGATACGCACAGACATAACCAGCTTAATGGAGACGCAACAGGCATTATATCAATCTGAGGAGAATCTGCGCGCCACGTTGGAAGCCACAGCTGATGGCATTCTGGCTGTCAATCAAGAGGGCAAAGTCAATTTCGCCAACCAGCAGTTTTTCGACATGTGGCGCATTCCTAAAGAAATTAGAACGCCAGATCAACTGGATAAACACTTGATAGAATATGTGCAAGAACAACTCATCGACCCTGCCAGTTTCCGAAGTAACGTTGAAGAGCTATACCAGACCAACAAGGAAGCTCTCGATTTTATAGAGTTTATTGATGGCCGCACCTTTGAACGTTCCTCCCGACCGCTCATTGAAGGCATTAATATCGGCGGACGTGTATGGGGCTTTCGTGATATTACTGACAATAAAAAAGCACAACAGGCTCTACAGGATAGTGAATTACGCCTAAAAAGATCGCAGGAATTTGCCAACATTGGCACCTGGGACTGGAATATACAAACAGGAGAATTGTACTGGTCTGAACGCATAGGTCCCTTATTTGGTTATAACAAATCCGTACCCGAGACATCATATGATAATTTTGTAAACGCGGTACATCCAGATGATCGGGACATGGTAACTTCAGCCATCACCGCCTGTGTCGAAAACGGTGACGATTACAATATCGAACATCGTGTTGTCTGGAATGACGGTAGCGTCCACTGGATGCTTGAACAGGGTGATGTTGTCAGAGACAAGAATAATAAACCTCTGCATATGTTAGGTGTGGTTCAAGACATTACTGCACGTAAACATCTTAGTAAGACACTTCAGGATCAAGGTGAATTACTCGCCCTGTTGCGTACAGCCATGGGCGATTTTGTCACCACCTCAGATTTAAGTAATGTTGCCGACTATATGTTAACTGGATTGTTACAACTGACAGGCAGCGAATACGGGGTTACCGGTGAAATACTCTATGATGAAAACAGTCAACCCTATATAAAAACCCATGCGATATCTAACATCGCCTGGAATGAAGACAGCAAAAAATTCTATGCCGAAAATGCCCCTCAGGGTATGGAGTTCCACAACCTTGAGAGCTTGTTTGGCGAAATCATAAAAAATGGTCAAACCGTTATCGCCAATGATGCGCCAAATGATAAACGCCGTGGTGGACTGCCTGAAGGTCACCCCGCCTTGAATGCCTTTTTAGGGGTACCGATATTTTATGGCAATGAACTTATTGGTATGTATGGCTTGGCCAATAGAGAAAACGGTTATGATACCAAGGTAGTCGATTTTCTACGGCCTTTTAATGCGACCTACAGTGGTATTATTCACGCCAAACGCATTGCTGAATCTGAAAAACAAGTCCAAAAAGACCTGGTTATTGCCAAAGAAGAGGCCGAACAGGCTAACCGTGCCAAGTCACAATTCCTCTCCAGCATGAGTCATGAGTTACGCACACCCATGAATGCCATTTTAGGCTTTGGCCAGTTGCTGGAAATGGATGCCCTTGATCTCGAACATCAGGACTATGTACAGGAAATTCTTAAGGCCGGTACTCACCTGTTAGATCTAATCAATGAAGTACTTGATCTTGCCAAGATTGAATCTGGCCATCTTGTGCTCTCCATCGAACCTGTCTGTTTTGGTGACACACTGTCTGAGTGTCTATCACTCGTAAACCCCCTATTACAAAAAAATGATATATCACTGGATTTTGATATCGCCAGCTGTAGCCAGTTTTACCTGAAAGCTGATGCCGTACGTTTAAAGCAGATTGTTATTAACCTGTTAAGTAATGCGATCAAATACAATCGTCCCCAGGGTAATGTGAAAATCGTCTGTCAACCTGACGCCGAGGCTTCAAGCCTTCGTGTCAATATCGTCGATACTGGCATTGGACTCTCGGCCGAGGCACAAGCGCAATTGTTTACCCCCTTTACCCGTATTGATGACAAGGAACATAACATTGAAGGCACAGGCATTGGTTTAGTCATTACAAAAAATCTTATCCAGCTTATGCATGGCAGCATTGGTCTTGAAAGTAAGCCAGGCGTCGGCAGCACCTTCTGGTTCACAGTGCCACTCGCAGACAATGAAACCGTAAAGGCAAATGATATTGTTAGCGATACAAGATCAGGCAGTGCCTTAACAAACACAGACAAGCAATACACCGTACTTTACATCGAGGACAATCCGACCAATCTGAGATTAGTGCAGCAGGTATTTTCCCGCTGGCCACACATAAAGTTACTCTGTGCACCTGAACCAAAGTTTGGTCTGGAACTTATACAGACGAATCAACTGGATTTGGTACTGCTCGACATCAACTTACCGGGCATGGATGGTTATGAAATATTTAGACGTATGCAAGCTGCATCTGATAGCAAAGACATACCGGTCATTGCGGTAAGTGCCAATGCGATGCCAAAAGATATCGCGCGTGGTCGTGAGGCTGGTTTTTATGATTACATCACCAAACCTATCCAGGTAGCGACTTTTCTTACCGCAATTTCAAACGTATTAGACTTACCTTTGGATGAAACCAAAACATAATAGGATGGAACAACATGTCAGAACTTACTAAAATTTTATACGTAGAAGATGAACCGGATATCCAGGCCGTTGCAAGTATTGCGCTAGCGGATGTGGGTGGTTTTACGTTGGAGGTATGTAGTTCCGGAGAAATCGCCCTGGATAAAGCTGCCACCTTCAAACCGGACTTGCTACTCCTCGATGTGATGATGCCCGAGATGGATGGTCCCAGTACCCTGGAAGCCTTGCGCAAGTTACCTGAAACAGCCAATACACCTGCAATTTTTATGACCGCCAAAGTGCAAACTCATGAAGTTGAACACTTTAAATCCATTGGTGCAATTGATGTCGTTGCAAAACCTTTTGATCCAATGACGTTAGCACAGACACTGCGGGACATCTGGCAATCGCAGGGTTTATAACTTGCTACTGCCCGCTAAAATGTCAAGATGAAAATTTCAATACTATTTATTTTTCTGGTGTCTACCCTTCTGACTTGCACACAAGCAGAAGAGGTTCATCGGGTATCTGTAAGAACCCATAGTGGTGCAGAAAAAGGCCTTAAAGTGTGGGGGCCAACCATGGATTATCTGAGTACGACCATTCCTGGCCATCGATTTGAAATGATTCCTTACCCGCAAATTGAGGCACAACTCGAAGACGCACGACAAAATAAATTTCAGTTTATCTTAACCAACCCATCCACATTTATTGAAGTCAAAAATATTTCAGGTACGTATGCCCTGGTCACCCTCGTCAACAAACGTCAAAACACAGCCCAAACTCGTTTTGGTAGTGTAATTTTTACCCGAGCAGATCGAGACGATATAATTCATTTACATGATCTTAAAGGCAAGCACCTAAAAGTTGTCTCTGCACTGGCATTTGGTGGCTGGCAAGTTGCCTGGCGCGAAATGTTGCAAAATGATTTTAATCCTCACGATGAACTAAGGCAATTGAGCTTTGCCGGTGGCAACCAACCAACCGTTGTGAATGCGGTATTAGAAGGTGAAGCAGATGCTGGTGTCGTCAGAACAGACATGCTTGAACGTCTGGCAAAGAATGGCAAAATCAATATGACGGATCTTAGAATCCTGCATAATATTGAAACCCCGGGCTTTCCCTTCTTTCATAGCACACCCCTATACCCGGAATGGCCATTTGCCGCCATGACAGGAACTGACTCAAAACTGATCACGCAGGTAAAACAAGCCTTACTTTCTATGAAGGAAGATCTCCCTGCAGCCCGCACTGGCAACTATCATGGCTGGACAGATGCCCTTGATTATAGTGAAGTTGAAAAATTGCTTATAGAGCTTGGCGTCTCTCAGTCAGAAACCAGCAACCGTTTTTCTACAATAATGAAAGCTTCCATTATCTCCCTTACGATAATACTTGCCTTTGTTTTTGCTTTACGGGCTCGACAAAAGCGTATTGCATAACCATGCGCCACATTCAAAATCCATGATGCATTTAAACCTCGCGCAAAAAAGTATACTCCTTAATATTTTACTCGTTGGCATTACTGCTATCAGTATTACTTTTTTTATCTATCATACTGCATCAAAAATACTCGTCACACATGCACTAAAAGACCTTTCTAAACAAGTCGAACGTGAGGAAATTATTCTTACCGGTCAGGTTCACGAAATCGAATCAGATGTACGTTTTCTTTCTGAAACACCGCCTGTTCGAAATATACTAAAAGGAAATAACCCCAATATTGAGAAAACTGATGATGTTTCAAACGCTGAGTGGAAAGATCGACTCGCCATAATTTTTTCAACACTTATGGGTGCTAAACCTGACTATCTTCAACTTAGGCTATTGAATAAGACGGGAGAGGAGCTATTACGTGTCGATAGAAAAGATACGGCAATATCACGGATTCCCGATTCAAAATTACAAAACAAATCGAAAGCTAACTATGTAAAGTCTACATTCACTCTAAACTCGAAAGAAATATTTCTGTCTGAGATAAATTTAAATCGGGAGTTTGGTAAAATAGCAATCCCCCATACACCTGTACTTCGTGCAGCAACGCCTATCTACGAAAACAATCGGCTATTGGGGATGGTGATAATTAATCTTGATTTTGGAATAACGCTCAATAGAATTGAAACCACATTTAAAAATTATGATCAGCTAATTTATGTTACCAATGATCAGGGTAGTTTTCTTATTCATCCGAATCCTGGCCATCGGTTTAGTTTTGATCTGGGGCATCGCCACCGAATTCAGGAAACTTTCCCGCAACTTTCCAGCCTTTATCTAAGTTCAAATACTGAACCTAATCGCACCGTAATTCCTGAAGATGATGCAGATCAAGCTATCGTTAGCCAAAAACTTCTTTTCGATAGCCTGAATGAAAAACGCTTTATTAATATTGTATTAACGAAACCCTATTCTCAAATCGTTGCTACTGAAACAGCAGTTCTTCTCGATACAGGAAAAATCATCTTATTTTTGATTTTTGTACTCGTTACGTTGGGGTATTTTTTTTCACGCTTCACAAGCGGTCCTCTCAATAAAATCACTACAACGATTACAGATTTTGGCAACACAAACACTTATTCTCCGCCAACGTCGATACTTAACCGTGACGATGAAATAGGCATCCTGGCCAGGGCCTTTCATGATCAGGTCGAAACTGTAACATCAACCCAGGCCAGCCTAAAAAAACTTAACGCAAGCCTGGAAGATGAAATTGATCGACGCACTAAAGAACTCCAGTTATCAGAAAACAAGCAGCGTGCTGTACTGGGTAATATCGCTGATGGCATCATAACAATTGATACCCACGGTATTGTACAAACATTCAACCCGGCAGCAGAAAAAATATTTGAATATAATGCAGCTGAAATCGTTGGGAAAAACATTAAGACCCTGATGCCTGCACCGTATTCAGATCAACATGATACCTATCTGAAGAATTACTCGGAAACAGGCGTTGCCAGGGTGATTGGTATTGGTGCAGAAGTCGAGGGTTTACGAAAAGACGGTACGACCTTTCCCCTTGACCTCGCCATTAGTGAGATGTGGATTGGTGACGATCTTTTTTATGCGGGCGTAGTACGTGATATTAGTGAGCGCAAGCGCATCGACAAAATGAAAAATGAATTCATTTCAACAGTCAGTCATGAATTACGAACACCGCTCACTTCTATCCGTGGCTCACTTGGTCTTATTACAGGTGGCGCTGCGGGTGAGCTGCCCAAACAAGCGACTAGCCTTCTTAATATTGCCTATAAAAACACGGAGCGCTTATTACTGCTCATTAACGATATTCTTGATTTACAAAAAATTGAATCTGGCAACATGCCTTTTGATTTCAAGGATATTGTATTATCTGACTTTATCAATGAAGCTATCGAATCAAATGAACCCTTTGCAAAAGTACAAGAAGTGTCTCTTGTCCTCACTAACAATACGCATAATAATACTCTCATTATTGGTGACCATGGCAGACTTCTACAGGTGATGAATAATTTAATATCAAATGCTGCAAAATTCTCTCCTTCAGCCTCACAGATTATTATTGATATTTCCAATGATGAGAATGGTATTACTATATCGGTGGTGGATAAGGGGCCTGGAATTCCAGAAGATTTTAAAGATAAAATTTTTCAAAAATTCACTCAATCTGATTCTTCCGATACTCGACAAGTAGGCGGAACCGGACTAGGTTTATCTATCGCAAAACTGATCGTTAACAAACACAATGGTTCAATTGGCTATGACTCAGAGATCGGTAAAGGCTCTACATTTTACATTCAATTGCCATACTCAAACACTTCCACTAATAATCTTGATTCTGATGCCAGCACAACAATTCATACCAAACATATTTTAATCATTGAAGATGATGCCGACATCGCCACTTTACTATCTCTTCAACTAAAACAGGCAAACTACCAAACTCATCTTGCAACTTCTGCCGAGCATGCCTGGGAACTTCTGCAAACTCAAAAATTTGATGCCATAACGCTTGATATAGTACTTCCTGGACAGGATGGCGTAAGTTTTATAAAACAACTTCGCCAAAATACTCTATTCCGTGATATCCCAATTATTGTTATCTCTGTTCAGGCGGATGTGGCTAAAAAGGAACTGAATGGTGGTGCAATCGGTTTAATCGATTGGCTGAATAAACCTTTCAGCCACTCTGAACTGAAACATAGACTCGAACAAACGATTAAAAATTTTGTTAAACCTCAAATACTCTACGTTGAAGATGACCCTGATACACAACATATTGTAAGGCAAATACTCATTGATCAGGCAGATCTGACTATTGCTGCAACGATTGCAAAAGCCAAACAACTACTGGCTAGTCATTCTTACGATCTTGTATTACTCGATGCCTCTTTACCTGATGGCAACGGTATTGACTTGCTTGTCGATATAGAAGCTTCTCCTGGCAAACCTCCAGCGGTAATTTTTTCAGCAAACCCGGTATCGACTCAAGATGCTGAACGAGTCAGTGCTGTCCTGGTTAAGTCTCAAACAAATAATACTGAACTCTTGGAAACTTTGAATAGAATAATCACAAGCTGATTTATGCAATCCACATATGAATATTAAATCAAAAAAGTTTTCTCCTGAAGTTAAGCTTGAACAGCTTAATCAATCGTATTCAAGTACGCCTTTGTCAATGATTTTCACTTTGGTCAATGCCTGTCTTCTGTACTATCTACTCAACCCTGTAACACCTCACTACCATGCTGTGATCTGGCTTGCTGTCATTACCGTCATTACCACGGCAAGATTTCTCTTATATTTCAGTTTTCGCCTTAATAAACCATCTGCTGTTCAAACTAAAAAGTGGTCACATTTTTTTACGCTGGGTTCTCTTGCTGCTGGCACAGCCTGGGGAGCAGCCTCTATATTTCTTTTTCCTGATGACAGTATTCCACATCAGGTATTCATTGCTTTTATCATTGCCGGTATGACCGCCGGTGCAGTTACTACACTTTCATGTAATTGGCGTGATGCATTTTTATTTATCATGCCAGCTTTGCTGCTGCTGATTTATCGTTACCTTTTAATCGATTCACCAATTTCTGATGCCATGAGTATTATGGTATCACTGTATCTGGTTATACTTCTCTCTAGCTCTATGCGGTTTTATAAAAATAACATACAAAATATTGTCTTGCGTCATGAATCAAAACAACGAGAACATCATCTACAGCAATTTAAAACTACCCTTGATCAAACGCTAGATTGTGTCTTTATGTTTGACTCCCAACAACTTAATTTTTTCTATTTCAACCAGGGTGCTCTTGATCAGGTAGGTTATTCTAAAAATGAATTACTTACTATGCATCCCTTTGACATAAAGCCTGATTTTGATGAAGCTGCTTTCCGAGCTATTATACAACTACTGCTTGATGGCGACTTCCCTTCCATTACTTTTGAAACCATCCATCAAAATAAAAATGGCAGCACTATTCCTGTCGAAATCTTTCTTCAATATATAGAACCACCAGAAGAGCAGCCTCTGTTCGTGGCGATTGTTAGAGATATCACTGAACGAAAGCGTCTTGATCGCTCTAAAGATGAATTTGTCTCCACTGTCAGTCATGAGCTTCGAACACCTTTAACTTCATTACGTGGCTCACTGGGCCTCATTCTGGGTGGCGCTGTTGGTAATTTTGACGAAAAACAAATGCAATTACTTAACATTGCCCAACAAAACACAGAGCGCTTATTGTTATTAATCAATGATATTCTGGATATCCAGAAAATCGAAACAGGAAATCTGGATTTTCATTTTATCAATACAGATCTTGTTAAACTTGTAAAAACATCCATTGAACAAAATAAAGCATATGCAGACAATTATGATGTCACCTTTATTTTTCAACAACCAGAAACAGTCTGCCAGATACACGCTGACCCTGATCGCATATTGCAGGTCTTGGGTAACCTACTCTCCAATGCGGCTAAGTTTTCTCCTCGTGGTGCTGATATCGATATTCAAATTGAGACCAACGATAAAAACATCAGGCTGAACGTTATTGATCATGGCCCTGGAATAAGCTCTGATTATACAGAACACATCTTCGATAAATTCACACAATCAGATGCGACGGATCAACGTCAACATGGTGGTACCGGACTTGGCCTCGCGATTGCGAAATCAATTATAGAGAAGCATAACGGCACTATTGGTTTCGATTCCCGGGAAGGACAGGGAACTAAATTTTATTTCGAGGTTCCCAGTTCTACGTAAAGAACCCCTCTTCTCATAGAAAATATTATTATTCCCATTGAAAATACAAATAAAGGCTCCATGTCAGTTTTACGTCAATATTTAACAGGAAACCTATATGACCAGCTTGATCAACAATTTTCCACACGATGGTGTCGTGACCATAAATCGCGTCATTCTGAAACCCGAGTATAGCCTTGATGACTTACAGGAACGTGTGGCATTCCTCTGTGAAAACGTCAAAACATACCACTCAACGACTGGTTTCGTTGGTGGTTTTGTTTGCCTTAACAGCGGTAATGTCTCAAACGAAGGCTCAACCATTGGTCAGGCCGTTGAGAGTGAAATGAAAAACAAAGAAGCACTGATTATCACCTTCTGGAACACGTTTACTGACCATGAAGAGTCTCATAAGTCTGACACTTTCCAGCCATTGTTCGAAAAAGTACTGGAAGTATGTGAAAACGGTAATGAAGAAATTGCCTATGACATGCTGTGGTCGGGTGCTGCTTATCCCGCTGATCAGGCTGAAGCCGCTCAGCTTGCTAAGGCACAATTGAAGTAAGTCACATTCTCGTGATAGATGAAAGGCACCCAAGTAGGGTGCCTGTTTTATTTTGCGACTGTATTTCTACAATGTAGACTGTAATCTATGCCCGTATAAATATCCCTATTATTCCGTCCTCGCTGTGTGTTGTATAGTTGCTCACCTCTTGAATGATCAAATTTTATACTCGCCCATCTCCAGATTATTTCGGTGTGGGATATAAAGATAAGAATTCCAGATTAGTAGCATATTAAAAATTTACAGCGGCCATCAGGGCGCTCAACCTCGAGGATAAGAAGGATGATTAAACCAATTGGCTCAGATGAGCTGCAACCACGCTTCGTTTACGATGACGCCGAGCACGACAAACTGACTAAAGAAGCAGAAGGTCTGGCTTCTGTCGTTATAAGCTCTGCCGCTGCGGGTAATGCCGTCATGATGGGTGCGGGTTATTTTAACCCCCTGACCGGCTACATGAATGTGGCTGATGCCATGGGTTGTGCCGAGAACATGAAAACGACCGATGGCAAGTTCTTCCCTGTGCCAGTATTAAATCTGGTCGAAGATGCCTCAGCCATTAAAGGTGCCAGGCGCATCGCCCTGCGTGACCCCAATGTCGACGGAAACCCCGTCATTGCCATTCAGGACGTCGAAGCCATTGAAGAAGTCTCAGATGCGCAAATGAAGGTCATGACGGACAAAGTCTATCGCACTGACGATACTGAGCACCCAGGCGTTAAAGCCTTTAACAGCGTCGGTCGTACGGCGATTTCCGGTCCTATCCAGGTCCTGAACTTCAGCTATTTCAGCACTGAATTCCCTGACACTTTCCGCACCGCAGTCGAAATTCGTAATGACATCATGGAACGCGGCTGGAAGAAGATCGTTGCTTTCCAGACCCGTAACCCAATGCATTTAGCCCACGAAGAGCTTTGCCACATGGCCATGGAACGTCTTGGCTGTGATGGTCTGGTCATCCACATGCTGCTGGGTAAACTGAAAAAAGGCGACATTCCCGCGCCTGTGCGTGATGCGGCGATTCGTAAAATGGTTGAGTTATACTTCCCACCCAACAGCGCTGAAGTTACCGGCTATGGTTTTGATATGCTTTATGCAGGCCCACGTGAGGCCGTGCTTCACGCCTATTTCCGCCAAAACATGGGTGCCACCCACTTTATCATTGGCCGTGACCATGCTGGCGTAGGTGACTACTACGGCGCTTTTGATGCCCAAACCATCTTTGAAGATGAAGTCCCGGCAGGTGCCATGGAGATTGAAATCTTCAAGGCTGACCACACGGCCTGGTCGAAGAAGCTCAACAAGGTCGTGATGATGTGTGAAGCCCCGGATCATGAAAAAGACGACTTTGTGCTGCTGTCAGGCACCAAGGTTCGTGAAATGCTGGGTAATGGCGAAGCGCCACCAAAAGAATTCTCACGTCCTGAAGTCGCGAAAATTTTGATTGATTACTACCAAAGTCTTTAATCAAACATCTCGTTAATTAGCGAAACCGCCGCACTTTGATATCCCTGGATATCATAGGCACGGCGGTTTTTTTATGCGCACTTTAATGTCCCCACAATTAATCCTAGAACTATAAATCCTGAAACTTTTACAGCATTGTCCGTATCTGGGCCATAAGCGAATTGAGTCTGTAAATCGCTAAGGTTACGATTACTGAATCATTGGCGAATTTTGGTGTCCATGCAATCATGACTTACTTGTTAAATATTTTTGCTGCCCTGGGGCTTAACAGATCCACAAGCCTGATGTTATCCAGTTGCTTGCTGGTTATTATTACCGGCTTAACGAGTAACACGGTGTTCGCGGCCAAGCCTGAATCAGGCCCGCAACAAGTCATTGTCGCAGCTGTGATACATAAACAAATCGCTGACCGGATTGAAGCACTTGGCACTGCGCGTGCCAATGAATCTTTAAGCATCACCAGTAACGTCAGTGAGAAAATCAATACCATTCATTTTGAAGACGGCCAACAGGTTAAGGCCGGCGAGACACTTATTGTACTGAAAGACGCTGAAGAACAAGCCAATTTGAAACTGACACAGGCGGTCTTGGGTGAAAGGAAGCTGGCACTGGATCGAACCCGCCGCCTGGCAAAACAAAAACTGGTCCCCCCCGAAGAACTGGATAAAGCACGCCTCGCCCATGCGCAAGCCAGCGCAAGTATCAATGCTATTCAGGCGCGTATCGATGATCGCATTATCAAAGCGCCGTTTGATGGGGTGGTTGGACTGCGGCAATTGAGTATTGGTGCACTGGTTGAATCTGGCGATCAAGTTGCAACGCTGGATGACACCCATATCATTAAACTGGATTTTAGTGTTCCGGCGGTATTTTTACCCGAGCTCAAACTCGGCTTACCCATTGAGGCGACGGCCGATGCAGTCGGCAAGCAAGTTTATACCGGTAAGGTGAGCAGTATTGATAGCCGGGTCGATCCAGTCAGTCGCTCGGTTAAAGTGCGCGCGCTATTGCCCAACCCGGATGGCAAGATCATCCCCGGTATCCTCATGCAGGTGCAATTACTGCGCAATGTGCGTCAAGCCTTGGTAATCCCCGAAGCCGCCCTGTTACCACTGGCAGACAAACAGTTTGTGATGCTACAAGTTAACAATCAGGATAAGCTGCAAGCGCAAAAACGTGAAATTAAAATTGGCACGCGCACCCCTGGCTGGGTGGAAGTCATCGATGGGTTGTCATTAAATGAAATGGTGATTACCCACGGCAACAGCAAAGTACGTAACGGTTCAGCCATAAAAGTGCTCGCCATTGATGATGGCAGTAAAGACATCAGCACCATCATCAAGGGCAAAACCATTAAAGGTAAGCAGCGGTGATCCTGTCCGACATATCGGTCAAACGTCCGGTATTTGCTGTTGTTTTATCCTTATTACTGGTTGCATTTGGCTTGTTGGCTTTTGACCGGCTGCCGTTACGCGAATTTCCCAATATCGATCCCGCCGAGGTTTCTGTCGAAACCATTTATCGTGGTGCCTCAGCAGATGTGGTGGAAAGCCGCATCACGCGCGTCATTGAAGACCGCATCGCTGGTGTGGAAGGGATTCGTTTTATCGAATCCAGTAGTGAAGATGGCAAGTCGAGCATCTCTATTGAATTTAATATCGAACGCGATGTCGATGCCGCGGCAAACGATATTCGTGACCGGGTATCAGGCGTACTCAGTCTGCTACCTGATGAAGCCGAAGCCCCGGACATTCAAAAAGTAAACAGTAACGAAGATGTGATCATGTGGTTGAACCTCGCCAGTGATCGACTCACTGTACCTGCACTAACCGATTATGCTGAGCGTTATTTAACAGATCGATTTTCCGTACTCGACGGCGTGGCACGGGTCCGTATTGGCGGCGCCCAATCTTATGCCATGCGCGTATGGCTACAACGCAACGCCATGGCCGCGCGCAACATTACCGTCGCGGATATTGAGGCGGCACTGCGCACCGAAAATGTTGAGTTGCCCGCAGGCAGTATCGATTCAAAAGACCGACAGTTTACCGTGCGCATTAAACGCCAATTTCGCACCGAGGCGGATTTTAAAAATCTGGTTATCGCCAACAGTAATGGTCACCTGACCCGACTCGGCGATGTTGCTAGAGTTGTGCGTAGCGCAGAAGATAATCGACTATTCTTTCGCGGCAATGGTGTGCCCATGGTGGGCATTGGTGTCATCAAGCAGTCCACCGCCAACACCCTCGCCGTTGCCCGGGCCGCCAAACAGGAAATGCGGCGGCTTAATCCTTCTCTGCCTGAAGGCATGACACTTGAACAAAGTTTTGATAGCTCGGTGTTTATCGAAGGCGCTATTTCGGAAGTATATAAAACGCTGGCGATCGCTATCGTGCTGGTCATTCTGGTCATTTATTTATTTCTCGGTAGCGCGCGCGCCACGCTGGTGCCCGCTATCACGGTCCCCATTTCGTTAATCGCCACCTCATTGGTGTTATTGGCACTCGGTTACTCCATTAACATGCTTACTTTACTGGCGCTGGTGTTGGCGATTGGACTGGTGGTGGATGACGCGATCGTGGTACTGGAAAACATTTCCCGACGCATGCAACAGTACGGTGAATCACGTCTGCTGGCGGCCTATCGTGGCAGCCGACAAGTCGGCTTTGCGGTCATTGCTACCACGGTGGTGCTAATTTCGGTGTTTGTGCCCATTTCATTTTTACAGGGTGATCTTGGTCGGTTGTTTTCCGAATTTGCCATCACCATGGCGGCGGCGGTAGGATTTTCCAGCTTTGTGGCTTTGTCTCTGTCGCCGATGCTTGCATCGAAAATTCTCGTCCCCAAACAAAACGTCGGTCGCGCGCCAGCCTTCGTGAATAAATATTTTCAACACTTTCAACGTGGCTACCATCGCTGGCTACAGCGTGCCCTGGAACGCAAGCGCATCATCATTATCGCCTTTTCCATCATCGCGTTGCTAGCAGTCGTGTTCGTCAAAGTACTGCCGAGTGAATACACACCGAAAGAAGATCGCGGTGCATTTTTTGTGTTGGTGAATGGCCCGGAAGGGGCATCTTACGAATACATTAAATCCTACATGTATGAAGTCGAGCGTCGCCTAATGCCGTTGGTGGAATCCGGCGAAGCCACCCGGCTGTTAGTGCGCGCGCCACGCGGCTTTGCCAATGTCGCCATCTACAACACGGGTATCGCCATTATTGTATTGAATGATTGGGACCGACGCCGTCCCGCCAAGGCGATCATGAATGAGGTGCGTGCAGTACTTAGCGATTTACCCGGCGTGCGTGCCTTCCCTATCATGCGTCAGGGGTTTGGGGCGCGGATTCAAAAACCAGTGCAATTCGTTATTGGTGGCGGCACCTATGAAGAACTGGCGCAATGGCGCGACATCCTGCTCAGTAAAATTAACACCGACAACCCTGGATTACGTGGCATTGACTGGGATTACAAAGAAACCAAGCCGCAAATGCAGGTGGTGATTGATTATCACCGCGCGGCCGACCTCGGGGTTACAGTGAGCGATATTGGCCGTACGTTGGAAACCATGCTCGGCTCACGCCGCGTCACCACCTACATTGATGAAGGTCAGGAATATTACATCCTGCTGGAAGGGGAACGTGAGGCCCAACGCACACCGACCGACATCCAGAATATATATGTACGTTCCGGGCGCAGCGACCAGCTCATCCCACTATCGAACCTGGTGCATCTGGAAGAGTTCGCCGATTCCATCAAGCTCAACCGTTATAACCGGGTGCGTTCAATCACGCTCTCGGCCAATCTGGTGGAAGGCTATGCGCTTGGAGATGCGATAACCCACCTTGAAAAACTCGTAAGCGAAAATTTACCAGGGCATGCTGTGATCGACTACAAGGGTCAATCACGCGACTTTAAGTTTGCTGGTGAGTCACTGTTGCTCATTTTTGCCCTGGGCATATTAGTGGTGTTTCTGGTCCTGGCGGCGCAGTTTGAAAGCTGGATACACCCGCTCGTGATTATGCTGACGGTACCCCTTGCGATGACCGGCGCCTTATTCGGCCTATATGTTACCGGCCAGAGCCTGAACCTCTATAGCCAGATTGGCTTGATCATGCTGGTGGGCTTATCTGCCAAGAACGGCATCTTGATTGTGGAATTTGCCAACCAATTACGCGATCAGGGCTATAACGTTCGCGACGCATTGATCGAAGCGGCTGATGTCCGGCTACGCCCCATTATCATGACCGGCATAACGACTGCCGCCGGTTCAATTCCTTTGCTCATTTCATTCGGAGCAGGATCAGAAACACGCTTTGTGATTGGCGTGGTGATTCTGTTTGGTGTTATAGCCAGTACATTTTTTACTATATTTGTCGTACCCGTTGCCTATGATTTATTGGCGAAATATACCGGTTCACCAAAAGCGGTTAGTTTACAACTCGAAAAAGAAATCTCAGAAACAGATGTTTCACAGCAGCGAGAGTAAAAACATATTGCCTTTCATTTGACAGAGAACGTGTCCAACTGAAAAAAGGCGATATTCCTGCCCCTGTACGTGATGCAGCGATTCGTAAAATGGTTGAGTTATACTTACCACCCACCAGCGCTGAAGTTACCGGCTGTGGTTTTGATATACTCTACGCAGGCCCACGTGAGGCCGTTGCTTCACGCCTATTTCCGTCAAAACAGGGTGCCACTCACTTCATTATCGGTCGTGACCACGCCGGTGTTGGTGACTATTACGGTGCCATGGAGATTGAAATCTTCAAGGCTGACCACACTGCTTGGCCGAAAAAACTCAACAAGGTTATCATGATGTGTGAAGCCCCGGATCATGAAAAAGACGACTTTGTGCTGCTAGCAGGCACCAAGGTTCGTGAAATGCTGGGTAACGGCGAAGCACCACCTAAAAAATTCTCACGTCCTGAAGTGACCCAGATTCTGATCGATTACTACCAGAGCCTGGATAGCTAATTAACCAACTCATACTCGTTAGAAAAACCCGGCTTTACGCCGGCGGGTTTTTTATTGTTTGTGAAAAATTAACGTCTTACCAATTTATTTACAGGTCTATTAACTTTTAATAAGGGACAGAAAACTGCTTGGTGAGGGAGCGCAGATAGAGGGGCCGATCACAAAGAATGAGAAATCGCGTTTGTAAACGTCAAGTATTATTGATGGAGTAAGATTAGCCGCGCGTCCTTTCAGGCTCGCGCGGCTGATTTACTTAAGGTTTCTTAGGTGTTTGGTATGGTACTTCTTTTTGGAAACTGATCCACTTAGTAGTATAGCCAACATGAAACTGTCCAGGAACGATCTCTTTCTGTGTCGTTGTCACATACTCTGTTACGCCTTCGGGAACCTTAGGACGGGTAAAAGGTGCACCACTCATAATGTTATCTCCTTAATGGTTGAACACGGGAGGAATATCAACAGGGTAGTCAGCCCCTCCCACTTAAACTGACCGGTATTATACTCTTTAGCGTGTGTAATGTCCCTTTTTGGGGATCACATGACGCACCCCTCCCTGGGGGTTCTCAACATCCCCCTTGTAGCGGGGAATGATGTGAATATGGACATGGAAGATACTCTGCCCGGCTGCCGGCCCGATATTCACGCCGATATTGTAGCCATCGGGCTTGAACTCCTCGTCCAGTAACCGGCGCTCCTCGGTTATCAGCGCCATACAGGCATTGACCTCTTCGGTCGTCAGGTCAAAAAAGCTGGCCACATGGCGTTTCGGGATGACCAGAGTATGCCCCAGGCTCACCGCGTAGGTATCACGCGCGCTGTATACAAGCTCGTGATCCAGGGACACCCCCTGTGGGTCTGTACAGAACAGGCATGGGTTATTGAGGTCGCGCTTTTTTTCCTGTTTTTGTTCAGAAGACAAAATTCGATACCCTTAGCCTAACCATCTTTATTCGCCAAATAATTGAGGGATTTTTTACAGCCACAGCGAGCAGCTGCGGTTGAATCTATCCAATTGTGCAATTTTTACAGCTTTTGAAACGAAATTATAATAAATAGATCCTCATACTCCCCCAAAAAAAGTTAATACAGTAAATATCCACCCTACAGGCTATAATCCCGTGTCGTATCAACTATTTAAAGATAAGGAAACACTATTGGCATCTAATAAAGGTCGGGCCTACTTTGCACTCGTTGGCTATCATTTCAATCCTGACGACATCACACACCTGCTTGGGCTAGAACCCACCACAGTCAACGATGCTGGTCTGCGTGGTGATCTGGATAAACCTGTTATTAGCTCATGGGAATTTTCTACAGAAACAATAACTTCTGAAACTCAAGAGCTGGATATTTACAAACTCATCGATGATGAAATTCTTAAAAAAATTGAATCCGCTAAGGACAAAATTATTCAAATTTGTAAAAGTCATAACTTATCCCCAAGAATCGGCATCGTGCTAACGTTGTCTATTGATAAGGATGAAACTACGCCAGATGTCGGTTTTGGCTCACA